>Ga0182024_10005229_pt1 | contig 29241 bp, 18 predicted proteins | sample P32metaG_FD_120480 | JGI IMG/M metagenome (GOLD analysis project Ga0182024, IMG submission 120480) | Permafrost microbial communities from Stordalen Mire, Sweden - P3-2 metaG (Illumina Assembly) | ecosystem: Environmental > Terrestrial > Soil > Wetlands > Permafrost | place: Sweden: Stordalen...
AAGCGTCTGGCGCATGGGATTTAAGGTATCACAGTGGAGATTGGAAGGCTTGATTTACGCGGTTCGTTCAAAGCGCGACCATGTTTACGTTCGGATGCCGGCTTTAATGGCAGAAGTCGAATTTTCATGCCAAACCGGGCTTCCTGGCCATTTAGCCTAGCCCGCGAGGGTCGATAGACGGCTTTCTACGCTCCCCTGGGAAACGGCGCGGAGTTATTGCCGCTCTATAGTTTGAGGATTCCCTTCCGCTTAACTTATGACGGAGCAACACTCTCCACCCCTTCAAATCGCGGCACCCAAGGTGGGAACAAAACCTCGTTCTTCGAGGAAATGGTGGGTTTGGATCGCGGTCCTGGTCTTGTTGGCCGCGGGCGCGTATTTTCTATGGGCGAAAATGACCGCCGCGAAAGCGAGTGCCGCGGCGGCGCAGGCCAAGGCGTCCCCGCCCGCTCTTCCCGTGGTTGCCGCAACGGCCCGCAAGGGAGATATTGGCGTTTATTACTCCGGTCTGGGCGCGGTGACGCCTCTGGCGACGGTTACCGTGAAAACCCGCGTCGACGGGCAATTGATGAGCGTCCGCTACCGGGAGGGCGACACCGTCAAAAAGGGCGATCTACTCGTCGAGATCGACGACGGACCGTATCAGGCGGCTCTGATGCAGGCTCAGGGCGCTTTGATCCGGGACCAGGCGCTGCTGGCGAACGCGCGTATCGACCTGGGTCGCTATCAAGTGTTGGCCGCGCAGCAGGCCGTTCCGGAGCAACAACTCGCCACTCAGCAGGCATTGGTGCATCAGGACGAGGGAATCGTGAAACTCGATGAGGGGCAAGTCGACGCGGCCAAGGTCAACCTGGCATATACCAAGATCACGGCGCCGGTTTCCGGACGCATTGGTTTGCGGCTCGTCGATCCAGGAAACGTCGTGCAGACTGCCGACACGACCGGATTAGTCGTCATCACGCAGATGGACCCTATCAGCGCGATTTTCACCATCTCCGAGGATCAGCTGCAAGTGGTGCTCAAGAAAATGGCCGCCGGGCAGACGCTGGAAGTGGACGCGTACGATCGCGCCGCCAAAACGAAGCTGGCACAGGGGTCCTTGACCACCCTCGATAATCAGATCGATCCCACCACCGGAACGCTCAAGTTGAGAGCGACGTTCGCGAACACGAAAGGCACTTTGTTTCCCAATCAGTTCGTCAACGCGCGATTGCTGGTGGAGGAAAAGCGCGGAGTCACGCTGATGCCGACGGGCGCGGTGCAACGCAATTCCTCGGCAACCTATGTATACGTGGTGAAACCGGATTCCACGGTCACCGTGCGGAACATCACCATCGGCACATCCGAGGGCGACGATTCCGAAGTAACCTCGGGACTGACGCCCGGAGAAGTAGTGGTGATGACCGGAGTCGACAAACTGCAAGAAGGCACCAAGGTGAACGCACAAGTCTCCGGCGCGAAGCCTGCGACACCCGCTCCGACGGCCAAAAAAGGCAAATAGGTGAACCCGTCCCGGATTTTCATTCTCCGCCCCGTGGCCACCACGATGCTGATGGTCGGCATCCTGCTGGCGGGGGCAGTCGGGTACACGCAGCTACCGGTTTCGGCGTTGCCGGAAGTGGATTATCCGATCATTCAAATCACAACGTTCTATCCCGGCGCCAGCCCGGACGTGATGGCATCGTCGGTCACCGCTCCGCTGGAACGCCAGTTCGGGCAACTGCCGGGGCTCCAGCAGATGACGTCCACCAGTTCCGACGGGAGCTCCGTAATCACGCTGCAATTCAACCTCAGCCTGAGTATCGATATCGCCGAGCAGGAAGTGCAGCAATCTATTAACGCTTCGGGAACGTACCTTCCCGCCGATCTGCCGACGCCTCCCGCATATAGCAAGACGAATCCAGCCGATACTCCGATCCTGACCCTGGCTCTGACTTCGACGGATCTTCCGTTATCGAAAGTCGAGGACCTGGCGGACACGCGGCTTTCGCCGAAAATCTCTCAGTTGCCGGGAGTCGGTCTGGTGAGCATCAGCGGCGGACAAAAGCCCGCGGTGCGGATTCAGGCGAATCCCACCACCATGGCTTCATACGGTCTGAATCTTGAGGATCTGCGCACTGCCATTGTCGCCGCCAACGTCAATCAGGCCAAGGGAAATTTCGACGGAGCACGCCAGGGCTATCAGATCGGCGCGAACGACCAGTTGCTGACCAGCGGCGACTACTCCGCGCTCATTATCGCGTACAAGAACAACGCTCCCGTCAAATTGACCGACGTGGCCACCATCCTCGACGACGTAGAAAACGTGCGGCAGGCCGCATGGATGAATCAGACGCCCGCGGTCATTCTGAATATTCAACGGCAGCCCGGCGCGAATATTATTTCGGTGGTTGATCGGATCAAACAACTGCTGCCTCAGTTGACGTTGTCGCTGCCCTCGTCCATTAAAGTGAGCATCCTCACCGACCGGACCACCACCATTCGCGCGTCGGTCAGTGACGTCCAGTTCGAGTTGATGCTTACGGTGGCCCTGGTGGTGATGGTGATGTTTTTGTTCCTGCGCAACATCGCCGCGACCATCATTCCCGGGATCGCGGTTCCACTGTCCTTGGTCGCCACCTTTGGCGTGATGTACCTGCTTGGCTACAGTTTGAACAATCTGACGTTGATGGCCCTCACGATCTCCACCGGCTTCGTCGTGGACGACGCCATTGTGATGATCGAGAACATCACCCGTTACATTGAAGCCGGCGAGGCTCCTCTGGCGGCGGCTCTCAAAGGCTCGGCGCAGATTGGTTTCACGATCGTCTCGTTGACCGTCTCCCTGATCGCTGTCTTGATTCCATTGTTGTTCATGGCCGATATCGTGGGCCGCCTGTTTCGCGAATTCGCCGTCACACTCAGCGTGACCATCCTGGCCTCGGCCGTGGTATCGCTCACTCTAACTCCGATGATGTGCTCCAAGCTGCTCAAGCATAAGCCGGAGGCCAGCCAGGGACGCTTCTATCGCGCTTCAGAGCGCGCGTTCAATTCGGTCATCGAGTTCTACGGGAAGACGTTGCGATGGGTGCTGGGTTGGCAACTCGCCACCCTGCTGGTGGCGGCCGCGACTCTAGGCCTCACCATCTACCTGTTCTTCGTCATCCCCAAAGGATTTTTTCCGATTCAGGATACGGGCGTCATCCAGGGCGTCTCGGAAGCGGCGCAGTCCGTATCGTTCCCGGAGATGTCCCGCCAGCAGCAGCGATTGAGCAAGATCATTCTCGAAGACCCGGACGTCGACAATCTATCCTCGTTCATCGGAGTCGACGGGACCAACACGACGTTGAATAGCGGACGAATTCTGATTAACCTGAAGCCTCTCGCGTCGCGGAAGACGAGCGCGAGCGACGTCATTCGCCGCCTCCAGCCGCAACTGGCTAAGCTTGCGGGCATCACGCTGTTCATGCAACCGGTGCAGGATCTCTCGGTGGAAGACCGCGTCAGCCGTACGGAATTCCAATACACCTTGGAAGATCCAAACGTCGACGAATTGAATGTTTTCGCCCCGCGGATGCTCGCTCGCCTTCAGCAGCTTCCGCAACTGAGCGACGTCGCCAGCGATCAGCAGACGCTTGGTCTCCAAGCCAAGCTGGTATTCGATCGCAACACCGCCTCGCGCCTGGGGATCACCACGGCGACGATCGACCAGACGCTGTATGACGCCTACGGCCAGCGCGAAGTATCCACCATGTTCACTCAGTTGAACCAATATCACGTGGTGTTGGAAGCGGCGCCCGGGTTCGACAGGAAGCCCTCCGACCTCAGCGATCTGTTTATACATGCCGCCGCGCCTGTGGCCGGCGCTCCATCGATCGCGTCATCGATCGCATCATCGGCGGCGTTCCCGAATGCCGGCCAGATCCCTCTCAGCTCTTTCTCGCGAGTGGAGACAACGACCGTGCCCATCACGGTGAACCACCAGGGTCAGTTTCCAGTGGTCACGTTGTCTTTCAATCTGGCTCCAACTGCATCCTTGGGCGACGCCGTGAAGGCTGTGGACCTGGTAAAAAACGATTTGAATATGCCGCCGACGATCGATGCCGCCTATCAGGGCACAGCCGAGGCGTTTCAGTCGTCGTTGGCCAACGAGCCGGTGCTGATCGCCGCGGCACTGATTACGGTCTATCTGGTCTTAGGCATCCTTTATGAAAGCTACATTCATCCGTTGACGATTCTCTCGGCGCTGCCTTCGGCGGGCGTGGGAGCATTGCTTGCTCTCATCATCTGCCGCAACGATTTCAGCGTGATCGCCCTCATCGGCATTGTGCTGCTCATCGGCATTGTGAAAAAGAACGCCATTATGATGATTGATTTCGCGCTTGCGGCCGAGCGCAAGGAGGGCATGAAGCCGGAAGACGCCATCTATCAGGCATGCCTGCTGCGCTTCCGCCCCATCATGATGACCACGATGGCGGCGCTGCTGGGCGCGGTTCCGTTGGCTCTCGGTTCCGGCAGCGGCTCCGAGTTGCGGCGACCTCTAGGCATTACGATCATCGGCGGGTTGCTGATCAGTCAACTGTTGACCCTATACACGACACCGGTGATCTATATCTGGTTCGACCGGCTTGCATCGCGATTCTCAAAGAAGGCTGTTGGATGAATATTGCCGAGCCGTTCATCCGGAAGCCCGTCGCCACTACTCTGCTTGTAGTCGCAATCACCTTGGCCGGCGCCGCGGCATATCGGCTCCTCCCGGTGTCGCCGCTACCGCAAGTGGACTTTCCCACGATCTCCGTCAGCGCGTCTTTGCCTGGGGCCAGTCCTGCAACGATGGCTTCCTCCGTGGCGACGCCGCTCGAGCGACAATTCGGAAGGATTGCTTCCGTCACCGAGATGACCTCGTCGAGCAGTCTCGGTTCCAGCAGCGTCACGCTGCAATTCGATCTGAATCGGGACATCGACGCGGCTGCGCGTGACGTGCAAGCGGCCATTAATGCCGCCCGAGGCTACCTGCCCATCAACCTTCCCAACAATCCCACGTATCGCAAGGTGAATCCGGCCGACTCTCCCATTTTCATCCTGGCTCTCACCTCGGGCACACTCACCAGGGGGCAGATGTACGACGCCGCGTCCACGATCATGGCGCAGAAATTGTCCCAGGTGGCAGGCGTGGGGCAGGTGACTGTGGGAGGAAGCTCCCTTCCGGGCGTTCGGATAGAGCTGAATCCGTCGGCTTTGAACAAATATGGCATCGGGCTGGAGCAGGTCCGCACTTCGCTGAGCGGCGCGAATGCCAACACGCCGAAAGGACATTTTTCAGACGACCTGCATATGTGGGAAGTGGGCGCGAACGATCAAATCCTGACGGCCGCCGACTACGCGCCGCTGGTGGTCGCGTACCGCAACGGCGCTGCCGTCCAAATCTCCGATATCGGCCAGGCGCAGGATTCGGTGGAAGACATTCGCAACTCCGGATACGCCAACGGCAAGCCGTCGGTTCTGGTGATCATTTTCCGGCAGCCCGGCGCGAACATTATTAATACGGTGGATAACATCCGCGCCGTTCTGCCGCGCATTCAATCGTCGATTCCGCATTCGATCGATGTGAAGGTGGCCATGGATCAAACGGTGACCATCCGCGCGTCGGTAGACGACACGGAAAAGACTCTCGTCATCTCGGTGCTGCTGGTAATTCTGGTCGTCTTTGTTTTCCTCAGAAACGGGCGGACCACGTTCATCCCCAGCGTGGCTGTTCCTGTCTCTCTGATTGGAACCTTCGGCGTCATGTACCTGCTGGGCTATAGCCTGGACAATCTTTCGTTGATGGCGCTCACCATCTCCACCGGATTTGTGGTGGACGATGCGATTGTCGTGATCGAAAATATCACGCGTTATATGGAACAGGGCATGCGCCCTTTCGAAGCCGCATTGAAAGGCGCGCAGGAAGTCAGTTCTACCGTGTTCACCATCAGCATTTCGCTGATTGCCGTGTTCATTCCCTTGCTTCTGATGGGCGGCATCGTGGGCCGCCTGTTTCGCGAATTTGCCGTGACCCTTTCCGTCGCCATCGCGGTCTCCATGGTGGTCTCGCTCACCGCAACTCCCATGATGTGCGCTCATTTATTAAAGGACACGCGGGGAACATCCCATGGCTGGATGTACCGGACCAGCGAGCGCGCGTTCGATGGGATGGTGAATTTATACAGCAGGACGCTGCTCGTCGCGCTCCGTTTCCGCGCGATTACGATGGTCGTCCTTCTGGCTACCATCGGGCTGAACGTTTACCTGTTCATCCGGATCCCCAAGGGATTCTTCCCGGAACAGGACAACGGACGGATTCAGGGTTCCATCCTGGCCGACCAGGACACCTCCTTCCAAGCCATGGACAAGACGATGCTGCCAATGATCAACATTGTCGCGGCGGACCCGGCCGTGGACGCGGTGCTCGGATTTACGGGCGGCAGCACCTACAACACAGCGCGTTTGTTCATCTCGTTAAAGCCGCTCGCGGACAGGAAAATTTCGGCCCCTCTGATCATCGCGCGGCTGCGGCCGAAGCTGGCCAAGGTGCCGGGGGCGACTCTGTACTTGCAGGCCGCGCAGGATCTGCGCGTAGGCGGACGGTCCAGCAACGCGGAATATCAGTTCACCATGCAGTGCGATAACCTGGACGATCTCAATCAGTTCGCGCCCAAAATGGTCGAACAGTTCAAGACCATCCCGATTATTGCCGACGTCAGCAGCGACCAGCAAAATCGCGGGTTGCAAGCGATGATCGACTACGATCGCGGGACGCTGGCCCGCTTTGGCATCACGCCGCAAGTTGTCGACGACACGCTTTACGACGCCTTCGGCCAGCGCCAGGTATCGACCATGTATACCGCACTGAATCAATATCACGTGGTGATGGAGGCGGCGTCGGATTTCTGGCAGAATCCGCTGTTTCTCCAACAGGTCTATGTGAATTCTCCGGCCGGAGAACAAGTCCCGCTGAGCGCGTTCGCCAAATTTGTCTCTTCGACGGCTCCACTGACCGTGACGCACCAGGGTCTGTTTCCCGCAGTGACGATTTCCTTTAATCTGAAGCCAGGCGTCGCGCTGGGCGATGCCGTGAATGCCGCGGCCGCGGCGGCGGCCAAGATCGGGCTCCCGTCAACCATCCAGACGGAATTTACCGGCACCGCGCAAGCCTACCAGGCATCCCTTGCCAGCGAACCCATCCTGATTGCGGCGGCGCTGGTCGCCGTCTACCTCATCCTGGCGATGCTGTATGAGAGCTACGTCCATCCCATCACCATCATCTCCAGCCTTCCGGCGGCGAGCGTCGGCGCGCTGCTGGCGCTGTTTCTCACCGGCACCGACCTGAGTATCATCGCCATCATCGGCATCATCCTGTTAATCGGCATCGTGAAAAAGAATGCCATCATGATGATCGATTTCGCGTTGGCCGCCGAGCGGGACGAAAGGAAGAATTCTTACGACTCTATAGTCGAAGCCTGCCGGCTGCGCTTCCGCCCGATCCTGATGACGACGATGGCGGCGCTGCTCGGAGCACTGCCCCTCGCTCTGGGCACCGGCACCGGATCCGAACTTCGACGGCCCCTGGGGATCACCATCATTGGGGGGTTGATCGTGAGTCAACTATTGACTTTGTATACGACCCCGGTCGTTTATATCTACTTCGACGCGGCTCGGCTTTGGTGGGAGAGAGGGCGCGAGTCAGATTCCTCTCTGATCGGCTCCTGACCGCCAAGAACTCGCACAGTACCTACGCGAGTGCAGGCTCGCGCCCTTCGGAGCCATTTCACCGGTTTGCGCGTTAGATGTCAAAGTGAGGTTAGCCACCGGATGCGTGTCAGTCCAGCGCAACTCGCTCTTCGATCGGCTAGACTTGGCAGTTGGCTCGACCGAAAGTTAAGGAGCGAGCAACATGAGCGATTGGAAATACTTGCAGAGAGAGATCCGTCGCGTTCAGACCAGAACCGTAAACGCGCTCTCGCTACGTTCCACCGGGCGGTAGAGCGTGTCGCACTCCACTTGCTCGCGGCCGGCCTCGCGGATCAACCGTTCAGTTCGCCGCGCCGCAAGCCCTGACCGGGGTCGCGCCGCCATCGTGGGGTGCCGTCGATATCGTCGGCGCCGAGGCGTTACGCGATCTGAGTGCGACGCCGATGGTAAGCCAGCATCGCCTCCACGCTATTTCTGAATGCTTGCGTTCCCTTTATTCCGCTCCGGACACCCAGGCCGATCTCCCGGTGCTCGTCAGCGCAAGCCCGACCAATTCGGCTTGACGGGAGACGCAGGTTTTCGAAAAGACGCGGCTGAGCAGCGTGCGGGCGGTGTTGACACTCACTCCGGCCTCTCTCGCGAACTGCCGGATGGTTTCGCCGCGGACGAGTGCCGCTGTCAGCCGGGCCTCGGCCGGCGACAGATCGAGTAGTGCGCCGAGCAACTCTGGGTTCGGCTTGGCGGTCCGCTCAGGCTCAGCGATGAAGATGGCTACGGCTGGCCGGCGATCCACGCTGCCCGAAGACGATGCCAAAGGAGCGATTTGCAGGCTCAGCGGAGAGCCGCCGGCTCGCTGAACCTGGATCACCCCACCCGGATGTTTTCCGTTGCCGGTAACGGTGCTGGCGGCGCGCGCAATGAACTCGCGCAGGTGGGCCGTCTGGTTGGAGGAGCTGGCGCGTAGCCCATCCGCCGCCGCCGAAAGTCCGCCGTTCGACTTCAGCAGGGCTTCGGCGCGCCGGTTCATATATAAGATCCGGCCGGAAGAATCGGTGACGATCAAAGATCCGGACAGATGATCCAGAACGTCGGACGTATACCCCAGTCCTTTTTCCAGGCCCGCAATGCGGTGATGCAGGCGCAGCGCAGTCTGCAAATGCGGTACCAGTTCCAGCGTTAACGCATGCTCGGCTTCTTGTATTGGCCCCCCGGCTTTGGAGCGAAGCACCGCGATGAGAGAGTGGACGGAGTCTTCCTGGGTAAGGACGCCGCCGAGAACATAGAATTGATTTTGCGGGCGCAGGAAGTCGTTGTAGAACTCGGTTTTCTCCAACTCGGCGTCGCGAATCGCTTCCTCGCCCCTGGCGACGTTGCCGGGCACGTGAAAAAGGCTCGTGCCCTGGAACCAGACATTTAGTCCGGCGTAGTATTCGGCGAACCGTCTCTCCCAGAAGGGATCGATGCCATGGCTCGCGGTGACGGTGCCGTAGTGGTTCCGAGCATCCAGCACCGACAGCGAAGCGGCGGGGGCATCCACGGCCCCGGCAAAAGCCGACAGGAAATGGCGCCATTCACGCGCATCCACGGAGCACTCGTAGATCAAGCGGACGAGGTCGCGAATCGCCTTTTCATCTGCCACCACGGTCTCCAGAAAAACCGCTATTCCGTCATTCAAATGAATGACAGCGCGTGATCGCACCACCACTATACTACGGGTCTAGAAGTTAAACGTGGGGGGTGATGGTGGCCCCATCGGAGGATAAAATGGCCGGAATCTATCGAAGAGGCCTGTACACGGTCCGCCAGTGCGGGCTCCTGATATTGATGGTCTGCCTGCTGTCAGCCACAGCCAGCGCCACCACCTCGTTCCTTTCTTATACCGGCACTCTGGTCACCGCGAATGACGTCTTCGAAGAGTCTTTTGTGCTCACCTCTGCCGACACCATCAACATCCAGACCTGGAGTTTCGGCGGTGGGACCAATGCCGCCGGGGACCTGATCTCAGCGGGCGGCTTCGACCCGTTAGTAGCCCTCTTTTCCGGCCTTCCCCCGTCAGCCGACATCTACGTAGACGGTTCCGCTAACCCATTGGTGGATGCGGACAACTTGATCAACTCTCCCTACTCTCCCGTCGGGAATTGCCCTCCGGCGGGTTTCGTCACCATCGGCACTGGGGCCGGGGCCTCAATTTGCGGTGACGACTTCATGCAGATTGTGAGCCTGCCGGCTGGGGTCTACACTCTGGTGCTGACCGACGCCAATAACCAGCCGAACGCCATTTACGACAACGGGTCGCTCTCCGAAGGGTTCAGCGATGGCGGAGTATTCCAAACCTGCAATCAAACGAGCGATGGCCTGACCTGCGTGAACCGCAGCGCCGCCTACGCTGTCGACATTGTATCCAGCACCGGCACATCGGACCTGGCCGCCGTCCCCGAGCCGGAGAATCTGACGTTGCTGGGCGCCGGCCTCGCCGCGCTGGCCGTCATGAAACAGTTTCGAAAACGGCGCACGACGCCGCACACAAGAGGAGGAAGCAAATGAAATTCGCGAAGTCTATATTGTTGGGAACCGGCGCCGTGGTCCTGGCCGGATTGATCCTGACCCTGCTGGCACCCAAGGCGGCGCACGCAATCGTCGCCACGGCGGTCTCGGTGGTGAACACTACGGCCAACCCTGCGAGCGTCCTGGACGCGGACACGGCTACCCGCATCCCATACCAATCGTCTGCCTCGGTGAACTGCGGGAGCGGAATCACGCAATGTAATTTTAACACCTTTTCCGGCGCTCCCATCGGTTATCGGCTGGTGGTTGAAAATGTCTCAGCAATCCTCAGCTTGGCGCTCGGAGCGGATGCCCCGGACGCGTTTCTGACTACTAGCATTTCCGCCACCCAATTCTGGGAATTTACCGGGTCCGTGGGACAGTATGGCCCTGGACCTTTCAATGCCGGATTCAACCAAATGATCCGCGCATACTTCGACAACGCCGACGGGTATCCAAATGTCTCCGTGAGTGCAAACTTTCAGTCGGGCACCAATTCACACGTGATTTTGTCCGGTTACCTGGTGAATTGCGCCGTGGTGGGTTGCCCAGCGATTCAGCGTTAGCCGCGCCGGCTGGATCGTCGGCGTTGCGGAGCGTCCAGCCCATCAGTGCGATGAAGAAGGCGCCTCCTTCCGATAATTCGGCATCTCAAAGATGAGGTGGTCCAGCGCCACGGTCTTCCATCCAGTCGGTGCGAGGAACCGTGGGATCGGGGCGGTTGCCACTTGCCCGGCCATGCAACAGTTTCGAAAACGGCGCACGACGCCGCATACAAAAGGAGTAAGCAAATGAAATTCGTGAAGTCGATCCTGATGGGAACCGGCGCCGTGGTCCTGGCCGGATTGATCCTGACCCTGCTGGCACCCAAGGCGGCGCACGCCATTGTCGCCACGGCGGTCTCAGTGGTGAATACGTCGTCCAATCCCGTACCCGCCAGCTCGATCGACGGTCCCGGACGGATTCCGTTTGTAAGCCAGGGTTACTTTACTAACTGCAGCTCCGGCGGTTCCATTTGCCAGTTCGCCTTCCCTACGGCCGTGCCGGCGGGTCACCGCGTCGTGATCACATATATGTCTGTGCAAATGGAGTTCAACACCTTTCCAACCGCCATCGCTGTGCGCCTCAACGCGACAGTCCCGACAGTCGGCGACGTTTTTTTCAACGTGCCGGTCGCGCCCTTCATCATCCTGTCGCAGTATTTTGGAACGCCGGTCGACTTCTATTTTGACGCAGGGCAGATCCCACAGATCACCGCCATCAGCAATGGGACTTTCCTTGACGACCCCGTAATTGGCCATGGGATTCAAGAAGTGACCCTGGTCGGCTATGAGCTGGATTGCACCGTGGCTCCTTGTGCCGCGGTCGCCACCCAATAGACCCTGCTGCCGCGCTCGCCGCTGCGGAAATGAACGATCGCGTCTCCGGGTTTGGAGCTGCGGACGCGTTCGCGAATCGCCGCGAAGATGTCGGCGAAGGATCGCGCGTTCGACAAATCGACGCCCGGTCCTCCCCCTGCGCTGTGAAGGTGGCTGTCCTCGAATCCGGGAACCACAGTCTTGTTGTGCAGATCGATCACGCGCGTCGAGGGGCCGGCAAGCTTCTGGATTTCGCCGTTCTTACCGACCGCGGTGAAGCGGCCCTCACGGATCGCCATCGCTTCGGCGATCGAGAAGCGCGGATCGACGGTGACGATCTTGCCGTTAAGGTAGACTGCGTCCGGAGTCTGTGCCACCACCGCAGCCAGGAACGCGAAGAGCGAGACCATCGTTTTACGCATCTGAGATTCGCCTTGACTCAGGGCTTCGCGCCGGCGATGGCGGTCACAGCGTTCCAGTAGAATTGAAGGTGCTTGTAGACGGACTCTTCCGCTATCCGCTCCTGGTCGCTATGCGCGCCGAAGCCCTTCAGCACGTCCTCATCGTCGCGCATGGCTCCGATGCCGTAGCACTCGACGCCGCGCGGGCGCAATTGCGACATGTCGGTCGCGCCGGTGCCCATCAGGGGAACCGTCGGAACGCCGTAGACCGTCTTGAACGAGGCTTCGAGCGCCCGGAACACATCGGATGTGATGCTGATGGGCAGACCCTGCGGCCGGCCCCCGGCATTCGGCACGATCTCCACTGCCGGATCGTTGATGATTTTGCGCATCAGTTCATAGAACTCCGGCATGTTTTCGTCGGGCAGTGCGCGGATGTCGAGCGTGGCGGTGGCTTCCGAAGGAATGACGTTGCTCTGGAACCCCCCCTGGATGATGTTGGGGGAAATCGAAGTATGAAGCATCGAATATAGGTTGGGTTCGTTGACGGCGAGGTACTCCCGCGCGGCAGCCGATTTCTGCGGGTTCAGCAGATCTTTGAAGCGTTGTGCTTCCTCCCCTTCGCTGATCTGGCCCATTTTTTCGAAGAAAGTCCGCGTTGTGTCGTTCAGGCGCATCGGCGGATCCCAGTAGGCCAGCTTTTCCACCGCGCCGGAGAGGTGCGCAATCGCATTGCCGCGCATGGGCCGCGAACCGTGGCCGGAAGGACCCTTTGCCACCAGGCGAGCGCCGGAGGGCCGCTTTTCCATGGTCTGGATCATGGCGTAGCGAACGACGCCCGCACGTCGCGCCACGCCTCCACCCTCCGCCAGACACGCCTCGGCTTCGATCTCCGGGAAGTGTTCGCTTACCAGGTAGCCGATGCCGATGCGGGAATTGCCTTCTTCGCCGGCCTCGGAAACAAAGATGACGTCGCGGTCGAGCTTCGCGTTGGTGCGCTTCAGCATCACCATGGTCATCATCGCTGCAAAGAGGTTGCTCTTGTCGTCCAGCGTGCCGCGCCCGTAAACATAGACGCCGTTGCGTGTGGCGCTGAAGGGCGGGAACGTCCACTTCGCCAGGTCAACCTTCACGGTATCGCTGTGGCCCATGATGAGCAGAGGCTTCTTCGAACCGTTGCCCTTGATCCGGGCGATTAAATTGGCGCGCGCAGGGTCCTGCGCCACCAGCGTTACCGGAATACCTTCGGCTTCCAGAACTTTCTTCACATACTCGGCGACCTTGGTTTCGGTACCGGGGGCGCCTGTGGAATCGATCTGCACCAACGACTGAAAGTGGCGCATGCCTTCTTCGCCGGTCTTGCTCCAATCGATCGTCTGCGCGCCGATCGGCAGAGCGCAGAAGAGAGCCAGGGCAATCGCGTATCGCATTGCGCAAGTTTATCGCAGTAACCGGTATCTCAGAAGCCGCTGGGACAGGACGGCGATCGGACACCGGCCGTGCACGGAAGTCACATGAGCGCGTAGTCGGCAAACCTACAACTTCACTTCCACCGGACTGCCTTCGAATGTCACCTCGCGGGTTCCCGTCTCTCCTGCCACCCGCACAACAATGTTTCTTTTCATTGGTGCGAGCATTTTCGAGCCGCTAGCCAGACGCATACTTAGCCGCCGTTGTTTATCGTTCCAGGCGATGTTCACACGCATGAACTCATGCCGGCGATAATCGAAAGTTTTCCCATCGTCTTCGTAAAGGGAGAAGCTTCCGTTCGCGCCTGGGTGAACCCACAACGTCAGGGGGCCATCGGTTGTCTCGTCCGTGTATTGCTTCACTGGGCCCATAGGAATCACCGCCCCGGTGCGGACGTAAAGAGGAATCGTCTCCAGGTCTACGTTGCGGGTAATCTCGCGCCCGCCTTCGAGCTTCTCCCGAGTCCAGAAGTCATACCAAGCGCCATGCGGCAGATAGAGAGAGCGTGAAGTTGCGCCTTTCTCCACTACTGGAGCTACCAGGATGTCGTGACCGTACAAGTATTCGTCACCTCGCGCGATGGCAACGGCGTCGGTGGGGTAGTGCAACCAGAGAGAACGGATGATCGGGACACCGGTTTCACAGGTTTCCTTGACGACGGAATACAGATACGGCATCATTTGATACCTAAGTTCCAGGTATTTCTTGCAAATTGGTTCGATAGCCACATTGTGCAGCTCGCTCGGATCCGGATGGTAGTTGGGCGTCTCGGGATAACCAATCTCGCCGGTGTTCCATCCCCACGGCATGTGCAGCCGCCAATCCCGCCCGTGGGAGCGGAACAGGGGATTGAACGCGGCGAATTGGAACCACCGCACATACAACTCTCCTGTATATTCCTGAGTGGGAACGAAACCGCCGATGTCGCTGCCCCAATAGGGGATGCCGCTGAGGCCGGTATTGATGCCCATCGGAACATGGTTCTTGAGCGTCTCCCACCGGGATTGCACGTCGCCGGACCACAGGAACGCGGCATAACGCTGCATGCCCGCGTAGGCGTTGCGGTGCAACGCATAGACGCGCTCATTCGGCCGGAACATTTGATGGCCCTCGAAATACATGCGATTGCGCGCCAGGCGGGACGCTGCGTCGAGCCCATCACCCTGATCGGGCCACCAGCCATCGAGGCCGAGATCCAGCAGAGGCTTATGTACCGGCCAGTAGCAGCTTGCTTGACGATCGGGAGGCCAATGATTTCCGGAGTCGCGTCCGCTGGGGAGCGGCGCCGCCGAGCAAGGATCGGCTACGGTTCCCGTCAGAAGGTGTCCCTCAAGGACCACGTGAAGCACGACTTTGAAATGTAGTGCATGCAACTCGTCCATCGTTCGCTTCGGATCCGGAAACGCCTTGGAATTCCAGGTGAATTCGCCGTTGTGCGTATTCCAACCGTTCGGGCAGAAGTCTGTGCCGAGATAGATCATCGCCTCGCAGGGAAGTTTTTTGTCTCGGAACGTTTTGGCTTCCTGGACGATTTCTTCCGCGGGACCGAGCGTCCTATGCGACTGCTGGTAGCCAAGGGACCACAGCGGCACCATCTCCGGGTATCCGGTGATCTTCGCGTACTCACCCAGAATCGCCGCAGGCTCGCTGGCTCCGATGACGAACACATCCAGCGGCAGCGATGCCTGAGGGTTCGCTGGCTGGAACACGCCTTTTCCCCCAGTCAAGTCGAAGGCGCCCAGCGGTTGATGAATGTACATCGCCCAGCCGGAGGTTCCGATAATAAACTGGATCGGCACCTTGCCCCCATGCGTAGCCAGTTGGTAACCTCCCTGTCCGCTGCCCATTCGATCGACCTTGCCGCGGCGATCGAACTGTGGTCCGCCCTGGCCCAAGCCGAGCACCGGCGATTCGCCAGTCTGAAAGCTGAGATTCCCAGTGTTCGCATCGCTGGTCAGCTCCTGCACAAGGCGTCCGCCTTTGCCTTCCACGCGAATCGTTAACGGATTGCTGGAGACCTTCACAGTCAGTTCCCCGCACTTGACCGTCCGTGAATGAACGAGCGTACGCAAGCGCGCGGCCGGCTGCCCCCAATTTTCTTTGACCAAAGCTCCGTCGATCGGAAGAGCCTGCACGTGGCCATTCTCGATCGCCTGGATGGTGATGCGAGCGGTTTGCGAACTGACCGGCGTCAGCGCGATCTCAACCGGCCGTCCGGCGATCTGGATCGGCGTCTCCTGGGAGAACACAAGGCCCTGGCCCACCAGAGTACCGCTACCAGCGGCAAATTTCTTCAACATCCCTCTGCGAGTGATTACCTTGGACATTTAGTTGATTCCCGGAAGGCGTTGAACGAGAAATTGCCGACGTGCCCCATCCAGTTAATATCCCACCTACTGCAAGCGCCTGCGCCGGGTTGTGATCCGGATTCCGGCCGGATCGCGCGGATAAAGCTAGCAAGGAGGCGAATATGGACGACGCATTAGCCGGCGCGATGATCAGCGCCACGGCCTCGATTGTGGCTGCGCTCATCAGCAAGACTGGCAACGAAGCCTACGCGCATTCATCTCGAACAAAAGCTTCCATTCAGTTCTGGATCGCCACCTGCCCGGTCATCGGAATATGGTCCCTTGCATCGCCCGCCGGGATTCATACGGTCCTGGCTCACTATAACTTCGCGTTAATACCCCTGGCGATGATGGCGCTGGTGTGGTTTCGTCCGATTCAGCCGATGATCGCGGCCTCCGTCACCCTGGGCCTCTTCGCAGTGAACTGGGTTGGCTGGCGGATCGCTCACGCGGGGACGGGGACCGGATTCCAGTCCAATCACAGATACCTTGATATTTATCTTTCGCTGGCGTGCGCATCGGCGGTCCTGGTCTTTCTGCTGAGTCAGTGGCGCTCGAAAGCCGCCAAAGCACGGCCGGTTCTCCCGATGCCGCCTTCCGCTCCGCCGATCGCGGGAGCTCGCGGAAGCATCTGCACGGAGCTTGAGAGACTCGCGCAACTGCACAAGTCCGGCGATCTGTCGGACGCTGAGTTTTCGCGTGGAAAAGAAGCGATCCTGGGCCGCCCTCGACGAATCGTTACTCACACGCGCCACTGCGGTGTCTTGTCCTAAAGCGCAGCCAGCACTTCCTTGATATAAATCCCACGGTCCGTCCTCCTACTCTCCCACAGAGTTAATATGGGTGACAGATCAATGCGCACCCTCCTCTATCCGCTGCTAGCGCTTGGTCTATTGGGCGCCGACTGGCCTCAGTTTCGTGGTCCGAACGGCTCCGGACTGTGCCCTTCCTGCGGACCCCTGCCAACCGGGTTTGGGCCTCAAAAGAACGTTCTGTGGAAGACAGAGCTGCCGGCAGGGAAGTCCTCTCCCGTCCTGGCGGGGGATCGCATTTTCCTGACCGCTTCCGAAGGCGATGACTTGATTACGATGTGCCTGAGCCGCACCACCGGCCGGGTTCAATGGCGGCGATCCGTCCGCGCTGCCAGACACGAAGCCCAGAACACCCGCAATCACCGCGCGGCGCCCACCGCGGTGACCGATGGAAAAAGCGTCTTTGTCTTCTTCGCCGATTTCGGGTTGGTCGCTTATGATTTCGCGGGCAACGAGCGATGGCAGCTGCCGCTGGGACCGTTTAACAGCCAACACTGGATCGCCCGTCTATGCCGATGGAAAAGTGATCCTGGTCTGCGATCAGGACACCGACGCATTCATGATCGCAGTGGACGCAAATAGCGGCAAGATCGCCTGGAAAACGCCGCGCGACGTCATCAACGGGTACTCCACCCCGGTTATTTACCATCCGGCCCGCGGTCCCGCACAAGTCATTGCACCCGGCTCCTACCAGCTCACCGCGTATTCCATCGTGGACGGTGAAACGCTCTGGTTCGTTCGCGGGCTCACCTGCCAGCCCAAATCGGCGCCCGTCATCGAAGGCGATATTGTCTACTTCAACGGTTGGACTGTCGGGAACGACGAGGGGGAGCAGGTTCAACTTCCCCCCTTCGCCGAGGCGATCGCCGCAGCCGATTCGAATCACGACGGGAAGCTCTCTCAGGCGGAACTGCCACAGGGCTGGCAGCCCACCGGAAGCTGGCGTGCGATCGACCTGGACCGGGATGGTTTTCTGAACGAGAGGGAATGGGAGTTTTTCCGCACTCGCCTGGCCTCGCGTAACGGTTTATTGGCGGTGAAGCTGGGAGGCAGCGGCGACGTGACCGCCACGCACGTGCTCTGGCGGTTTGAAAAGTCGCTTCCCGACGTACCCACTCCCCTGGTTTACAAGGACGTGGTGTTCCTCGTCCGCAGCGGCGGAATCGCCACCACTCTGGACGCGCGGACCGGCAAGGTGCTCAAGCAGGCTCGTCTGACGGGCGCGCTCGAAGACTACTACTCCTCACCGATCGGCGTGGACGGCAAGGTGTACATCGCCAGCGAGCATGGCAAGGTCGTCGTGCTGCGTGCTGCCGGCGAGTGGGAAATTCTGGCGATCAATGACTTCGACTCGGACATCTACGCGACGCCGGCAGTCGGCAACGGCCAAATGTACATTCGGACCCAAGACGCGCTCTATGCCATCGGGTCGTCCAAATAGAGAATGCGGGTGGATGCGCTGAGAGGCTGGCATGGAGCCTAACCGTGAACAACTACAGTCCTATTTTTTTCGCAGTTTTTGGGAAACCTTCTCCACTTCTCCCCAAACTCGCAGCAGATTGCCGCTCCACATCTTGCCGATCTGCTCTTCCGTGTAGCCGCGCCGAACCAGTTCCAGCGTGACGTTAAATGCTTCCGCCGCGCTGTTCCAGCCGTCAATTCCGCCGCCGCCGTCGAAGTCCGAAGAAATTCCCACGTGATCGATTCCGATGAGCTTCACCGCGTAGTCGATGTGATTCACGAAGTCCTTCACATTGGCGCGTGCGGCGGCCGGAAGCTTGGCGTCAATCTCGGCCAGCCGCTTGTCATACTCCGCGCGTTTTTCCGGTGAAAGGGCATCGAGAGCTGGATTTCCTCGCCCACGTCCACCGCCGCGAGCCTGCGGTGGCGGACCACCGGCGTTCTCTACGGGACAGACCCGCGCGGAATCGGCCCCGCGTCCCCGGCCTCCACCTCCTCCTCCGCCGCGGCCGCCACGTCCGCCGCCCTGAGTAAGCCCGAATTCGTCACGTAACTTCGCCAGCGCATCGACGCGCTCTTTCGAATCCGTTTTGACGTAAGAAGCGAAGCCCACAACCTGAATCACGCCACCGTTTTTCTTCAGAGCCAGCAGCTGCTCGTCGTCCATATTCCGGCTGACGTTGGCCAGCGCGCGCACCCCGGAATGCGACGCAATCACCGGAGCCTGAGAAAGCCGCATGGCTTCCATGTTTGCGCCCTTCGAGGGATGCGACAGATCGACCATCATCCCCAGGCGATTCATCTCGGCGATGACTTCGCGCCCCAGCGGCGACAGTCCGTTGTTGTAGAGGTAGCCCTGCGTTTCTCCCGTATTCGAATCGGCAAGCTGGCTGTTGCCATTGTGGGCCAGCGACATGTATCGCCCGCCCCGGTCGTAAAACTCCTTCACTCGTTTGATGTCCGTTCCAATGGGATATCCGTTCTCCACTCCGATGACGGCGATGCGCAGGTGCTTTTTGTGCAAGGCAAGTACGTCGGCGGGCGTCAACGCCAGGCCGATGTTATCGGGGGCGATTTTCTCCGTCAAACGATGAACGGCGTCGAACTTGGCGATCGCCTGCCGGTAGGCGTTGTCATACCCTTCCGGCGTCAGCGGACCCTGGCCCACGTAAACGATCATGAACGAGACGTCCATGCCGCCTTCGACCATCTTCGGAATATTGACCTGCGTCGTCAGGCGCATGGTGTAATTGCAATCCGGGGTGAAGTTCGCGGGATCGATATCGTTGTGAGTGTCCAGCTTGAGGACCCGGTCGTGAATGCCTCTGGCTTTGGCAATCAGCGCCGCATCGTTCGTTTGCGCCGGCATCTGAAGCAACAGACCAGCCGATAACGCCGCCATGCCGGCAATCATGAACTTTCGCTTGATGTCCTTCATTACATTCTCCGCAAAAACTAAATATTGAAATGGGAGACCGACAGGGGTCGCGACTTGACTTACATATCGTAGCAATGAATGCCGGAGGATATACTGGCTCGAAGGAAGTGGGGTATAAGAATGTATCGTAAATCCTCGTTGCAAGTGCTGGCGTTATGCGGAATGATGTTGCTGTTTACGGCGAGAGACAAGGCGCAGACGGCGGAACGCCGCGCCCTCATCACTCAGGCGATCGATGAAAACAAGCTGGCGACGCTCGAGGGCAACACCCGCTCCGAAGTGAAAGGCCACGCCGACCTGGGGCCGGTCCGATCCGATTTGCATCTGGATATGTACCTTCAGTTGAAGCGTTCACCGGAGCAGGATCTCGCCGCCCGAAATTTTGTCGAATCGCTTACCGACAAGGGTTCGCCGAACTTCCACAAATGGATCACCGCCGCGGAATATGGACGCCGCTTTGGAGCCGCCCCCGAGGATATCGCGACCGTCTCGCGCTGGCTGGAATCGCACGGATTCACCGTCAACAACGTTCCCTCGAACAACATGGTGATCGATTTTTCCGGCAACGCGGGCCAGGTGCGCGAAGCGTTCCACTCGGAGATTCACACTCTCGACGTCGCGGGCAAGCGTCACTTCGCCAATATGAGCGATCCGCAAATCCCCGCTGCTTTGCTGCCCGCGGTAACCGGGGTCGTCTCCCTAAACAACATCATGCCGCGGCCGATGTTCGTGCCGAAGGCCCAATTTACGGTGAGTTCCACCAACATCGGGGTGGTTCCGGGCGACCTGGCGACCATCTACAATCTGAATCCGGCTTTTTCCGCCGGATTTACCGGCCAGGGGCAGACCATCGTGGTGGTTGAGGATACGGATCTTTACAGCGGCACCGGCGATTGGAATGTTTTCCGGAATACGTTCGGGCTGGCTCAGTACACCAATGCTTCGCTCACCCAGGTCCATCCCGCGCCCGGAAAGAACGGCACCGCTTGCATCGATCCCGGAATCAACGGCGACGACGCGGAGGCGGCCATCGATGTCGAATGGGCCAGCGCGGCTGCGCCCAACGCGGCGATCGTCATGGCCTCCTGCGCCGACACCAGCATCTTCGGCGGCTTCATCGCTCTTCAGAACCTGGTGACCAACGGCGGCCCTCTTCCCAGCGTGGTCAGCATCAGCTATGGCGAGTCGGAAACCGATAGCGGAGCCGCGGGCAATAGCTTCATCAACACCTTGTATCAAACCGCCGCCGCCGCGGGCGTATCGGTGTTTGTCTCCTCCGGCGACGAAGCCGCCGCGGAAACCGACCACCGGTCTGAGGTCGCCATTCATGGAGTCAGCGTCAGCAGCTTCGCTTCCACCCCGTATAACGTCGCCGTGGGCGGAACGGACTTCGGCGACACCGCTTCCCATACCACCAGCACGTTCTGGAACTCCGCCAATGGCATCTACTATGATTCCGCCAAGTCCTATGTGCGCGAGATCCCGTGGAACGAATCGTGTGGAAGCCTGATCCTGGCTCAATATCGCGGATTCAGTGCGCCCTTCGGCGCTTCCGGTTACTGCAACGGCACGTACGATCTGCTCAATTCCGTCGGCGGCAGCGGAGGTCCCAGCGGATGCGCCACCGGAGCCCCGGCCATTAACGGAGTAGTTGGAGGGACCTGCGCCGGATACCCCAAACCTTCCTGGCAAGCGATCGCAGGCAACCCCAGCGATGGCGTTCGCGATCTGCCGGACGTCGCGCTGTTCGCGTCCAGCGGCATTTGGAGCCACTATTACGTGTTTTGCGTCACGGATGGAGCAAGTTGCTCGGGTCCGCCGTCCACCTGGCCGGGAGCGGGAGGAACTTCGTTTGCCTCCCCGATCATGGCCGGGATTCAAGCTGTGATCAACCAGGCGTTGGGGGTGAAGAACGTCGGCAACCCGAATCCTGTCTATTATCAGATCGGCCAGAACCAATACAACGCGTCGGCGACCATAAACTGCGATTCCACCGTCGGCCCCGCGGCTGCCTGTAGCTTTAACGACATTACCCAGGGCGATATGGACGTTCCCTGCGCGGGCGAATACAACTGCTATTTCGGTGGCGGAGGACTGGGAGTTCTGTCCGTTTCAAATACCACGTACGCACCTGCGTTCGCGGCGACTCCCGGGTGGGACTTCGCCACGGGCATCGGTAGCGTCAATGCGTTCAACCTTCTGAATTCCTTCGTCGACTCCATCACGTCCTCCAGCGCCCCTCCGGCACCGGCATTGGTGTCGCCTGCCAACGGCGCCACGGGCGTGTCGCTTACGCCTTCCTTGACTTGGAACGCCTCGGCTGGAGCCACTTCTTACGATCTGTACTTCGGTACCGCGTCCACGCCTCCGCTGGTGGGGAACACGGAGAGCATCAACTATTCTCCCGGGACGCTGAGCCCGGCGACCACTTATTTCTGGGCGATCGGCGCGAAAAACAGCCTGGGCGCTACTGTCTCCACGCCATGGTCGTTCACGACGAGTTGCGTGTCGCTGTTGAATCCGTCGGACGCGATCGTTACCGCAGCCGGCGGCACGGGCACCATCCCAATCACCGCGACGGCGGGCTGCGCGTGGACGGCGGTCAGTAATGTCTCATGGATCACGATCACGTCCGGAGCTTCCGGAAGCGGCACTGGAACAGTTGCTTATTCGGTTGCCGCCGACACCGGCGCCTTACGCTCCGGCACGATCACCATCACGGGGCAGGCGTTCACGGTGACGCAAGGCGGAATCTATCCGCTGATCGCGACGCTAGCGGGCGGAGCGATGCCTGCCACGGCTGCGCCAGGAACATCGGTCTCGATTCCGATTTCCTATGGCGTTGCCGTCGACGCGTCCGGAAATGCCTTCTTCCCAAGTCCAAACCTGAACGCGGTCTTCAAGGCGGACCCCTCAGGTGTAGTGACGCGGATCGCCGGGACTGGGGACTCTGGATATTCCGGCGACAGCGGACCGGCTTTGAGCGCTCAATTGAACAACCCGAACGGCGTGGCCATCGACTCCGCCGGCAACGTGTATATCGCGGACAGCGGCAATCAGCGAGTCAGGAAAGTCGACACGTCCGGCAACATCACCACGGTAGCCGGCAGCGGGAGCTGCTGTTTCGGGGGCGATGGCGGTCCAGCCATCAGTGCGTTGATGGACTACCCAACGGGCGTAGCGGTGGACGCCGCGGGGAACTTGTATATCGGCGACACTTACAACGCGCGCGTCCGCCAGGTAAGCGCTGCTGGAATCATCACGACGGTGGCCGGCAACGGCACCTACGGTTTCTCGGGTGACGGGGGTGCAGCGAGCGCCGCTCAGGTGAGTTACCCCTATGGCGTGGCCGTGGACGCCTCGGGCAACTTATATATCGCGGATAGCAATAACTTCCGCGTCCGCATGGTGTCGGCAAGCGGGACCATCAGCACGGTCGCCGGGAACGGCACGTGTTGCTTCTCGGGCGACGGCGGGGCTGCAAAGAGCGCCGAGATGGATAGTCCGACGGGCGTAGCGGTGGACGCGGCTGGCAACCTGTATATCGCGGATCGCTACGGTGAGCGAATCCGCAAAGTGTCCGCCGGAGGGACCATCGGCACGGTGGCTGGTAACGGTGGATATAGCTTCGCGGGGGACGGTCACGCGGCCACCAGCGCTGAGTTCCGGTATCCCCAAGGCGTTGCGGTGGACGCCTCCGGCAACATTTATATCGCGGACAGCGGCAACGCGCGCATCAGAGAAGTGAACCCGTCCGGCATCATCTCGACCCTTGTCGGCGGAGCCATCGGCGACGGCGGATTGGGCGTATTCGGCCTGCTGAACCAGCCTTCCGGCGTAGTCAGAGACAACGCCGGGAACACGTATGTCACCGACACCAACAACAATCGCATCCGCAAAGTATCGTCGAACGGCGCCATCTCCACGATCGCCGGCACCGGCGTGACCGGATACTCGGGTGACGGCGGCGCGGCTGCCGGCGCCCAATTGAATAATCCGCAAAGCCTGGCGCTGGACGCATCCGGCAACCTTTACGTCGCGGACGCGGGTAACGTCCGCGTCCGGAAAATAGACGGGTCCGGAAACATCACCACCGTGGCGGGCAACGGGACCTGCTGCGGCCACACGGGCGACGGTGGCGCGGCCACCGCGGCGCAGATCGGCACGCCGTACGGTTTAGCCGTCGACGCGTCCGGAAACCTGTATATTGGCGATGTCAGCAATAACATCGTAAGAAAGGTGACCTCCTCGGGAACCATCACCACGGTCGCGGGCAATGGTAGCTTTGGCTACTCAGGAGACGGCACCGCCGCTACCAGCGCCAAGTTGTACGGCCCTTATGGAATCGCCGTGGACGCAGCCGGAAATTTGTACATCGCGGACCGATACAACAGCCGAATCCGGATGGTTTCGAGCACCGGAACCATTACCACGGTCGCTGGCAGCGGAACCTGCTGCACACTGGGCGACGGCGGCGCGGCGACCAGCGCCTGGCTGGAGGACCCATCCGGCGTGGCCGTGGACGCTACCGGCAATCTGTACATCGCCGATACCTATAACGAACGTGTTCGCAAAGTGGACGGCACCGGGACGATTAACACGGTCGCGGGCAATGGCAATTACGGTTACTCAGGCGACGGCGGTGCGGCCAGCGCGGCAGCTCTCCGTTATCCATACGCCCTCTCCGTGGATGCCTCGGGCAACGTGGCCGTGGTCGACCAGAATAACAACGCCGTACGGTTGTTGACGCCGGCGGAAGCCGAGCCCGCGCTCACCATCCAAAGCTCGCACAGCGGCGCGTTCATGCTGGGACAGAGCGGCGTCACCTACACTCTGACCGTGAGCAATGGCTCCGGGGCGGGGCTCACCAACGGGACGGTGACCGTCGCCGCGATTCTACCCGCCGGCCTCACGCTGGCCTCGATGGCCGGCGCTGGCTGGACGTGCTCCTCGGCGTCGATTTGCACTCGTGCCGACGCTTTGAACGGCGGATCCTCGTATCCATCGATCACGGTGACGGTGAACGTGACTGCGCCTGCGCCGGGTCAACTGACCAATCAGGCGAGCGTCACCGGAGGAGGCGCGCCCGCCGCGGGCCGCGTGACGGACCTCACCGTCATTACGGCCCTCACCGCGCCGTAACGCGGCTTCAAAGGGTACGTTCGTGTTTCACATCAGCGGGAACATAAGCTGGCTAGAGCTGTTTCAGAGTTTCTGTAGACCTTGTAGGGCGGCCAATCCTGGCTGCAGCCTGCTTTCAGCAGGCTCGTCGCTCGGCGGCGAGAGCCGCCTCGAAAAGCGGCTGCAGCCAAAATTGGCCGCCCTACCCGGACTACACTTTTCAGGAAACCGTCCAAGGTGTGCGGAACCCGTCTCGCCCTCTGAACACAGACCCGGCGGGCTCGCATGGGCCAGAACGCAGGCCCGGGCTAAGATGGACACTTGCACGAAGCAACTCCAGCCCGAGTCGTAGCTGAAACTGACTCGCCTGCCGCCGAACCCGCAAACTGGACCCGCTGGCGAGTCCGCGTTTTCCTGGCTGCCTGGATTCTCTACGCTTCTTATTATTTCTGCCGGAAAAATTAAAAATTTCTCCGTGGTCATGCCGATGATGGCGCGCCTCGAGAATTATAAAACCTTCGACCTCGCCCATCTGGTATTCATCTTCAGCCTCGCCTACGCCGCCGGCCAGTTTCTCGCCGGCCGTTTCGGCTCCAGGGTAACCGCCACCGGCGGCGGATTGCTCTCGGCCGCTTGCACCGCGGCGATGGCGATTCCCGGCCGTCACTCCTGGCTGCTGCTGTTGCAAATCGGCAACGGCTTGGGACAAGGCTGCGGCTGGTCGTCCTGTCTGAAGGTTCTCGGCGCGTGGTTCGTCCGAACGGAGCGCGGAGCGGTCACAGCCTGGTGGGGGTCGACCGAGCATCCCATCAGCATCAGCCACGCATCCGGACATGTCATCGCGGTGAACTCGTACGTGCTGAAAATGTCCGGTGTCACCAAAGAAACAAAGGACCCACCCGGAGGGTCCTTTGACCGCGATCCGGACGGGATGCCCAACGGAGTGATCCGCGAAGCCGCCCGCAGCCTGCTAACCAACGGCGAAGACAACCGGGTGCGCATCCCTCCAGACCAGGAAGTTCAGGGCCTGCTCCGCTGCTTTCGTGAATATGCCGAGCGCGGCATCACCAGCGTCGGGATCGCGGGTGGAAGTCCTGCGTCGCTGAAGAATTACCAGGCGGTTCGCGACGCCGGCAATCCCGTGCGCGTCAATTTCATGTTCTCGGAGGGGAATTTCAGAGAGGCCAAGGCCTTTGAGGACAACCGCCTGCGAAGCGGAACGATCAAGGTTTTTCACGGCAATTCGATGAGCGGCCGGACCTGCTGGTTGAGCGAGCCTTATTCGGACCGGCCGGATTACTTCGGCATTCCCCCGTCGCGCCCGCAGGATCAATTGGATCGGATGTTTCAAGCCATGCACGATGCGGGCTGGCAGATTGCGACGCACTCCAACGGCGATCGCGAAATCGAGATGGTGTTGACCGCGATCGAGCGGGCGCAGGCGAAAAATCCACGGCCCGACGCGTGCCATCGCATCGAACACGCGAGTGTGATGAATCAATCGCTGCTCGACCGCGCGAAAAAAGACGGCGTCATTCTGGTGTTCCATTCCTACATGTGGGAGCACGGCGACAAACTGGCGTTATGGCGAAAAGCGCCTGGCGATGGTCCATCCCTATCGCACCTCGCTCGACATGGGGATTCACGTGGCCGGGCATTCCGACTCCACGGTTTCGGCGGCCGATCCATTGCTGCGGATTCAGGACATGGTCACGCGCAAGGGATCGAACGGAGTCGCCTACGGACCCAATCAGCGAGTGAGCGTGGAAGAAGCGATCAGGGTATGGACCGAAGACGGCGCATACACGACGTTTGAAGAAAAGACCAAAGGATCGATCACGCCGGGCCAACTCGCCGACTTCGTGGTGTTGCGCGCCGATCCGCGGAAGGTGGCTTCTGACGCGATCAAGGATATCGTCGTCGATGCGACGTATATCGGCGGCGAAGCTGTATTCACGTTCCCTCCGCACGCGACGGCGAGAGCAAGGCGTCCGCCACCGCTCGGATTCTTTGGCGATGGAGACGAAGAGGACAATCTGGCTCATGATCGCAACCATGAATAAACTGCTGTTTACACCAGGGCCGCTCACTACCAGCTTGAGCGTCAAAGAAACGATGTTGCGCGATCTCGGCTCGCGCGACAGCGAGTTTCTGGAAATTGTGCGCGAGATCCGGGAGCAATTGCTGGCGCTGGGAAACGTGGCACGACCGGAATATGAATGTGTCCTGATGCAAGGAAGCGGAACGTTCGCCATCGAAGCCGTGATCTCCTCGGCCATTCCACGCGACGGCCGGCTGCTGGTGTTGATTAACGGTGCTTACGGACGGCGCATCGAGAAGATCGCCCGCGTTCACGGAATCGCGGTCGAGACCATCGAGGTCGAAGAGAATCGAAAAATAACGGCAGCCGATTTTAAATTGGGCGAAGGCATCTCGCACGTCGCCGTGGTTCACTGCGAGACCACTACCGGGATTCTTAATCCGATCGAGGAGATCGGAGAGAAGGTCGCCGCGGCAGGGGCTTGCTACATTGTGGATGCGATGAGCAGCTTTGGCGCAATTCCAGTGAACCTTGGCCGGCGCGCATATCGACTTCCTGGTCTCCTCGGCGAATAAGTGCATCGAAGGCGTTCCAGGATTCGGGTTCGCACTGGCGCGCCGCGGCCGGCTGGAAGCGGCGAAGGGACTGGCGCGGACAGTGAGCCTCGATTTGCACGCGCAATGGGAGGGGCTCGAGCGCGACGGCCAGTTCCGGTTCACGCCGCCGACGCATGCCCTGCTGGCATTCCGGCAGGCCTTGAGGGAGCTGGATGAGGAAGGCGGGATAACAGGCCGCTGCGCGCGCTACCGCCGGAATCATGAAATCCTGTGCCGGGGGATGAAGGAACTCGGGTTTGAGGCCTACCTTGCGCCGGAGGATCAGAGTTCGATCATCACTTCGTTCCGATACCCGAAGGATGAAACGTTCCAATTCGAAGAATTCTACGCGCGACTCAGCGAACTGGGGTATGTCATCTATCCGGGGAAATTGAGCCGCGAGGAATGCTTCCGCATCGGCACCATTGGACGGTTATCCGCGCGCGACGTGGACAACCTGCTGAATGCCATTCGGACAGTCGTTCGCGCGACGTGAAAGGCGGAGGTCCGGCTCGTTAAGCTTTGCGAGGGCACCGGGAGCGGTCAGCGGACGGCCCTAGTGGGCTGTTTCGGCGATATCGTTACCGCGCACTGCTCGCCTGAGTCCCCGCCCTTACGGGACGGGGTTATAACCCCTGGCGTAAGCCGGGGGATTCGTCGGCAACAATATGACCGAGACGGTCGACTAGTCCGGCCACTGGCGATTTCGCCCTGGCGCCAGCGATACTAAACGAATGCGCCTGATCGCTCTCACTCTTTTTTCGGTCTCCCTTGCCGCCGCCGCGCCGTGCATAAATGCAAATCCTTCCTGCACCGAATGGGTCTCTCTTGGAACTGCGCCGGCTTGCTCGCTGATCTATCGCACGTACTCGCTCGAAACCCGGAACGAAGCCATTACGCGCGCGCTGGTTGTGGTGCATGGCGCCGGGCGCGACGCGGATAACTATTTTCGTAACGCCCTGGCAGCGGCGTTCCTGGCGGGCGCTCTCGACAATACCGTCGTGATCGCGCCGCGCATGGCTTCCGGCGCCGCCAATTGCCACGACACTCTCGCCCCGAATGAGATCAGCTGGAACTGCAACACCTGGCGGTCCGGCGGACCCGCGATCAGCAACCCGGACGTGACTTCGTTCGATTTCCTGGACGAAGTTCTCCGCAAGGTGGCTCGCAAAGAAATTTTCCCGAACCTCAAACAGATCGTGGTCACCGGTCATTCGGCCGGCGGCCAGGTGCTGAACCGTTACGAGATGGCGAATCAGGTCCACGACAAGCTCGGTGTTCCTATAACCTACGTCGTCGCCAATCCTTCCAGCTACGCGTGGCCGGACAGCACGCGTCCGACCGATGCGGCTTACTCCGTCCAGTCGCACGCACCGGGTTACATTCCCGCGATTGCCGCCAATGCCGCTCAATTCCGCCCCTTCGGCGGGGCCAGGGATTGCACGACCTACGACCAGTGGCCTTACGGTATGAAAGATCGCACCGGTTACACGGCCAAGCAGACTGACGACCAGTTGAAGACCCAGCTGAGTTCCAGGCCCACCACTTACTTACTCGGCGAACTAGACATTCTCCCGCTCGGCGGATTCGATGGCTCCTGTCCGGCGATGGCTCAGGGGCCCACGCGGCTGGCGCGCGGCGAAGCCTTCGGGAAATTTGTCAATGAAAAACTGGGCGCCCATCATGTTGTCAAAATCGTACCGGAGTGCGGACACAACGCCCGGTGCATGTTCACGTCAGAGGATGCTCTGCCGTTGCTGTTTCCGAAATAGGCTGTCGCAGCAGAGCAGCTCATCTGTCCGCATGCTGACCAGGCTACGGAAAAAGTCTTCCGAGCGCGCGAAATGGCAAAATTTGGGGGTAGCAAAATGTATCCCCATGGCTCGGCGATCGCGTATAGCGCGTCTAATCGCGTCGGCAATTTTGCGTTCGGTATTGACA
>Ga0182024_10005230_pt1 | contig 29239 bp, 24 predicted proteins | sample P32metaG_FD_120480 | JGI IMG/M metagenome (GOLD analysis project Ga0182024, IMG submission 120480) | Permafrost microbial communities from Stordalen Mire, Sweden - P3-2 metaG (Illumina Assembly) | ecosystem: Environmental > Terrestrial > Soil > Wetlands > Permafrost | place: Sweden: Stordalen...
CCCGCTACGGCAGGGCTTTCGGGTCGTCCCGGTTCAAAAACGATCCTGCTCGGCCCGGCATCGCAGCTAAGAGGCCGGCAACACCATCAACAAGAGCCACTCGTTTCACACCAGGCACCTAGTCCCTCGACGAACGGATGATGCGTCTTCTTCACTTTGCCCGCCGTCAGGGTAATCCGAGACCCAAACGCTCACCAGCGGTTCACGCCACTGGACGACGACGAAAGCGCTGGCGCAAGCTGGATGCGACAGCGCCGAGTCGACTTGACCGCCGCTGCCTGCGGGCACTAGGTACTCACCGCCCGAACGCCGCCGCCATCCGCTCCGCTGCATCCCGCTTCGCTCCCTCGACGAGATGTCCGTAGACGTCCTTCGTGATATAGATCGACGAGTGCCCCAGCACCTCGGACACGACCTCCAGCGGCACGCCCTGCGCCAACATCACGCTCGCCGCCGAGTGACGGGCCTCGTGCGGGTGCCAGTGACCGAGACCAGCGGTCTTGCACAGTTGAACGAAGCGCTTGGCGAAGTTGTCGGGGTCGATCGGCGTCCCGATTCGAGTCGTGAAGATCAGGCCGTGGTCGACCCACAGATCGCCGGCCACCTCGCGCTCGACCTGTTGGCGGGCACCGTGCTCGCCGAGCGCTGCGATGATGCCCGGAGTCAGGAACAGCACGCGGCGGCTCCGACGAGTCTTGAGCGGCGACAGCTCGATGCGAGCTTCCCGGCCGCCCGTGTCCCCACCACCGCGATGGCTCGACTTGCGGGTCGTCACCGCCTGGCGGACAGCCAACGTGCCGGCCTTGGCATCGAAGTCGGCCCACGCCAGCCCGAGGAGCTCTCCACGACGAAGGCCATACGAGAGCAGGATCAGGAACGCAACCTCCAGACGGTTCCCCTTTGCGGCGTCGAGCAACGTCGTTGCCTGCTGGATCGACAGCGAGCGGCCCTCGGGCTGAGCGACTCGCGGTGGCTGCGACAAGGCGGCGACGTTCCGGGTCACGAGCCCTTCTCGTTCGGCCTGGGCAAGGGCCTTGCGCAGGACTGACCGCATGATGCGGATGCTGTTCGGCTTGTACCCGGCCGCCCGCTTCGACGCCCAGAGGCGATCGATGTCGGTCACATTCAACCCGGACAACCTCTTCTTCCTGATCGCCGGCGCAAGGTGCAGCCGGATTGTGTCGGCGTAATCGTCCAGGGTGCCGGAGGCGACGGAGCCGGGCAGGTTCAAGGTCCGCCAGCGATCGAGGAACGCCCCAACGGTGATCCGGTCGTCCGTGACGACGCCCGCTGCAGCCGCACGCTGCGCCTGCCGAAGTTTGTCGAGCGCCTCCGCCTGCGTGGCCCCGGCCACATACTTCCGCCGACGCTTCCCGTCGACCCACCCGAGATCTACAACTCCACGCCAGCGCCCATCGGCCGCCTTGTAGACGCTCCCGTCGCCGGCGGGACGCCGTCCCTTCTTCCTCTCACTGATGGCCATGATCAGCCACCTCCTACTTCGCCCTGCCGTTCCCGAACATGGTCGGAAGCGGATCGGAATTCTTCTTGGCTGCCGGTTGGCTGCAATGTCGATCGGTGTCGATCGTCTTGGCTGCCAGTTTGGCTGCCAGAGGACCGATTGTCAAGTCATCGCAAGCGAGACAAGTCTCTGAACTGGACTTTATTGGCTGGCGGGGGAGGGCTCGAACCTCCAACCTCCTGATCCAAAGTCAGGCGTTCTGCCGATTGAACTACCCGCCAAGGGCTGTCACGACGTCCAGTCCCGGGCACCGCGCCACCAGCCTGACACACCCGGAGCGCTGCGCAGGCCGGCCACCAGGAGCGAAAGACGTATAACCCGCTCGGGCGGGGTTGTCAGCGCGACACCGACAGGGGATAGCCGCATGCCCCGCACGACACGACCACGACGACGGTGGATTCCGAACGGGCACCCCGCCTGGGAAGGCGCGACGAGGGTGGGGCCGATGGCTGGGGATCGTGCGGCGAAATCTCGGTCACGACGAGATGCTCCGTTAGCAGTCGCTCGCAGCGCGGGCAGGCCGGACGCGCCAGTTGAGTCTGCACCATAAGACGATCGCCGTGGTCATCGTCGCGCTCCTCGGTACCCGCGGCGTCGTCCCGGCTCACGAGCTCGACCCCGCGATCGGGCCGCTCATGTCCGCCATCGTCCCCGGCATCTGCGTGGGCCGCCATCGCCGCAAGGAGATCCTCCCGGAGCACCACGAGGTCGATGCCCACATCCTTGAGGACAAGGGCGGCGACCCCCGTCCCCTGCCTGATGATGCCAAGGAGAAGGTGGGCCGGTAGGACGCTCCTGCTGGCGAGATCGTCGGCCTCCTTGCCCGCCAGTGCCAGCACCTGCTTCGCCCGCGCCGTGAGTGAGAGCGGAAGGAGATCCGACTGCGGTTGTTGGAGTGCGCCTGCACGGGCCACGCTGGCACGGACCTTTTCTGCCGCAACGCCACTTCGCGTGAGGAGGGCGCCCGCTATCGGATCTCCAACGTCGAGAACGCCGAGAAGCAAGTGCTCCGTGCCGACGAAGTCGTGGCCGAGCTGGCCAGCCTCCGCCCGGGCCGCCTCCAGCACGTGGTGGCTCTCTCCGCTCAGGCGATCGAACATCGCCCGAGAACCTACAGCGGCTCAGCGCCGGCCCCCAGGCGGCAGTAAGCCGGCGGCAGGTATCAATGGCAGCCGGCGGCAAGGCAGCGCCGCGGCTCGAACACCGGGGAGGAACCGCAACGGCTCAGCGTCTAGCCGGGCCGCAGCCGGCCTGCGCATGGCCTTAGTGGGCAGCGGACGTGGCCGGCGCCTGGAGCAGCTAGTGTCTCGCAGGCAATGGGCTCGCTGATCAAAAAGCGCCGCAAGCGGATGCGCAAGAAGAAGCACAAGAAGATGCTGAAGCGCACCCGCTGGCAGCGTCGCGCCGCCGGCAAGTAGGCCGCCCCCGCCCGAGCGACTCAAGGCTGCGGCACGGTCTCCACCGACTTCACGAGCCCGGACTGTCCCGCTGCGGCAACCGCCTCCCGGAGCTCGTTCTCGAGGTGGAGCGCCATTGCTTGTCCCCCGACAACGTCCAACCACCACGTGCCGCCGCTCCCGGCGAGGAGAGGGCGCTCCCCAGATACCTCCGTGACGAGGTCACGCCAGAACCTGAGCCGAGGCTCGACGACGAGGGCTGCCGGCTCGAGATCGTTGCCGTGCTCTCCCGACGGGGCGCCAAGATCGTCCCAGGCGGCATAGACAGCGGGCGTCGACACGTGGATCCGCGGAACGACCAACACGAGGTGGCGTGACTCGAACGGCAGCGGCTGGACGCTCTGGCCGATACCGCTGACCCGGGCTCGTCCGCCCACCAGACAAAAGGGGACGTCTGCCCCGAGCTCGCTGGCGCGCTCGAGATCCGACACGCCTGCCCAGCGAAGCACCGCCGCCGCGTCGGCCGAGCCGCCACCGAGGCCGGCGCCTGCCGGGATGCACTTCGTCAACGAGACGCGTGCTCGCCGGCTGGCGGCGGCGAGCGCCCGCACGACGAGGTTCGGCCCGGGACGCACCGGCGGCGGGGCAGGCGCATCTTCGCCAACTGCTCTCGCCACGCCGCTCGCCCCGGCCGGGAGCGCCAGAGTCCACTCGACCTCATCGGCGACGTGCAGCCTGTCACCACATGAGATCTCGAGCCGGTCGAAGAGGCTGACAGTCACCATCTCCGCCTCGAGCAGGTGGAAGCCGTCCCGGCGGACGCCGACGATGCGCAGGCTCCTGGTGAGCTTGGCCGGCGCCAGCAACGTCTCGGCGTGGCCAGAATCCGTGCCAGTCGTCATGCCGCCGAACCCCGCCCGCTGCCATGGCAACGTTGCACAGCCACCAGCCGCCACGGCGCCAACCCCGTCACTCGGCCGTCCCTCGCCGGCTCTGGCCCCTGACGGCGGCGGCCAGCCGCCCCCACGCCTGCACTTCGAGCTCCTCCGGCCTGAGGGTCGGCAAGACGTCAGCAGATTCGAAGGCCTCCGGCGTCACGAGCCCGGAGAGCGAGCGCCGGAGCATCTTCCGCCGCCCGGCGAAACCTGCCCTCACCAATCTATCCACCTCCTGAAAGCTCGCCTCCTCCGGATCAACGGCCGGTCGCGCGCGGCGGACGATCTCGATCAGCACAGAGTCCACATTGGGCTTAGGGAGAAATACGCTGGACGGGACACGCATGACGACACGGGCCTCGGCGAAATAGGCGAGGCGGACCGACACCGCCCCGACGGTCGGGCTCGGTGGCACGGCCGCCAGCCTTTCGCCGACTTCCCGCTGCACCATGACCTGCATCCGGCCGATCGCCGGCACCGCGCCGAGCAGATCCATCACGAGAGGCGTGGCGATGTTGTAGGGCAGGTTGGCGACGAGGACCCACGGCCGGTGGGCCATACGGTCCGCACCGCCGCTCGCTTCGTGCCACAGGTGCTCGGTCTCGTCAAGAAGCGAGGCGAAGTCACAGGTCATGGCGTCCGCCCGCACCACCGTCACCCCGGCGGGCTCGGCGATGGCGCGAAGCAGCGGCTCGAGATGCCGGTCTATCTCGACCGCGAGCACCTGCGCCCCGGTCGAGGCCAGAGCCACCGTGAGCGAGCCCAGCCCCGCTCCCACTTCGAGCACCCGGTCCCCCGGGCCGACGTTCGCCAGGCGGGTGACGCGCTCCACGAGGTTCGGGTCGACGACGAAATTCTGCCCGAGAGCACGGGAGGGCCGCAGACCGTGATCGCCAAGAAGGGCAACGACCTCGGCCCGTCCAGGCGGCCGGCGCACCGGCCTAGGCGGGGAGGTGGAAGACGGCGGCGGCGTTGGCAGAGGTCGCAGCGGCCACCTCATCCGCGGGGATGCCACGCAAGCGGGCAATCGCCTCGCCCACGAGCGGCACGTAGCCCGGTTCGTTCCGCTTGCCGCGGTGTGGCGACGGCGTCAGGTAAGGCGAGTCCGTCTCGACCAGCATCCGGTCGAGCGGACACTCAGCGGCGGCCTTCCGCAGCTCGCCGGCGCTGGCGAAGGTGACTATGCCGCTGAACGACAACATTGCGCCGAGGGACACGCAATGGTCGGCCTCCGCCGGGCCGCCCGAGAAGCAGTGGAACACGCAGCGCTCGGGCACGCCCTCGGTCTCGAGAATGGAGAAAGTCTCCTCCCAGGCCTCCCGGGTGTGAACGACGAGAGCCAGGCCGTAATGCTGCGCCAGCTCTATCTGGCCGGCGAAAGCCTCCCGCTGCTCCGGCCGGGGGGAGTGGTCGTAGTGGAAGTCGAGCCCGCACTCACCGACGGCGACCACGCGCTGGCCCAACAGGCCGCCGGGGCACGCCAGTTCCTCGATCAAGGCACGGATGGGCTCGAGCCCGTTCTTGGCCTCGTGCGGGTGCAGCCCGACCGTGGCCCACAGCTCGACCGGGTCGCCGGGCGCGGACGACCCGGCGAGCGCGACGGCCTGCCGAGACGACGCCTCGTCATCACCGACGACCACAGCCCGTGCCACCCCGTTCTCGCCGGCGCGGGCGAGGATCCCCGCAGCGCCTTCCATTGACTGGATATGGCAGTGACTGTCCGTCCAGCGCGCCACGGCGCCATCGGCCGGCTCCCCGGTCACTCGGCGCTCCGGCGGGGGAAGAGCGGCGGCGCCTTCTCGACGGCGATCCCGCCCGGGTAGCCGCCCCATTCGAGAGCGCCGGCGAGGTCGGCATTGCCCGGTGCCCCCGCCGCGCCCTCGAGCCCCAGGCGACGCCAGATCTCCGCCGAGGCATCCGGCAGCACCGGCGAGCTCAGGATCGCCACGACCCGGAGCACCTCGAGCGCATCTCCGAGCACGGCATCGACGTCCGGCCCTGGATCGCGCTTCCACGGCTCGACCGCCTCGAGCTCGGCATTGGCGGCGCGGATGAGGCGCCACGTCGACTCCAGCGCCTCCTGGGGTGCGAAGGCGCGCCAGGCCGCCACGGCCTCGGCCGCCCCCTCGCCGGCCACGGCGGCCAGCCGCGACGAATCGGCGGGAGACGGGGCAGGCCCGATACCGCCGCACTTAGAGCCCACGACGGTGGCTACCCGCGACATCAGGTTGCCGAGATTGTTGGCGAGGTCGCTGTTGTACCTGGCGACAAGGCCCTCATAACTGAACTCGCCGTCGCTGCCGAGCCCGACGTCCCGGCACAGGTAGTACCGCAGCCCGTCGTTGCCTATGTCGCGGCCCAGCTCCACCGGATCGATCTGGTTGAAGGCGCTCTTTCCCATCTTCTTGCCGCCCACGAGAAGAAACCCGGTCACGACGAACCGCGAGGGCGGCTCGATCCCGGCAGCCATGCACATCGCCGGCCACCAAACACAGTGGAAGCGCACGATGTCCTTGCCGAGCAAGTGGCACACAGACGGCCACCACTTGGCGAACTCGTCACCTTCCTGCCCATAGCCGATCGCCGAGATGTAGTTGACGAGGGCGTCGTACCAGACGTAGAAGACGTGGGAGGGATCCCACGGGACAGGAATCCCCCAGTCGATCGATGTTCGCGTGATGGAGATGTCCTGCAGCCCGGACTTGACGATGCCGAGCGCCTCGTTGCGGCGGGTCTCGGGGAAGATCGCCCCGGGGTGCTCCTCGTACCAGGCGAGCAGGCGGTCCTCGAAGCGGCTCAGCTCGAAGAACCAGTTCTCCTCGGTGAACCATTCGACCGGACGCTCGTGGATGGGGCAGAGGTTCCCTGAGACGAGGTCGGCCTCGGTGTAATAGGCCTCGCACGAGACGCAGTACCAGCCCTCGTAGACGCCTTTACGCAAGTAACCGTTGTCGTAGATGGCCTGCATGAAGCGCTGCACAGTGCGGTGATGCCGTGGCTCGGTGGTGCGGATGAAGTCGTCGTTGGAGATCCCGAGCGCCGCCCAGGCCTCCTCGTAGCGCCGGCTCATCCGGTCGGTCCACTCCTGCGGGCTGACGCCATGCTCTTCGGCGGAACGGAGCACCTTCAGTCCGTGCTCGTCTGTGCCGGTGAGGTAGCGGACCTCCTCCCCCTCGAGCCGATGCCACCGCGCGAGCGCGTCGGCAACGATCGTGGCGTAGCCGGTCCCGAGGTGCGGGGCGTCGTTCACATAGTAGATGGGAGTCGTGACGTAGAACCGGCTGGAAGGAGAGGACTCTGACACTGCCGGCGAGCCTACCGATCCGCCTGCGGGCCACAGATGACCCGGTCCGCGACCATGCCGATCCCGACTCTCAGGGCGGGGAGCCCGGCTGCGTCCCCAACCGGCTCAGGAAGGCGGCACGGCTGCCTCGTAGACCGCCCGCCGCGGCAGAGCGTGCCGGGCAGCCACCTCGTCGACCGCATCTCGACGGGAGCGGCCGTTTGCCATGAGAGCTGTCACCTCGAGGGCCAAGGCGGCCGTGTCGGGCACGACGCGCTCGCCGGCCGGCGCGCCGTCGACGACGATCACGAACTCGCCTCTCGGCTGGGTGGCGCCGAAGTGAGTTGCCGCCTCGCCGGCGGTGGCCCGGAGAACCTCCTCGTGCAACTTGGTCAGCTCCCGGCAGACGGCCACGCGGCGCTCCGCACCGCAGGACTGGGAGAGCCCCTCGAGGGTGGCGACGATCCGCTGCGGCGACTCGAAGCACACGCTCGGGCACGAAGAGGCGGCGATGGCTGCCAACTGTGCCGTCCTCTCCCTCCCCTTCCTGGCGATCCACCCCTCGAAGTGCCACTTGGCCGCCCGGAGACCCGACAAGGCCACGGCGGTCGGCACCGCCGAAGGGCCGGGCACGGCGGTCACACGCACGCCGGCGCCGGCGGCGGCGCGGACGAGCCGCTCGCCCGGATCGGCTATGGCCGGCATCCCGGCGTCGCTCACCACGGCGACACTGCGTCCGGCGATCAGCTCGCCGAGAATCAGCGGAATCCTCTGGTCCTCGTTGCCGGCGTGCAAGGAAACGAGCCGCTGGGCCTTGATCCCGAGGCGCGTCAGCATCATCCCGGTATGGCGCGTGTCCTCGCAGCAGACGATGTCCGCCGCCGCCAGGGTGGAGGCGGCTCTCGGGGACAGATCGCCGAGGTTGCCGATCGGCGTCGCCACGAGCACGAGCTCGCCGGCGCCGAGCGGCCGGGCCGTCACTCCTTGATCTCCAGCCGATCGCCGACCTTTAGGCCCCAACGTTCGAACGCGCCCTCCGCGGCCTCGAGCACAGAGCGGGCCCGCAGCCTCGGCCGCGTCGCACGGAAAGGCTTCAACATCAGGCAGTCGAGCACGACGAGGTCAGCATCGAGGAAGGCGACGTCCATCGAGAAACGCATGCCGATCGAGTGCACTCCGCGGGCGTGGCGGATCAGCATCGCTCCCTCCGGCACCGAGCGGCCGAGCAGACCGCGCGAGCGCGCAGCGAAGGTCTCTGCCACTTCCAAGCTGGCCAACACCTGACCGTCGCATAGCAACCACGCCACGACCGGATTCTCGCATGCCCGGCGACCGTTACACTTCCGCCACTGTGTCCAAGCGAACCGTCAAGCGGAAGCTCCGCCGCAAGAAGAAGGCCAACCACGGCAAGAAGCCGAACTGCGGCCGCGGCTGACGCTTAATCGCTCACGGCTTCCAGGCGGTCCCCCGCTCCTCGAGCAAGCCGGACAGGACGCTCGGCACGTCGGTGATGATCCCGTCGATGCCCAGGTCCAACAGGTGTTCCATCTCCTCGCGGTCGTTGATCGTCCAGGCGTGCACTGCTAGGCCCGCACCATGGGCGGCCGTGACGAACTGTTCGTCGAGGACCGTCACACCCTTGAACGACGCCGGAACCTGGATGGCGGCGTGGCGAAGCAAGGCTGCGGGAGCCGTCTCGCCGGCGCGCACGGCCCGGTAGAACTCCGCCACACCGAAGGTTCCTGGCGAGGTGGCGATCTCAGGGGCGTAGGCCTTTATCTCGTCCGTGGCCGCGTCGAGAAACGACGCCACGATCACGTCGTCGACTCGCTCCCGCTCCCGGAGGAGGTCGGCGAGAGCCCGCTCGTAGGGGGCCACGAGCGGCGCCGTCCGTTTGATGTCGAGGTTGAGGACGATGCCGGCGGTCGTGTCGAGCACCTCTTCCAGGGTGGCGACTCCATATCCGTGGTCCACCGGAGCCCGCCCTCTCAGCGGGTACCGGGCCGGCTCGAGGTCGGGGCGCACGTCCTCACCCGGGACGAACCAGTAAGCGTTGTCGAGTGCCTGCAGCTCCTCGAGGGTCATCGTGGCGATGTCGCCCGAGCCGTTCGTCGTCCTGTCGACGGTGGCATCGTGGCAGACGACGAGATGGCCGTCGACGCTCCGGTGCACGTCGAGCTCGATGGCCGTCGCCCCCCGCTCGACGGCGAGGCTGATGGCACGGAGCGTGCTCGAGGGTGCCTCTCTCGCCCCGCCCTGGTGGGCGTAGGCGATGACCCGGCGTTCGAGCCACTGGTTGTCGGCCATCAACGGTGTTTACCAGGCCCAGGAGAAGTATTCTCGCCACGAAATGATCGACCACATCCTGCTCGACGTGATCGGGTCGCTCCGGGAAGCATTCGAAGGCGCTCTGTTGGAGCAGCAGGCCGTCGAGGAGCGCTTCCAGGTAGACGTCTTTCTCGGTGACCTGTCATTCGAGACCTCTTACAGCCTGCCTGGCGAGGGTAACCCGGCCCGGGTGAGGGCTGATCTGACTCTCGATTGGCCCACATGGAGCCAGAGCGCATACCGGTCCTGGTCGATCGGAGAGCCGCAGGCGGAGCCACCGGAGCTGATAGTCGAGCTTGCCTTCCGGCTGCAGAACCTGGTCGGCGTCCCCGACCACATGCGGGTCGTCGAGGCTCTTGACCAGGAGGGTCCACAGCTCGGAGCGGAGCGGCTGGAGCGGACCGCCCCGACACTGGAGCAGAGCTTCGAGCCGGACGGCAAAGACCCCACCTCCGCACTGGAGATCGCCTACCAGGGGAGCCTGCGGCTCGACGACGCCCTTCTCGAGGACCCGTCCAAGCTGGACGACCAGATCGCCGGCGTGGCCCGGTGGGTGGCAAGTGCCCTCGTGCGCCTCGCCGACCTGCGACTCCCGTTCCGCCCCCCGGAAGAGGACAACCAGCGGGCCTGAGCGGCCGGCGGGCGCCTGAGGATTATCCAAGAAGTTCGACTTCGAGATCAACAAGGACGTCAAAGTCCTCAGAGTCGAGTACCTGCCACACTCCGGCGGCCCTAGCGATCCTCTTGGCGAGTGGAAGGTCGCCTGAAGCCGCTCCTCGCCTGCTGTCGCTCCCGGGGCCGGCACGGCCGGCGTGAGGGACTGGTTTTTCTAGTGAGCGGGCTGTAGGTAGCTTGCGGGCAGGGCGTCTCTCAACGACACGGCCGGCCGCGCCCCGAGATGGCCGATGACTTCGGAGGCGGCAAAGGCCCCCATCTGGAGGGCCTGCTCGGGGGGGAGCCCGTGGGTCAGGCCGTACAGACAACCGGCGGCGAACAGGTCGCCGGCGCCCGTCGTGTCGACCCGCTCGGCCGGATAAGCGGGCACGTTGGCTGTCTCGTGCCCAACAGCGACAGCTGCCCCCTCGGCTCCGAGCGTCATCACGGCCACCGGGACGAGAGAGGCCAGCTCGGTCAGGCCATCCGGGCGGGACGCAGCTCCGGTGAGCTCCAGCATCTCGGTCTCGTTGCCGAACACGAGATCAACCGACCCCGAGGAGAGCAGATCGGCGATCACCTGGCGGTGCCGGCAGACGACGAACGGGTCGGACAGGCTGAGAGAGACGAGGGTTCCGGCCGCTCGAGCGAGGTCAAGGGTGCTCTCGACAGTACGAGCCCCAGCGGGGACGTCGAGCAGGTAGCCCTCCAGGTAGGCCACACGGGCCGCGCCTATGCCGGCTGCCTGCACCGTCTCCGGCTCGAGCTCGCTTGCCGCCCCGAGGTGTGTCGCCATCGACCGCTGGCCGTCGGCGGTCACGAGCACGTGGCAGGTGCCGGTGGCCTGCCCGCTTGGAGCGATGGACAGGGTGCACTGGACGCCCTGGGCGGCGAGATCGTCGGCGTACCACCGGCTGCTGGCCTCGTCGCCGATGGAGCCGACGAAGGCGCCCCGGCCGCCGAGCGAGGCGATGCCGGATGCCGTGTTGGCGGCACAGCCTCCGGCCACCTCGTGCCAGCCCTCCATCGAGGCCTCGATCGCCGCTGCCCGCTCACCGTCGATGAGGGTCATGACTCCGGGCTCCATCCCGGCACGTCTCACCGCGTCCGCGTCCGGAGCCCACGCCAAGCGGTCGATGAGGGCGTTCCCCACGCAGAGCACGTCCACTGGCTTGTCCTCGACAGGAGCGTTGAGCTCGCCGTCGAACGGCCATCTCGGTCCCGGCACAATGCATGACGGTAGCGGTCCGAGTCGGGCTTTCCACAGGCAGGAGTAGCCTCGCCGTCCATGACGACTCAGAACGGCAACGAGGCCGACTACCGGTTGCCACGCGGCGCCATCCCGTGCCGCTACGAGCTCACGGTAGTTCCAGACCTGCAGGCGTCACGATTCGGCGGACGCGTCTCGATCGATCTCGAGGTGGTCGAGCCGGTGACGGAGCTCGTGCTGAACGCGGCTGAGCTGGACGTGACCGACGCACGGCTGCTCCCTGCCGGCGGGAGCCAGTCCGAGCTCAGGATCAGTCTCGACGTCGAGAACGAGCGGGCGATCTTCTCCACCGACGCTGACATCTCCCCGGGTTCCTACCGGCTCGAGTGCACCTTCGGGGGGAGGTTGAACGACAAGTTGAGGGGTTTCTATCCGAGCTCGTTCACCGACCCCGACGGCAGCATCAAGACGCTCGCCACGACGCACTTCGAGTCTCACGACGCTCGCAGGGCCTTTCCCTGCTTCGACGAGCCTGACCTGAAGGCCGTGTTCTCGATCGCCCTCGAGGTGCCCGATGGCCTCTTCGCGGTGTCGAACGAGGCCGAGGTCAGTGTGACGGATCTCGGCAACGGCAGGCGGCGGGTCCAGTATGCCGACACGATCCCGATGTCGACCTACCTCGTGTGCTACGTGGTGGGGCCGCTCGAGGCGAGCGAGCCTGTCGACGCCGGAGGTACCCCGCTGCGGGTCGTGACCCCTCTCGGCAAGCAGCACCTCACGCGGTTCGCCATCGAGGTGGCCGTACACGCGCTGGCCTGGTACACGGAGTATTTCGGGCTCCCCTACCCGGCCTCGAAGCTCGATCTCGTCGACGTGCCCGACTTCGCCCAGGGCGCCATGGAGAACCTGGGCTGCGTGACATTCCGGGAGACGGACCTTTTGTGCGACGAAGAGACCTCCTCGATCGTGGAGCTGTCGAGGATCGCCGAGGTGATCGAGCACGAGATCGCCCACATGTGGTTCGGTGACCTCGTCACCATGAAGTGGTGGAACGGCATCTGGCTGAACGAAGCATTCGCCACATTCATGAGCATCTGCTGCCTCGACGACTTCCGGCCGGAGTGGCGCCGGTGGGTGAGCTTCGGACGGGAGAAGGACTACGCCCTCCAGACTGACGCCCTCCACTCGACGCGGGCGATCGAGGTCCCGGTCCGCCGCCCGGACGAGGCCGAGGCGCTGTTCGACGCCCTCACGTACTTGAAGGGCGGCAGCGTCCTGCGCATGCTGGAGCAGTATCTCGGGACGGAGCGCTTCCGTGACGGCGTTCGGCATTACCTCGCCGCCCATCAGTACGGAAACACCGAGACGACTGATCTGTGGGATGCCATCGAGCAGGTGGCCGGGGGCGAGCCGGTGCGGCCTCTCATGGACAGCTGGATCCTGCAGGGGGGCTTCCCTCTCGTCACCGCGACGCGCGACGGCGACGAGATCGAGCTCGTCCAGGAGCCGTTCAGTTACCTGCCCGTTCACGAGCACGAGGAGCGAGGCGGCGAGCCGTCGGGCATCGGGCGTGACTGGATCGTCCCCATACGCCTCGCCGAGCGGCCGCCAGGTGTGGAGCCCGAACAGGACGGCGGCCCGGGCCAGATCACCGCTGCCCTCCTCGGTCCGCCGCCAAACGCCGCTGAGCCGCTCCGGCTGACGGTCGGCGACGGTCTGGCCGTCGTGAACGCCGGCGGGTCGGGGACGTACCGCATCCGCTACCTCGGCCCGCTCTTCGAGGAGACCGTCTCGAGCCTCGGCCGGCTGACTGCGCTCGAGCGGTTCAACCTCGTCTCGGACACCTGGGCGTCCACCCTCGCCCGCATCTCCGCCCTCGACGACTTCCTCGCCCTGGCGAGGCGTCTCAAGGGCGAGCTTGATCCGAACGTCTGGGGGCTCGTGACCTCCGCCTGCTCGCTGCTCGACCTCGCCGTGGCGCCGGAGGACCGCCCGGCGCTCGAGGAGCACGTGCGCGCCCTGTTCCGGCCCGAGCTGGAGCGGGTGGGCTTTACGGGTGGGCCGGGCGAGGTGCCGGAGATCCCTCGGGACCGCGCGACGTTCATCGGGGTGCTCGGCACCATCGGAGCAGATGACGAAGTCCGGGCACGCTCCCACACGCTGTTCGATGCCTCCCGGGCCGGAGACGACCGGCTGCCAGCCGATACCGCCGAGGCGATCCTGCAGGTCGTCGCCTGGTCGGGCGGCCGGGCGGAGTTCGACGCCATGCACGAGCGCGTCTCCCGGCCCGTCGACCCTCTCGACCAGTGGCGTCATATGCTCGCCATGACCTGGGTCCGAGAGCCGGAGCTCGTGAGCGAGCTGCAGAAGATGGCCCTGACCGAGATTCGCACTCAGGACGCTCCGTACGTGATCCGGATGCTCCTCGCCAATCGGGCCGCCGGCCAGTCGACATGGCGGTTCGTCAAGTCCCATTGGGATGAGCTGCACGAGCGTTTTGCCACCCACGCCGTGCCCTCCATGTTGGGCGGGATCTCCCGCCTCGCCGATGTCGACGACAACGGCAATCCTGTGCTCGCCGACGACGTGCGCGCCTTTCTCGCCGAGCACCCGCTCGGCGGCCATCAACGGGTTGTCGATCAGCATCTCGAGCGCCTGGCGGTGAACCTCGGGTTCGTCCGCGAGCACCGGCCGACGCTGGGCGAGCTGCTGGCGAAGGCGTGAGTGCCTGAGCGGCAGCGGACCAGGCCGGCCCGAGGTCGCTCGCAGATGGACCGGAACCCCCGTTGAATCTTGCGGTCGCCGCGGCCACTTTTGCGCTCGTCATTCCGGCCGAGCTGCCGGACAAGACCTTCATCTCCTGCGTGGTCCTCTCGTCGCGCCACCCGGGGCTCCCGGTTTGGATCGGCGCCGCCCTCGCCCTCACCCTCCAGGCCGCCATCGCGGTCGTCGCCGGGCGCCTGCTCGCCCTCCTCCCTCACACGACCGTGCGCGCCGTCGTAGGTGCCCTGTTTCTAGCTGGCGCGGCCTACCTCATCTTCGTCCCGGAGAAAGCCGCCGAGGCGAAGGGGACGCGTATCGGCGAGGGGGCCCGCCTCGAACCCTCTGACCTGAGGGTGCTGCTCACGACGTTCTCGATCGTCGCCCTGGCGGAGTTCGGCGACATCACCCAGGTACTGATGGCCAACCTGACAGCCCACTACCGCGATGAACTCTCGGTCTTCGTCGGAGCCGTCGTCGCCTTCTGGCTCATCTCAGCGGTCGGCGTCGTCGCCGGCAAGACGATCACCCGGTACGTGCCTCTCGCCCTCGTCCGCAGGCTGTCCGGGGTCGCCCTGCTCGGCCTCGGCATCTGGTCGCTCGTGACGCTGGCGTGAGCGCCGAGCAGCCGATGACCGCCGGCGAGTGGGGGGCCGCCGGCGAGCGGGGGACGGCCGGCGAGCGGGGGACGGCCGGGGTGGGCGGGACTTCGCCGGGCCGGGGGGCGGCCGAGGTACTCGAGATTGCCCGGGCGACAAAGGGCTTCATGCCCGATCAGGAGGGGCTGGCGCTGGCTCGCCTGGCCGCGCTTGTCGACCGGAGCGGCAGGATCCGTGGCACCGAGGCTCACGGCGGGCCTGATTGCGGCGAGGATGACGGCGGCGAGGATGACGGCGGCGGGCCGCGTGGCCGCGGGCCGGTCGTGATCGAGATCGGCGCTTACTGCGGTCGCTCGACGCTCTATCTCGCCGCCGGGCTGCTCGCCGCCGCTTCCCCGGCGCCAGAAGGCGGCGCAGAGGGCGCAGCCGCTCGAAGCGAGCCGGAGGAAGACGAAACCGGCGACGCACCAGCCGACGAGGCGGGGAGCCGCCCGCCGCGGACGATCGTGTTCAGCGTCGATCATCACCACGGTTCCGAGGAGAACCAAGCGGGTTGGGAGCACCACGACCCGTCGCTCGTCGACCCGGCGACTGGTCGTATGGACACCCTGCCCCACTGGCGAGCGGCCATCGAGAGGGCCGCCGTCGGGGATCTCGTCGTCGCAGTCGTCGGCGACTCCCCCACCGTCGCCTCCCGGTGGTCGACTCCGGCCGCGGTCGTCTTTATCGACGGCGGACACGGGGAGAAGGTCGCCTGGGCGGACTACTGGGGCTGGGCACCCGTGGTCGGAGGCGGCGGTTACCTCGCCATCCACGACGTCTTTCCCGATCCTGCCGAGGGCGGGCGGCCGCCCTACGAGCTGTACTGCCGGGCGATTTCCTCGGGAGCCTTCATTGAGCAGCCGGACCTGGGCTGCGGAAGCCTGCGGGTTCTGAAAAGGATCGGCCCCGGTGCGTGAAGACCGAGGTCGCTAGTCTCCTGGCCGGGTCGTGGGGACGAGCGGCGCTCACACGGCGTCCGGCTACCCGCCTACGCTTGAGTTGCCAGCCTCTCAATCGCCGGGGGCGTCTGATCAGAGGAGCTTCCTAGATATGGGGCAGAGCCGCGCCGCCACACTCTTGTTCGGGCGGGGCCTCCGCCGACGGTGGCCGTGCGTCGTCGCTGTCGTGGTCGTGGCGGGATTGGCCAGTTCCTGCTCGAGCAGCCCGAGCAGCTCGAGCAGCTCGACCAGCTCGCCGAAGGCGGGCTATGTGACCGGCGGTCCCACAGGCCACTACCTCGTGGCCGCCGGAATCCACAAGATCAAACACGTCATCGTCATAATGCAGGAGAACCGCTCCTTCGACTCGTACTTCGGGACCTACCCGGGTGCGGCCGGGATCCCCATGAGCGACGGCGTCCCGACGGTCTGCGTCCCCGACCCACTTCACCACACCTGCGACAAGCCGTTCCACGACCTGATGGACATAAACGGCGGTGGCCCGCACGGCGAGGCCAACGCCGTGGCGGACGTGGCCACCGGGAAGATGAACGGCTTTGTGGCGCAGGTGCTCGCCGCCAAGTCGACCTGCACGGATCCGACCAATCCGGCCTGCACGTTCGCGGCGGGACGGAACAAGACCGAGCCCGACGTGATGGGCTATCACACAGCCGCCGAGATCCCGAATTACTGGAAGTACGCGTCGAACTTCGTCCTCGAGGACCACATGTTCGAGGCCGTGAAGTCATGGTCGTTGCCCGATCATCTCTACATTGTCTCGGCGTGGTCGGCGAAATGCAGGTCGAAAGCTCCCTCCAGCTGCCACAACAACATCGCCGGCCCGTACAAAGGCCCGGCCTTCGACCGGGCGGTCGAGAACGAGATGAACCGCGGCGTGACCGACATCCACCTTGCGTGGACGGACGAGACCTGGCTGCTCTTCCATCACCACGTCAGCTGGGCGTACTACATCCAGACTGGTACTCAGCCGGACTGCGGCAATGACTCTGCGCTGACCTGCGCCCCGGTCCCCCAGAACTTTCGCACGCCCGGCATCTGGAATCCCCTGCCGTTGTTCACCGACGTCCAGATCGACCGCCAAGAGAAGAACATTCAGCCGCTCGACAATTACTTCGCGGCGGCAAAGGCAGGCAGATTGCCTGCGGTGAGCTGGATCTCCCCCTCAGGCCTGGACAGTGAGCACCCCCCCTCCAGCGTCCATATCGGTCAGGCCTACGTCACTGCCACCATCAATGCCGCCATGAAGAGCCCCGACTGGAGCTCGACGGCGATCTTCCTGGCCTGGGACGACTGGGGCGGTTTCTACGACAACGTCGTGCCACCTGCGATCGATGCCGACGGGTACGGCCTACGCGTCCCCGGGCTCGTGATCAGCCCGTATGCCAAGCGGGGATACATCGACCATCAGGTCCTCAGCTCCGACGCCTACCTCAAGTTCATCGAGGACGACTTCCTCGGCGGAGCCCGCCTCAACCCGAAGACCGACGGTCGTCCCGACCCGCGGCCCGACGTCCGCGAGAATGCACCCCAACTCGGCAATCTCGTGAACGACTTCGATTTCAATCAGGCGCCGCGCCCGCCCATGCTGCTGCCGACGAACCCACCCTCGGACTCGCCCGATCTCGCCCCGAGGTTCCGCAGTGACCCGCCCTGCCTAGGCTGCACGACCATCGCCACGCCATAGGAAGTGGTGCTGTCAACCCCGGTCACGCCGGCTCGCCCAGTGCTGCCGGGTCCACGTCGAGGTCGAAGTGGTGCTGTCAGCCGAGGGTCACGCCCGCTCGCCCAGTGCTGCCGGGTCCACATCGAGGTCGAGCACAACGCCGGCCGGGAGCGATCGCCCGAGAAACAGCCCGGCGGCCAGGCTGAACCCAAAGAGCGCGTCCGTGGCCAACACGATGGCCGCCGCCGAGTAGGTGCTCTGCTCGCCGGCGGGGAAGCTCGCCCGCTCGGGGTAGACGAGCCCGGTGGTGTAGGCGCCGTCTGACATCCGCTGGTCCTGCACCCAGCCAAGCAGCATGTGGGCCTCGTCGCAGCGGCCGGCGGACATGAAGGCCATGGCGCACTCCGCCGTCTCGGCCGTCGTGACCCACGGCCTGTCAGAGACGCAGCGCACGCCTCGCCCTTCGACGACGAACTCCCCCCAGCGCTCGTCGAGGCGCTCCGCGCCGGCCTCGGGCTCGAGTGCACCGGTGAGCACCGGGTAGTACCAGTCCATGGCGTGGCGGGGCTTCGGCTCGAAGCAGTCCTGCCGATATGCGATGGCATGGCGCAGCCGCCCTGCCGCCAGCTCCCAGTCCGGGCGCTCGGCCCCGATCCGCGCCGCGCATGCCACGGCGCAGCGAAGGCTGAAGTAGGCCGACGACGAGCCTGTGAGGAGGGCGTAGCGGCCCGGGGTGCCGTCGGCGTCGATCGACCACGTGAGCTCCCCGCCGGCGCACTGCCAGGAGAGGACGAAGTCGACGGCGGCCGACACCACCGGCCAGAACGACTCGACGACGCCGGTGTCTCCAGTGGCGAGGTAGTGGTGCCAGATGCCGACCGCCACGTAGGCGCACACGTTCGTGTCGAGACGGGCGTCCTCCACCGACCCGTCCGAGAGGTAGTAGTTGTGCCAGGCGCCCCCCGGGAGCTGTGTCGCCCGCAGCCACTCGTAGGCCCGGTCGGCCGCTGAGATGCGGCCGGCGGCGGCGAGGGCCATGGCGGCCTCGACATGATTCCAGGGGTCGGCGTGCCCTCCCTCGAACCAGGGGATCATCCCGCTCGGGAGCTGCCTGGCCTCGATCGTGGCGGCCGTGGCTTCGATCTCCGCGCGTCCGGGCAATCCGGCCCATCTCATCGCCGGTGCTCCGCGTAGACCACGAGGCTCTTGCCGAGGACGGGGTTCAAGAGCTGCTCGCAGAGCCGGGTGGGAAGCGGGCGGCGCTCGATGTCCCACACGAGCACCCTGTGATAGGCCCGCACCCAGGGGTTGTGCTCGTTGTCCGGCCCGACGGCGCAGCGCAGCCACCAGTAAGGGCTGTGGAGAGCGTGCACGTGATGGGAGCCCACCACGCGCAGTCCGGCAGACCCGAGCCGCGAAGCCAGCTGGGAGCGCCTGTAGATGCGGATGTGGCCGCCCGGGACCGTGTGGTACTGCTCCGAGAGTGCCCAGTTGACCAGCTCCGGCCAGTAGCGCGGGACGGTGACGGCCATCCGCCCCCCCGGCCGCAACACCCGGCTCAGCTCCCTCATCGCCGGCACGTCGTCGCCGATGTGCTCGAGCACCTCGGCGGCGATCACCCTGTCGAAGCTGGCGTCTGCGAACGGCAGGGCGAGGGCGTTCCCGCGAAGTGCGGTGCCCGTCCCCGGAGAGGGGACTTCGCCGGCTTCCTCCATCGCCGCCATGAGGGCGGCCGCCCCCTTCAACTCGACGGCATCGGAGTCGAAGGCGACGACGCTCGCCCCGCGCCGGAGGCACTCGAAGGCGTGCCGGCCGGCGCCGCAGCCGAGGTCGAGGATCCGCTCACCCGAGCGAAGGCCGAGCCGATCGAAGTCGACCGTCAGCACCGGGCACCAGCACGGTGGTAGAGGATCTCGGGAGCGGCCCGTGGGCGGCGGCCGGCTGGCAGGCCCCCGGCTCGCTCATCCCCGGCGCCGGCACTGCGCCGCTCCTCGAGCAGCACCCGGTATTGCTCGGCGGTCAGGCGTGCCGTCACCGGCCACGTGAATCGCTCGAGCGTGCGCAGCCGGCCGGCGGCGCCGATCCGGGCACGCAGCGACTCGTCCGAGAGCGCCCGCAGCACCATCGCCGCCAGCGCCCCGGCGTCGTCGGGGGGGACGAGCAACGCCGTTTCGCCGTCTGTGCCGGCGACTTCGGGCAGAGCTCCCCCCGTTGTGGCGATGAGCGGCAGTCCCGAGGCCATCGCCTCTATCGCCGGCAAGGAGAAACCCTCGTACAGCGACGGCACGACCGCCACCTCCGCTGAGCCGTACAGGTGAGCCAGTTCGAGGTCGGAGATACCCGAGACGAAGCGGACACTTCCTTGCAGGCTCAACCGGTCGAGGACCGCCGGGATCCGGCTGTCGTCGCGGAGGCGGCCCACCACGACGAGATGGGCGTCGTCCCGCTCGGTCCGCACCTTGGCGAGCGCCTCGAGGAGAGGCACGAGCCCCTTCATGGGGACGTCGGCGCTCGCCGTGGTGACGAGTCGCCCCGGCAGCCGCCGAATCTCCGGATGGGGCCGGAAGGTCGACTCGTCGACCCCGACCGGGACGACCGACAGGCGGGCGAGGTCGACCCCAAGCTGTGAGGAAATGTCGGAGCGGGACGATTCTGACACCGTGATGACACGAGGGAGGCAACGGGCCACCCGGGCCTGCATCCTGAGGAAGCCGTACCACCTGCGCAACGCCAGCTGCCGCCGGAGGTCATGGGCATGGCTCAGGTCGAGCCGCCGGTCGACCGTGATCGGGTGGTGGATCGTGGCGATGAGCGGCCAGCCGTCGCTCATCATGGCGAGCAGGCCGGACCCGAGCGACTGGTTGTCGTGCACGAGGTCGAAGTCGCCCCGCCTGCCGGCGAGCAGCCGCCGCGCCCGCAGGCTGAACGTAAGCGGCTCCGGGAACCCGGCCGTGCACATGAGGGCGAACTCGGCAGCGTCGATCGTGGAATGGAACTCCCAACGGTGTGGGACACGGAACGGGTCGGGATCGCGGTAGAGATCGAGGCTCGGCACCGCCACGAAACCCACGCCGTTGTCCAGCTGCGGGTACGGCTGCCCCGAGAACACCGTGACCCGATGCCCGAGGGCAGCCAGCTCACGGGTGAGGTGGCGCGTGTAGACACCCTGCCCGCCACAACGGGGGTTGCCCCGGTAGACGAGATAAGCGACGCGAAGGGGCACCCCATCAACCGGCATGATCCGCCCAGCCTCTCCCGCTCGGGTGCGGCGGCGCAAACGCCGGTCCGGGTGGTGGCCGTGGCGGTGGCCGGCGCCGCCGGCGCCTCAGTGGATGCCGAACCAGCCGACGACGGTGAGGGCCACGAGACCGAGCGCCATCAATCCGACGATGATCGTCACCACGGCGGACACCGCTTTGAGGAAGGGCCCGTTGGTCCACTCGCCGAGCACAGACCGCCGGTTGGCCAGCGTCACGATGAAGCCGAGAGTGATCGGTGTCACGATTCCTTGCACCACCTGGGTCCCGATGAGGAGGCTGATGAGGTCGATCGGCGCCAGCGTGACGATGACGCCGATGATGATCTGCCCCGTGAACAGCCCAAGGAACAGCGGCGCCTCCGAGAAGCGCCTCGACACCGACCGCTCGACGCCAATCGCCTCAGCCAGTGCATACGACGTCGACAAGGGCACCACGGCGGCAGCGAGTGCGGACGCCCCGAGAAGCCCGAGGCCGAAGAGGATCACCGCCGCCGAGCCGGCCACTGGTCTGAGCGCCCGGGCCGCGGTGAGGGCAGAAGTGAGCGGGCCGGTGCCGCCGATGGCCGTCCCGGCGGCGATGATGATCGACCAGGAGATGACGGTGGCGAAGCCGGCGCCGGCGACGGCGTCGATCCGCTCGAGCTTGTATTCCTCGGGCCCGATCCCCCGGTCGACCACGGCCGAGGCGTTGTAGAGCTGCATGTACGGCGAGATCGTCGTGCCGATGAGGGCCACGGCGAGGAGCACGAAAGACCGCGAAGCGATGAAGTGGGGCACGACGATGTCCGTCCCCACCTTGGACCACTTGGGATGGGAAAGGATCGCCGCGATGGGATAGCTGAAGAAGGCGATGGTGAGGAGCAGGAAGACCCGCTCGGCGTAGCGGTAGCTGCCGAGCACCACGAGGAGCCAGATGATGAGGGCCGATATCGGCACCGTTATGTACTTGGACACGTGGAACAGCGCGAAGGCGGTGGCGATCCCGGCAAATTCCGACACGACTATGCCGATGTTGGCGACGAGGAGCGCGACGAGAGCGACCGACGTCAGGCGGATCGAGAACTCTTCCCGGATGAGGGCCGCCAGGCCCTTGCCGGAGATGGCGCCGAGCCTGGCCGACATCTCCTGCACGAGCGCCAGACCGATGCCGATGAGGAGCATCAGGCACAGCGTGCGGTAGACGAACTGCGACCCGGCAGAGGAGTACGTGACGATGCCACCGGCGTCGTTGCCGGCCGAAGCGGCAATCAGGCCCGGCCCTGCGATCGCGGCCAGGAGGATTAGGCGCCGGCGCAGGGGCCGCCGGCGCCGGCGGGCAAGAGAGGCGTCTCTGCGTCCGTCGGGACCTAGCCGTCCAGGAGCAACCCCGGCACCCCCTCGGCCCTCCGCGGCAGATCTGATCCCCAAAGTTCACCTTCCCTCATCACTGCAGGAATCGCGGGAAATGTAGGCGCCCGCGCTCGGGCAGGAGGGCATCGACGACATCGTCGGCAAGGATGCGGCCGACAGGGACGTCGTCGGTCACGACGAGGACCGAGGACCGGCGCGCCTCGATCAGTTGCGAGGCCACGTCGTGGATGGAGTCTTGCGGGGAGACCGTCACCGGACGCTCCTCTCCGGCGAGGTCACTCATGGTCGCCGTGGGATCAGCAAGGGCCAGATCGAAAAGCGGCAGGTCGTCGACCAGATACCCGTCTTCGTCGAGCACGACGATGGCGTCAATCTCTGCCCGGTGCAGCATCATCTGACGAAGGCGCGCCCGGACCTCGTCGGCCGTGTCTGCCAATGCCGCAGTGGCAAGAGCCGTGGTCATGATGCCGCCGGCGGTGTCCTCGCCGTAATCGAGCAACCGCGTGAGCTCGGCCGCTCGTTCCGGGGTCATGTGCCCGAGCAGCTCGTCGCGCTCGTCACCTGTGAGATCTCGCAGAGCCTCTACGGCTTCGTCGGTCTCCATAGATGCCACGAGCATTGCAGCCTGCCCGGGCTCTGCGCCGCGCAACAGCGACTCCAGTTCCTCCGGGTCCATCTCCTCGAGAGCGTCGGCGGCTTCGTTCGGGTCGAGCGCCTCGAGCAGCTCGCGCTGCGCCTCCCGTCCCAGGTCCTCGAGGAGGTCGGCCAGCTCGCCCGGCCGGAGGCGGTGGAGGCCCTCGTGAGATGTCCGCAGCCGCACGGCCTCGGCCGGGCTTCCGAAAGGTTGGATCGCCGCCCAGTCGATCACGCGGTCGGGCGTCGGCCGCGTCCGGAACCGGGCCGGACCGAGCCGGCGCAGGAGGGTCTGAGAGCTGACATCGACGCCGACCAGGCGGATGCGGCCCTGGGCGGGGGCCAGATAGAGGTCGGCCGCCCGGATGACCTGTTTCCCGTCGACATCTACGAGCTGATGGTCCAGCACGTCCTTCGCGAGCAACAGCTCGCCCGGACGCCGTTCGTAATCGCGCAGGTCCACCCGCGCCGAGCGAAGGACGATGCCGGAGTGGCTGAGGCTGCCGACGAGGCTGGCGTCGAGGAAGACCTGACGGCGCCCCACGCGGACCACCAGGCCGGTGATCGGTGGATACGCCTGATCGCCGGCGAAACGGGCCACCAGGTCGATGAGGCTGCCGATCTCCTCGCCGCCCTGGTGGCGGACGGGACGCCCCAGCAGTCCGGCGAGCGAGACGATGGACTCGCGCACGGCGCGGGTCGCGGTCAGGCGGCTGTGGCGTTCATTGCGCCGGGTGCGGAGGATCTGCGGAGTCTGGAGCGGCGGCCGGCGGGCCATTGGTACCTGCTTTCGGACGAGTCGGTGCCCGCGGAGCCCGGAGGGCGGCGCACGGGAGCGGCGGCGTTCTGGAGTTGCCGGCACAGTTCGGCCGTGGAGGCGGCCGCCCTGGCAGACGCAGCGGTCAGGGACGGCTCAGGAGATGGGGCTCGTGAACCCGCTCAGCTGAGTGCCGTGCGACCGGGCGTCGGGTGGGATGAGCTGGTACTCGGGGGTTGGTCCGGTGTCACCGACCCCACCTCCTCTCACGCTCGTCGGTCAGTACGATCACGCCAAAAACTCGTCCTACCAGCAACTCATCCTAGTCGGGAAGCGGTCATGCCGGCCCGCTCGAGCGGTTTGCGCGTCTCTCCGCCCGGTCTCCGGGTGGAATCGGGAAGCGGTCATGCCGCCCTGCTCGAGCGGTTGCGGATTTCTCCGCCGCTCTCCAGATGGAATCGGGAAGCGGTCATGCCACCGTGCCGGAGCGGTTGCGCGTTTCTCTGCCGCTCCAGATGGAACCGGCAGATACCCGGCGGTAACGTGACGACATGGAGCTGACGTACCCGCCCGAGGCAGAAGCGTTCCGAAGTGAGGTGCGCGGCTGGCTCGAGGAGAACCTGCCTGCGGACTGGGGATCAGGCAACGCGATGTCCGCCGACGAGCGGGCGAGCTTCGAGGCCGACTGGACGAAGAAGCTGGCCGACGGGGGCTGGATCTGCGCCTCGTGGCCGAAGGAGTACGGCGGGCGAGGACTGTCCCTCATGGAAAGCGTCGTGCTGAACGAGGAGTTCGCCGGCATGAACGCCCCCATGCGAGCCGACTTCTTCGGGGACACGCTCGTCGGGCCGACGATCCTCAAGTGGGGCACCGAGGAACAAAAGCGCGCCTTCCTGCCCAAGATCCTGTCCGGTGAGATGACTTGGTGTCAGGGGTTCTCTGAGCCCGACGCCGGGAGCGACCTGGCGTCGCTGAAGACGCGGGCGGAGCTGGACGGCGACGAGTGGATCATCAACGGGCAGAAGGTGTGGACGACGCAGGCACAGCACGCCGACTACATCTTCCTGCTTGCCCGGACCGATCCCGACGCTCCGAAGCACAAGGGCATCTCCTACCTCTTGGTGCCGATGCGCCAGGACGGCATCGAGGTGCGCCCGATCGCTCAGATCGACGGCTCGGCCGAGTTCAACGAGGTCTTCTTCAGCAACGCCAAGTCCCCGAAGGAGAATGTCGTCGGCGGGGTCAACAATGGCTGGGCCGTGGCGATGACGACGCTCGGCTTCGAGCGCGGCACCTCTGCCACCACCGGCCACCGTCGCTTTCAGAAGGAGCTCGACGCCCTCATTGCCGTCGCCGAGCGCAACGGCAAGGCGAGCGATCCGCTCATCCGCCAGGGACTGGCCGCGGCGTGGTCCAAGGTCAAGATCATGCAGATAAACGGGCTTCGATCCCTCACCTCGGCCCTCAACGGAGACGACTCGGCCGCCGCGCTCAGCGCGACGAACAAGATGTTCTGGTCCGAGTATCACCGTGATGTGATGGAGCTTGCCCTCGACATCCTCGGGATGAAGGGCCAGATATTGACCGGGTCCGGGGCTCGCAGGACGACGGGGAGGAGTTCGTCGCCGGCGTCGGCACGAGGCGCTCTCGTCCGGGCTATCCGGTCAGCCCGCTGCAGGAGAGCTTCTTCTTCTCTCGCTCCGAGACCATCTGGGGTGGGACCGCTCAAATCCAAAGAAACATCGTCGGCGAGCGCATCCTCGGGCTCCCTAAGGAGCCCCGCCCGGGCTGATCCGGGCAAGCAAGTGAGCGAGCGTTGCGCCGCTCTGAGCAGGCCGAGAGCTCCGTAAGGTGAGCGTCATGCGCTACCGCACACTCGGAACCACGGGCATCCAAGTCAGCCCCTATTGCCTCGGCGCCATGATGTTCGGCAGCTGGGCGAACGCCGATCATGACGACGGGGTCCGGATCATCCACCGCGCTCTCGACTCGGGCATCAACTTCGTCGACACGGCCGACGTGTACTCCCGCGGGGAGTCGGAAGAGATCGTCGGAAAGGCGCTGAAGGGCCGGCGGGACTCGGTCGTGCTGGCGACGAAGGTGCACGGCCAGATGGGGGACGATCCTCACGACCCGAACCAGCAGGGCAACTCCCGTCGCTGGATAATCCACGAGGTGGAGCAGTCCCTTCGCCGTCTCGGGACGGACTACATCGACCTATATCAGATTCACCGGCCCGATCCCGGGACCAGCATCGAGGAAACGCTGTCGGCTCTGAGCGACCTCGTCCATCAGGGCAAGGTCAGGGTGATCGGGTCCTCGACGTTCCCGCCGGAGCTCATCGTCGAGGCGCAGTGGGCCGCCGAGCGCAGGGCCACCGAGCCGTTCTCCTGTGAGCAACCGCCGTACTCGCTGTTCACCCGGGGGATCGAGGCCGGCGTCCTCCCGACCTGTCAGCGCTACGGCATGGGCGTGATCGCCTGGAGCCCGCTCGGAGGCGGCTGGCTGACTGGCAAGTACCGCAAGGACAAAGAGATCGACATGACAAGCGGCCGGGCCGCTCGCTTGCCGAACCGCTTCGATCCCTCGTTGCCCGGCAACCAGTCCAAGCTCAATCTCGTCGAGGAGCTGGAGGAGGTGGCCGGAAAGGCGGGCATATCGCTCGCGCACCTCGCCATCGCCTTTGTGATCGCCCACCCCGCCGTCACGAGCGCCATCATCGGACCAAGGACCATGGAGCAGCTCGAGGACCTGTTGGAGGGCATTGAAACCGCCCTCGACGACGAGACGCTCGACCGTCTCGACGAGATCGTCAAGCCGGGCACGAACGTCAACTCGGCCGACGCCGGCTGGGAGCCGCCGGTGCTCAGCGACCAAAAGCTCCGCCGCCGGCCGCCTCAGCAGCGGGCGGCTGCCGGCGACTGACGGGAGGCTCGTGCTCCCGGACTACGCCACCTACGAGCAGGCCATCGGCCTCGACTGGTACGAGGTCGACCCCAACCTGCGGATGCTGCTCGACCGGCTGCTTACGGACCCTGACGACCGCACCTTCGCCGAAGGCGTCGTGTCCCGGTACGGCGCCCTCGTCGGGCGGAGGATCGCCGCCAGGGCCGAGGTGAGCGACAAGCACGGGCCGGTGCTCGTGCGCTACGACCGCTGGGGCCGTGATGTCGGGACCGTCGTCCACCATTCGAGCTGGGTGGAGAACAAGGCTGATTTGGTGAGGGCGGGTTTCGCCGGTGGACTGCAGGCGCAGGCGGGCCGCCCGGTCCCAGCCGTCGTGACTGCCGCCATCTCCTACCTGGTCTCCCAAGCCGACACAGCCGTCTACTGTGCCCTCGGCATGACCGGAGGGGCGGCCGACATCGTCGAGCGATATGCCCCCGAATCTGTCAGGGGCGAGCTCCTCGGCGGCCTCACGTCGCTCGAGCCGGCCGAGGCGCTCGAGGGCGGCATGTTCCTCACCGAGCGCCAAGGCGGCAGCGACGTCGGGGCGAACACCACCCAGGCCGTGCGAGACGGCGACGAGTGGCGGCTCTTCGGGGACAAGCACTTCTGCTCGAACGTCGACGCCGACGTCTTCATCGTCCTCGCCCGGCCCGATGGAGCGCCCGCCGGCAGCCGCGGCCTCGCAACGTTCATCGTGCCGAGACATCTCGGCGACGGAAACCTGAACGGGTTCGTCGTAAAGCGACTGAAGCCGAAGCTCGGCACCGTCGGCGTTCCCACCGGTGAGGTCACCCTCGACGGGGCGCTGGCGTGGCTGGCCGGACCGCAGCCGGCGGTAGCCGGCGCCACCGGCTCCGCCTCCGGCAACGGAGGCACGGCCCCCGCCGAGCTCGATGCGGCGCGGGATGGCAAGGGCATAAACCGCATGATGGAGATGGTGAACGGCAGCCGGTTCGGGGTGTCGCTGATGAGCCTAGGCATCCACCGGCGGGCGTGGCTCGAGGCGGCCATCTACGCCGGCCGGCGGGAGCAGTTCGGCAACCGGATCGACTCCTACCCGCTCGTCCGGGAGACCCTCGTCGACCTCCTCACCGATCTCGAGGCAGGCCTGGCGCTGAGCTTCGAATGCGCCGCCGCCACGCGCACGGCCCCCTCGCCGGAGGAGGGCGCACTCCTGCGCCGGATCGCCATACCGCTTGCAAAGCTGCGGTCGTGCCGCGTGGGCCTCGAGTCGACAATGCACGCCCTCGAGGTGCTCGGTGGCAACGGGTACATGGAGGACTGGCCCCTGGCCCGCCAGTTGCGTGACGCCCAGTGCCACACGATCTGGGAGGGCACGGAGAACATCTGCTGTCTGGATGTCCGGCGTGCGATGAGATCCGAGGGAGCCGAGCAGGCGGTGCTGAGGCGGATCGATCGCGCCCTCGAGGCTGCCACTGCTGGTCCTTCGGCTGCCGGCCCGTCAGGCGTGCTCGAACAGCCGGCGGTCGCCGTCCGGGCGGCGCGGGACGAGCTGGTGGAGGCCATTTCCTACGTGCAGTCGGCGCCGGCGGACCTTGCGCTGCTGCAGCTGAGGCGCTTCTCCCACCTGATGGCTGATGCCCTCGAGGGCGCGCTGCTCTGCGAGGAGGCCGCCTGGTCGCTCGAGCAGACAGGCGACGCCCGCAAGGCCGCCGTTGCTCGCCGCTTCGCCCAGCGCCGGCTCGTCGGGCGCCCGATTCGCGGCATCACCGACCCGGACCGCACGGTGATCGACCTGTTCGAGCCGATCGTCCGCTACGGCGAGATCGAGCCGGCAGCTGTCTTGGCGGCGGCTGGTGCCGGGGTGCACTCGGGCTAGCCGGGGCCTGGACGCCGTCCAGGCGGGGCGTGGTGCCGGAGGGCGGTCGGGCTGGCGAGGCCGGGTCGCCATCCTGGCGGGGCGTGGGATCGGAGGGCGGTCCGGCTAGTTGGGCCGGGCTTGGCCGGCCGCCGGGTGCAGTCGTCGGCGCAACGCCTCGAGGAGGGCCGTTGCATCCGTCCGCACTTCCTTCTGCGTTGTCGCCAGCACGGTCCAGCCCAAGCTGGCCAACCGATTGGCCCGGTGACGGTCATCGGTGAACCTTGCCGGCCCGTCGTGGTACCGGAATCCGTCCACCTCGAGGATGACCTGTTGGTCCGGCCATGCGAAATCGACTCGGGCGACGAGCCTTCCTCTATCTCTGATCTCGAGCTGAAGCGTGGGTGCGGGCAACCCGGATCGGAGCAGCAGGCGGAGGACCTCCGCCTCGAGATGACTTTCGAGCGGTCCCGCCAGCCACGGCTGCAGTGCCGCCCTGACAGCGGTCGGGCCCGTCCGTCCGTGGTGACTCGAGCGGCTCAGCGACGAGAGAAGAAGCGGCACAGTCGTCTTGCCGCTCAAGACGGAGTCATCCACCAGCCGCTCGATCTCTGCTGCCCTCAACCGAGGTGCAAGGTCGACGATCGTGCGATTAACCGTCGTCACCGGTAGCGGCCCGAGTTTGGTCCGGTCCTGTTGGGGGAGGTGACGTGAACGGTGAATAATGACGTCCTCGGTCGCGCGATGGCCGGCGGTGAAGGAGACCGTCACTTCCGTCCGTGCTTCCCTGCGACAAGCCACGTCGAGGCCCCAGATCCGGGCGGCAGAGGCAAACGACAGCACTGCACTCGGACCGCGTGCGAGGCAGGCGCTCATAGCCCGCGACTCCCACGAGTCAGGGCTATCCGCCAAACGCAGGATCCCGGGTTCGGCCACTAGCAGCATCCCGACACTCACCCTCCAACGGATCCAGCTCTTCGTGGCGCCCAGGTCCAGCATCTGGGTGATCGTCGCCACTCCATGCTGGGTGCGGGCGAGGCGCTCGACTCGCCGTAGGAGTGCCGCTGAGCGATCGCGGCCGGCTCGGCCGAGTCGGGGGGGCGCTGGCGAACTTCCGTCG
>Ga0182024_10005231_pt1 | contig 29239 bp, 27 predicted proteins | sample P32metaG_FD_120480 | JGI IMG/M metagenome (GOLD analysis project Ga0182024, IMG submission 120480) | Permafrost microbial communities from Stordalen Mire, Sweden - P3-2 metaG (Illumina Assembly) | ecosystem: Environmental > Terrestrial > Soil > Wetlands > Permafrost | place: Sweden: Stordalen...
CCTGCAGCCAGACTTCCAGCTCCGGCTTGCGCAGCCCCATGTACTCAACGCCGATCGCTCCGCAATAGGTCTTTTCTAAAGCTGCGATGATCTCACTGAGCGGAGCCTCAGGCTGAGGCAGGAAACCGCAGGTAGGAAAGCTCTTATCGAGGTTGCTTGATTGAAAGCCTAAATTAGCAAGGGAGAGTTCGGCGACATCGCTCGGAGGCGCTGCTAAAGGATTGATCTGGGCCTTCAGATGGCCATAGGTGCGATAGGCTTCAATGAGATGGTAGATCTTTAAATCGGAGCTTGCCTCCCCGGTAGGCGCTAAATCACCGGCCATCTCCCACCCCTCAAAAAAGTGCCTCCAGGATGGCTCTAGGGACGAGGGATCGGTGCGATACCTTTGAAACTGCTCTTCGACATAGGCGAGATTGGCAAAAGAGATCTCTTCCATAATTGTTCATTACCATGGCGTTAGGTATAAGTCTATGAGCTTTAAAAAAATGATTTGATATCCACTGAAAAAGGGATTTTAAAATTATTAAAATATCGTGTATAATAGATAGCATTATAAAATGAGGGGATTATGGTTAATTCAATTCTAAGCGGTGCAGCTAATTTAATAAGACGTTGTAACCGTCAGATCAGGCAAAATAACGATGCCTGCCGCGACTTTATAGTAACAAGCGTCTTTTTTGGTGTTGGAGCTATCGCAGGATTCGTCCTAAATACTTTATATAATGGCGCAGTAAAACGGTCGTTTTCAGGTAGAGGTGCGATTCTTTACACCATCATCGGGGCCGGAGCTGGAATTCTGCATGCTAGTCTCTGCATCATTGATTTTGCCTACTATTTTAAAAGTAGAGAAAATCAGCTCACTAAATAAAAGTCCTGATCCATATCTTTTCCCCCAAAAACCTCACAATTGTCTTGTGATTAATTGCCTGGCAGGAAATAATTCTGCCTCCTTGCAAAAAAATCTTTTGTATTTTAAAGAGAACTCTTTTATCGAGAACTCTGAAACGAGGGGCAGAGCGAGGCCATTATGATGATGAAAAGTGAACGTCTTAGAAAATTAGAAGCCGAGTTGACCGATTTGGACCAATGGCTCAAACTTGGGCTTGTTCCCAAAAAAGATATTGAGAAGCACAAGACTGAGATCATCAGTCTGAAAGAGAAAATCCAAGAAGAAAAAGACCGGCTGCGCTTCCTGAAAGAAAGCGGTGCAATGGAAGAATATGCTCCCCCTAAACGCTCCCCCCATGCCCGGCAAGCTTTTCCCGATACTGCCAGCATGCCCGATATTGAAGTCCCTGAAGAAGGCCTGACTGACTTCGGCCTTGATGTCGAAACAGAATCGTATGAGTTTGAGACCGCCAGCGGCGAAGAGACCGAGACAGGAACTGAGTCTGCGACCGCAGGCGAAGGCGAAGAAGTCGAGGCAGAGGACGAAGAAGACGAAGATCCCTTCAGCGATAAAAATCGCTGGCGCCGCGGTGTTCTTGAAGATCCTGATGCCGACAACTGGTGAAATTTCCCTCTATTTCCATATTCCCTTCTGCAGGCGCAAATGTCCCTACTGCCACTTTTATGTCGTCCCGCATGAAAATAAAGCTGCCAAGACGCTGTTAGATTCTCTACGCCTTGAGTGGGACCTAAACAAACATCATGTACTTGAGAAAAAAATCGTCTCGGTCTGCTTCGGAGGAGGAACCCCTTTTCTGATCGGGCCTGAGGCCATCGCTAAAATCCTCTCCTGGATACAGCCTCCCTCTGATGCCGAAATCACACTAGAAGCCAATCCCGAAGATGTCACACTCTCTGCCATGGAGGCCTTTGCAAACGCCGGCATCAACCGCGTTAGCCTAGGTGTGCAATCCCTGGACAATCCCCTCCTCAAAATCTTAGGCAGGCACCATTCTGCCCAGCAGGCCACTAGCGCGATCTTAGATACGGCAGCAGCCGGCATCTCCAATATCACCATCGATTTGATGTATGAAATCCCCCAGCAGACTCTTGCGAGCTGGAAAAACACCCTTGCGCAGCTGCCGGCCCTTCCCATCACCCATTTATCGCTCTATAATCTCACCATCGAGCCTCAGACAGTTTTTTATAAAAAGAGATCAGCACTGACTCCCCTTCTGCCCTCTTCGGAAGATAGTTTGTCCATGCTCAATAGCGCTGTGGCCTCTTTAGAACAAATGGATCTCCGAAGATACGAGGTCTCGGCGTTTGCCAAAGAAGGATTTATCGCACGCCATAACACCGGCTATTGGCTGGGTCGGCCGTTTTTAGGATTGGGCCCTTCGGCATTTAGTTATTTTGACGGAAAAAGGTACCGCAATGTCTGCGATCTAAAAAAATATGCTGCAGCTCTAGCTTCGGGAAACTCTCCTGTCGATTTTTCTGAGCAGCTCTCTCCCCTCGCTAGCCTCCATGAGAGGCTCGCTGTGAAGCTCCGCATGCTGGATGGCGTCGATACAAGAGAATTCCCTGTCGACCCCGCTCTCTATCAAAAACTCCAAGCAAAGGGATGGCTCGATCTCGATCGCCACAGGGCCAGACTCACGCCGCAAGGCCTTCTCTTCTACGATTCTGTCGCCGAAGAGATCATTCTTTAATCATGTTCCTAATTAAACCTGCGTTGCTTTAATATCTTGGGTCTAAAACCGAGGAGGTTATATGGCATCTATACTTACATCATCCAGCGGAACACTTTCAGGTATTGTTCCAAATATTCCAAGAGATTCAAGTGCGGGTGACTGTATTCTTTTATCTCGAGAATCAAGTTTAGAAGATGTAGTTTATGACCTTGCATCTTCTCGTTTGCAACGTCCGGAACAAACTTCACCTCAAAGACAAATTGATTATACCATTCCCCCCGGATACAAACCTTCCAGAGAAAATTTACACCGACATGTCCAAACGATTAAGGAAGCTGACCAAATCTGTTCCAACCCTCAGGCAAAAATCAGCGATAAATCCGTGGCAATCTCGCAATATCTATCTGTTCATAGAGCTTTATCTCAGCCGTTGGTCAATATCGATTTCATGATGTTACGGGCAATCAGCAGTATGGGGATTGCAAGTCTGATCGCTACTACATCCGAAATAAACCAGTATCTCATAGATGCGCAAGCCTACTTAGACCATATTCTTGAAATTTTAAAAAAAGACAAACAATCAAGTGTGAAACAAAAAATTGCTTCCTTAACACTTTTAACAAAATATTATGATCGTTTGTATCAGACTCAAAATAATAGAAGTCCTCATGCACAATCCAAATCACTTGAATGCCAAAAACTTATCGGTGAATTAAATCAATAAATTTTTTTAAATTTAGTGTAAAATTGCCATTAATTTTATTATTTAGAGCAAAAATTAAGCACAGAGATCATCTATGTCCACATCTGCTCTCAGTCCTACAACTGGAAGTACCTCTACAACGGTTGTAAGCTCGCAAAGAGAAGCTGCGCAGGTGGGTTTTGAACAAAGAACACCCCCTCCTCCAAAATTAGTCGGTGCGCAAATCCCAGATTGTAAAACAAGGCTCATCGATGCACGCGGGCTCCTTGCGGAAGCAGAAATGGCAGATGCACCTCTTCAAGAAGGAAAATATCAACGAATTCGAGACTTATTTAACGAGATTCAAGGAATCCTAAAAGTAGAGCCAAGAAGTCTACAGTCGCTCTGGCACATCGAATGTTCGATAGGACTTGCTTTCAGCTATCCTAATGACAGTTCTAAAACGATTCCTTTGATAAATCAGGCCCGGCTTGCACTCGATAAATTATATCAAGAAAGGAAAAGTTGGATCCCTGCAGCTCATCAAAGGGAAATCTATGCAAAATTTTTCCAACTCTATGAAGACCTTGAGTTCTTATTTGGGTGTATTCCCAAAATAGACCGCACTATTATTCCAGCGATCCAAGAAAAAATCAGATTGTGCAGCTACCTCCTCACTTCTCTATCTCCTCCTGCTACGAGTATTCAAATGAATAACCTGAAGCAGCGCTATGAAGAAGCGCAAAAGCTCTTTCAAGCCGGCTCTCTAGAGGCCGCTGGACAGTTATATTACTCACTATTTACATATCTTGCTGCCAACCGCCATCCCAACCTGCTCATGCCAGCCCATTGCGCCCTGAGAATGGCTTTTTGTTTTAACCAAGATTCTCTTAAGGATCTTTGGATAAAGGAAGCAAAGACCCAAATCGACGCGTTATATAAAAGGACTTGGGGGGCTTATCCACTCGATGAACAAATGACGACCTATGACTGGTTACAAAATTCTTATCAAGACCTTCTCCCCTTAACTATAAGACCCTTGCCACGTGCAGACATCATAGACAAAATCGAGGAGTGCAAAGCTAAACTCCAGACATTGCAATCTGCAAAAACTCGTGAAGCAAAAACTAAGACCCCAAAAATGACAGCAAGTGCTTCAGTACAATCCGCTGCTCTACCTCCTGATCAACGAGAGGTATCCAAAAATCTAGTGGGCAAACCTTGGAATTTAACAAGAATCTTTGCAATGGCAATGGTTTCTTTAGCGGCATTCCTTGCAAGCGTTGTGATTTATAGAAGATTTTATGCGAATAAATAGGAGTCTCCGATGTCAACAATTGCTTCCCTCAGTTCAAGTTCTTCTCCTTCCTCAACAACTCCTCTTGGAACAGCCGCCTCACCTTCAATAGCAAATATTGCACGAGCCGCCCTCGATTCTTTCGTACCGGCAACACCCCCTTTTTTAGTGGGGGAACAAGAGGATCTCACTGTAAAAATGTTAGAGACGGGCCAACGATTCCTCCGCTTGGGAAACTTAGAGGAAGCTAGAACTGCTTTTGAAGCAACCCTAGAGCAGGATGACTTAGACGAGGTCCTGACAGCCGAATGCTATCTCGGGATGGCTTTGACCTTTCCCGTCAACTCTGATGAACGATCCGATTACATAAAAGAAGCCGAGGTTGAAATCGACACTTTTTATGAAACAAGATCCGATTGGAGCCGAGATGAAGAAAAGGTTTTTTATAGGAATTGCCTCACTATCTATCAAAAACTTGTCGTTGTTTCAAAAATAGAGGCCAAAGAGGGATTAACCCTAAAAATCGAAAACTGTGAAAAAAGACTTTTTAAAACTCCCCAACAAAAGAGCTCTGAAGCAGATGCTCTTTATAAAAACAAACAAAATGATGAAGCTAGGGTATTGTATCGCGAAGTGCTAAGAGATCTAGAAAACGAGGAAGGATGCTTAGAATGGATGATCGCCCATTGCACACTCGGAATTGCCCTTACGCTTCCTGAGGACCTTAAGTGGAGATCTAAAGCCATCGAAGAAGTCAACAAATGTTATGAGACAAGGCTCTCATGGGTCCAAATGGATTTTGAGCAGCAAATTGTATTCTATCAATTGCTATGCAGTTTTTATTATGACCTCCTCAGCTTGATACCAGATTTTGAAACTAAAAAAGAATTCCATTGGAGATTTATTGAATGCCAATCAAAAATATTGTCCCTCGATCAACGCCCTTCTCCTTCTAACTCAAACAAATCCCACAAAAAGGTGGCCATGAACCCAGGAAACATTGCAACGATAGGAACAATCATCTTTGCCCGCACCATCGGCAGTGACTACAAATGCTCTGATTTATAAACCAAATTTAACCAGGAGTCCTCCATGTCAACCATTAGTTCCCTCAGTTCAAGTTCTAGCCCTGGCTTTCATTTCAGCAATGACTACCCATCGCTATCTTATTAAGAAATAGTTTCTTTTTTAAATTTAGTGTAAAATCGCCGTTAATTATAAGATTTAGACTCCAAAATCAACCGAGGAATCTTTATGGCAACAGCACCTGGCAGAGCGAGTCCTATAGTTTCACCTAGTTCTTCACCCGTAGTCTTCCAACGAACAGAAAGAGACGACCCCGTATCAGCTACAACAGCACCTCTTCTTGCAGCAGCAGCGACTCAGGCTGCGCCTGCACCTCTATTAGTTGGCGCAGAACCTCAACCCTATAATTTTATAGAAAAGTTTAAGGAAGCAAATACGTTCCTTTCAGCCGGAGACGCCAATGACAAAGGCAGCGCCCGGCTTTTATTCGAAGAAATTTTAGGACAGCTAAAGACCGCCAAGGTAGGCATACATTCTGTCTTTCAGGCCGCTTGTACATTAGGATATGCTTTCACATATGCCGCTAATTCTCCAGAAAGAACTACATTGAGATTGCAGGCAAAGGGAGAGCTTGACCGGATCTATATTAATAGCGCCTCCTGGGACAACTTGATTGATAGTGAAAAAATGACAACCTATTCAAGCTTGTTCAGAAATTATGACCTCCTTCTCTTCTTGATTCCTCCAGCAGATACCGCAACTCGTGAGGACATTAGACAAAAAAACGAAGAATGTAGAAAACGAGCAATGGGCCTATCCCATTCAGTGTTGGTGCAAGCAAACCAACTTCTTCATCAGAGACAAAATCTACCGGCTATAGTGTTATTCAAACTAGTTCTAGAAAATCTAGCGGGAGATCTGAAAGGGATATACTCGATCGATCCGGCATTCTGCTTGCTGGGAATTGCCTTCGCCACTCCCTTAAGTGATGCTGCGAGGAAAAGGTGGATATCAACGGCCAAAGACAAAATTTATAACTTATATGCGAACAGAAGCTTGTGGAACACTTTGGGGGAAACTGAAAAAGCCAGAACCTATCAAGCGCTTAGTCTTTGCTTCAAACAGCTTGCTTATTTGATTCCAGCAGCAGAAAGTCAAATTCAAGAAGAGATCCGTCTTGCACTTGAAGAATGTGGAAAACATTTTACTCCAGCGCCCAATCCTTTGGAAAACTTGCAGCGAGCACATCAACTTCTTAGTAGGCAAGTATATGGAGAGGCTGCAGCATTATACTTACAAACTCTAGAACTCCTAAAGGGAGAGCTGCGAGGTGTAATCTCGATCTGCCCAGCAGCTTGCTTCCTAGGACTTGCTTTTTCCACTAAAAATAATCCTGCGGATAAAGCAAAATGGACATTGAAGGCCCAAGAAGAACTGGATCGGTTATATACAAACAGAGCCTCGTGGAACTCTCTTCCTAGAGATGAAAAAGCCGCAGCCTATGGAACGCTTAACGACTGTTTATCTAGACTTCTCCATTTGTTGATTCCAGAAACAGACATTCTAACTATTCGAGCGACCATTTGCAAAATGAGAGAATGCCGCATAGCACTAGGTCTTCCACCAGAATCTCCTGCCGCTCCTTCAGGACCTAATACCCGCACGGGAGGAACTCCTCCAGGGCCACCTGATGACCCCCGCAGAAAAAAGGTGACTCCGGGCCCTGTGGGAAAACCGTGGAATTGGTACCAGATCTTTGCTGTTTGCACAGTTGCAGTTGTCGCTTTAGGCCTTGGACTGGGACTTTATAAACGCTTCATTGTGAAAAAATAGCGAGTTCGACATGGTTGCAAACTGATACTCGCTTTACCATTCGATTCTCCTATTATGCCCGCAAAATGAAGAAAAGATCCGGCAAAAGCTGGAAGAGAGAAAAGCCTATTGCCTAGACTAATGCAATGCCCTCTGCCCCGGAAAACCTGTTGTTGCTGCCAAACTCAATTACCGGCCTTCAGGATGACGAAGACCGCTCGCGGCTTTCCTGAAGGAAGCGAGCGGTTTTTCCACTCTTGGACAGACCTTGTCTCGACAAAAGAATTTGGCCCCATCAGCTCAAGAGCCATACAAAGCTGATCCTGCGGTTGTAAAATCGCAAGGAGCAGCTTGAAAAGCTTTTCCGTTCGGTAGGGAGTCTCAATGAAGAGATGGGCCGTTCCCTTCGGAAGGCTGCGGATTTTTGCAATTAGATCTTTTTCTTCTCTGGGAAAATATCCATGAAATGAAAACGACTGACCGGAAAATCCCGAGAGCTGCAGGGCCATCGTCAAGGAACAGGGCCCCGGAACAGTCTCGACTTCGATCCCCTTTTTTCGAGCTGCAGCCACTAATACAGAGCCCGGATCGGCAAGACAGGGAAGCCCTGCATCGCTAATTAAGCCGACATTTTCTTCTGTGATTTTTAAAAGCTCGGCAGGTTTCTCGGTGTGTTCGTTGAGGAGATAGACAGGGACTTTAGGAATTCCAAATCTTTTGAAATACTGATATCCCCCCTTTTCGCTTTCGGCGATCAGTGCATCGATAGAAGGAGGCGTATAGCTCCAGTTCGATTCCTCATGGAGGATATTAGGAAGAAGAATGAGTTTTTTCATAAAGCTTGGCTTGGAATAGGTCAAAGAGTACAGCAATGTCCAGAGGAGAGCTCTTTGAGGCAAATTCTAAATTGTAGAGCATTTGGAGGCCGCGGTGGAAGAAAAACGGTTTGCGGGCCTTTGCTTGGGCAGAAAACTTCTCCAGCTGCTGCGGACGGAGCGAGGGGAAATGGTGCTTGATGTCCCCGGAAGATGCTTTATTCTCGATGAGTTCAGCGAGCCGATAGCCGAGCTGCAGGTGGTACCGGAGCTGTCCGATGAACGGAAATAAAAATCCTAAATCGGAGAGTTTTTCACCCAGAGAAGTCGCGCGGTCCCAGACGATTTTTTCAGCCAGCTGCCAGCCGGTGAAAAGATCGCGCGTGCCGCAAATGGCCTTGGCGTCTTCGAGTTCGATGCGGGGCTTATCTCCAACGTAGCAGAGCAGCTTGGCCAATTCTTGATCCAGCGTCGCAAGGTCCGGCCCTAAGTGCTGCATGAGATAGTGGACTACATCGGAGCTCAGTGTTTTTTGATAGAGGCGGGCTTGATTTGCCAGCCAATCTTGCAGCCTTCTCTCTTTTTCCCACGGCTTTTCATCGCCCATGTCCAGCACAACGATCTCTTTTTTTCCTTTCTGATAGAGCTCCGAGACAGGCTTGAAGGAGCTCGCGCCTAAAACAAGATGGACACCAGGAGGAAAATGGGCAAAAAGATCTCCGAGGAGGCCATTATTTTTGACCTTGTCGACAGCTTCGTAGATCACGAGGGTCAGGCCGCCCCAGAGGCTGGGAGTTAAAAGCTCGCCCTTGACCTGTTCTAGAGGATCTTCCAGTCCGCTGAGCCGTACGATGCGGACGGAAGGGTCTTTTTTCTGGATCAGCAAAGTGATCTTATCGAGGTTCATACGCCGCTCGTAGTCGCAAGGAGTCACTAAAAGAAAAATCGGCGCCAGATGATCTGGAAAGGCCTCTTTCAAGTGCTTATCGAAGGCGGAGATCGAAGAAAATTTCACTTTTCTCCCCAATGGAAAAAGAACTCTTGTTTGGTGTCGGGATGGAGGCTCTGGTGAACCGGACAGTGGCTCCCCGCTGTTTCGAGCTTCTGCGTTATTTCGTTATCAAAAGTCTGAGGACAGTAAATATGCACGATGAGCCGGCCGATGCGGCGGGACGGCATCTGGGCCATCTCCTTCTCAACTGTAAGCCTCAGACCTGTCAGATTGACCTTGAGACTGTCGGCAACGATCCCCATAAGCGTCAAGACGCAAGACCCTAAAGCAGCGGCCAATAGATCGGTGGGAGAAAACATCTCTCCCTTCCCCCGATTGTCCTTTGGGGCATCAGTGACGATCGCCTCTTTGTTCTCCGAGTGGACGCAGCGGGTCCTGAGATTGCCTTCATAACTAATATCAATCCGTGTCATAAGCTCTATCCTTTCCACTGATCGTACCGTAATTTTTTGACAAAGGCGACTAAAAAAAATTCTTGACTTTACCCCTAAAACCGCTCTATACTGAGCCTATAGGTGGGGTGCATATGTTCAAGAAAGCGCTGAGCAGGCTCAAAAAAATTGCATCAGGGGGTCGAGAACCCGAACCTGAGTCTCCCAAAACCACCTCTCCGCATACACCCCGCCTGCTGACCGCAGAAGGGTGGAAACGTCTGATGATGAAAAAATATAGAAAATCGTCTTGAATCGTGGTATGCTTTGACCTTTAATGAGGTCATATCATGCTAAATCTCAATGGTAAAAAAGCTTTTATTGCCGGCATCGGCGATGATCAAGGCTACGGCTGGGCCATCGCTAAAGCCCTTGCAGAGGCCGGGGCCGAGATCATCATTGGAACCTGGACTCCTATTGTCAAAATATTCACCCAATCCTGGAGCATGGGAAAGTTCGATGAGTCCCGTCTCCTCTCCAACGGCAAAAAGATGGAATACCTCAAGGTCTACTCCTTAGACGCCGCCTTCGACAAGCCGGAAGACGTCCCCGCCGACATCAGAGAAAACAAAAGATACCAAGATGCGACCGGCTATACCATCTCCGAAGTCGCCGCCCAGGTGCATAAAGACTATGGGAAGATCGATATCCTCGTCCACTCTCTGGCCAATGGCCCTGAAGTCAAAAAACCTCTCTTGGAAACATCTAGAAATGGGTATCTCGCAGCTATCAGCTCTTCCGCTTATTCCTTCGTCAGCCTCCTTCAACATTTTGGACCCCTGATGAATGCCGGCGGATCGACGATTTCCCTGACCTACATGGCCTCTGAGAAAGCTGTCCCCGGCTACGGCGGCGGCATGAGCTCTGCAAAAGCAGCCCTGGAAAGCGATACCCGCATGTTAGCCTGGGAAGCCGGCCGTAAATGGGGCATCCGGGTCAATACCATCTCAGCAGGCCCTTTGCGCAGCCGTGCGGCCCGCGCTATCGGATTCATTGACTGCATGATTGCCTATTCTAAAGCCAATGCTCCCCTCTCTAAAGACCTCGAAGCCGAAGAAGTCGGCTATGCAGCGGCATTCCTTGCAACAGCCACAGCAGTCACCGGCACCACGCTCTATGTCGATAACGGCATGCATGCAATGGGCCTAGCTATGGACAGCCCGTCTCTTCATCCTCCCGTCTAAAACACTAACACCGACAAAGGAACCGATATGACTATTCAAATGACTACACTTAAACCTCGCATTCACCGACCGCTGACAGACGTCAATTATGGCAGAGAAGAGTTCATTGACGATTGCGTCCAACGGATTCTCAAAGATGAAAATATCTACCTCCTTTCAACAGGGGGCTATTTTGCCTGCAAAGATCTACCTCCGGTCCTTGCAGAAAAGTATCGGCTCCTCAATAAAGGATCCGAAATGGTCTTCATTCCCGGTTTTCTCGGCATCATGGAAGATGTGCTGAACGCCTTATCTTCTGCAACAAAGCCTATGTGCGGAAAAGTCCACTACGCAAATCCCATCGAAGCCTAATGTAGGATAGAGGGAATCTCTCAGAAGCTCCTCCCACTTAATCAATTTTTATCCTTATCTTTCAATGATCTATAACCACTTCCATATTAACAACTTATGATTTTTATTCAATTTCTTTAATTTAAATAATTAATAATCAAAGTGTTATATTTAATTAAAATAATTTTTATTGTTAATTTACCAATAATTTGATAAACTTTAATTATAAAACAACAAATGGATCTATTATTTATGGCAGCACCTATTAAAAAACGAACTCATTTGGAAATGGACTCTCCCGAGGCTCCTGCCACTCCTACATCTCCTCCTTCATCTCCGACCGACAAGAAAATCCGTGGAGTTGCCACGCCTGTCGTGACTGAAACCCCGACAAAAAGATCTCCTCGCACACCCAGAAATTATTCCTTAAATACTGATGCAACTTTACCCGTCACACCTACCCCCCCCCCTCAAACACCTAAGTTACCGACTTCATATAGCACTCCTGAGCCGAAAAAAAACATTGTTACCATTCCACCAAAGCCTAGTAAAAAACCCAAGCGAACTGAAATCGACGAGAAAGATTACGCTAAGCAATGTTATGGAGAAGAAAAACCTGATACTGTGGAATTTTCAAATCAGACAGTCGATTTTCTTAGCTCTCATTTGCCGAATGATTCCACTCGAGAATATTATAGATTGCCTTCCGGCAGACATGTTCTAGCGATTCAACAGCCAAATCGTAACACTCCATCCTGCGGGCCTGGTTGTGCTCTCATGATTGCTGCTGATCATCAAAAAGTTGAATATGCATTTGATGATGAAGCTTTTATACAATGGTATGGGCAAAGTGGAATCACAAATGCTAAAGACATGCAGCATGCATTTCAAATGCTGAATATATCTTGCAAGGTATTTCAATTGACTACGAACGAAAAATATGAGCTTTCACAGGATGCAAAGCAACATAATGTGAAGCATGTGAAGGATTCCGAAGATGCCATTAAATTCATGAGAAATACGATCAGACGTACGAAGCACTCGCTCATTACTGCTATTACACACCCTAATTTAGCTGGGCACTGGGTTATCATCGATGAATTTAATAATGGAAATGTCTATGGGAGATGTCCAAGATTTGGAACCGTTTTCTGCGTTTCTGAAACCAGGTTTGGCAAATGGCTGTTTGATAAAGCAAATGACGAGACCGTTCAAAGTATGATTACTTTCCCATCTTAAGCGCAAAACCTGTATTCGCAAGATTTCTTAAATTTTCCTTTTCGTCCTTCACTTCTTTGCGCGCTTCTGGGTGCATAGCTATATGAAGGAAGTAAGGCTTTTCTTTTCCATCAAGGCTCCTGCAGGGGAATAACCGAATGACAGACGTTTGATGTTCTGCTGCGATTAGATAAGTCTTGCACTGATGTTCTCGAAGGAAAGTCTCAATTGCCGTCAGTTCAATTCCAGCTTTTGCGCATTTTCGAACTCTAGCATAAAAGCCAGGATAATCATCGTTTCGGTCGGCTTTGAGAAGGCCGGACATTTGCCGATGGGATAATTGTTTGATTGCTAAACTAGACATGCTTTTTTTCTCCTGGGAAAAATTCTAAATAAAATTTAATTCTAATCAAATTTTTAATAAAGAGAAATCAAGATTTTTCTTCTCTATGGGAGATGTCCAAGATTTGGAACCGCTTTTTGCGTTTCTGAAACCAAGTTTGGCGAATGGCTGTTTGATCGAGCAGATGACGAGACCGTTCAAAGTATGATTATTTTCCCATCTTAAGTTAAACAAAACCTGTATTCGCAAGATTTTTTAAATTTTCTTTTTCGTCCTTCGCCAGTGCCTTCGCATGGAGTAATTAGCTGTTTCCTCTATGTCCTTTGATCCACTCAAGAATTTTTCGTTGTTTTTCTGCAACGTTAGCGCATTGTTCCTTATTCCAGGGACAGCCATTTTGTCTTGCCCATTGCAGGACCGCAAGATGGCCGTTTGCAGCTGCATTGGCGCAGATCCATTCGTCCCAAGGGCTGCCATTTTGTCTTGCCCACTGCAGAACCGCAAGATGGCCGTTTGCAGCTGCTGCTTTGGCGCAGGTCAGTGCATCCCAATCGCAGCCATTTTGACTTGCCCACTGCAAGACCGCAAGATGTCCGCCTCTAGCTGCATCGGTGCAGGTCCATGCGTCCCAATCGCAGCCATTTTGTCTTGCCCACTGTAGAACCTCAAGATGGCCGCCTCCAGCTGCATTGGCGCAGGTCCGTGCGTCCCAATCACAGCCATTTTGTCTTGCCCACCACAGGACCGCAAGATGGCCCTTTGAAGCTGCAATGAGGCAGATCCGCGCGTCCCAATTACAGCCATTTTGTCTTGCCCACTGTAGAACCTCAAGATGTCCGCCTCTAGCTGCAAAGTCGCAGGTCCGTACGTTCCAATCGCAGCCATTTTGTCTTGCCCACTGCAAGACCGCAAGATGGCCGCCTTTAACTGCACCGGTGCAGGTTTGTTCGTCCCAATCGCAGCCATTTTGTCTTGCCCACTGCAAGACCGCAAGATGGCCGCCTTCAGCTGCACCGGCGCAGGTCCGTGCGTTCCAATCGCAGCCATTTTGTCTTGCCCACTGTAGAACCTCAAGATGGCCGCCTTCAGCTGCTTTGGTGCAGGTCCGTGCGTCCCAATCGCAGCCATTTTGTCTTGCCCACTGTAGAACCTCAAAATGTCCGCTTTCAGCTGCAAAGGCACAGGTCGATGCGTCCCAATCACAGCCCTTTTGCCTTGCCCACTGTAGGACGGCAAGATGGCCGCCATCAGCAGCAAAAGCGCAGGTCCATGCGTCCCATTCACTACCATTTTGTCTTGCCCACTGCAGGACAGCTTGATGGCCGTTTGCAGCTGCATAGGCGCAGGTCACTGCATCCCAATCGCAGCCATTTGCTCTTGCCCATTTCAAGATTTCCAGATGGCCGTGTAAGGCTGCATTCGCGCAGGTCCATACATCCCAAGGACAGCTGTTTTCTCTTAAAAATTGGAGAACGATCATACGGCCGCCTTCTGCAGCTGCAGCACATGTTTTAGTTCTTCTCAATACATATCCATCTTTTTCGACAGCATATTTTATAAGCCCTAAGTGTCCTTGCCGGGCTGCTTCTGTTAAATCAAACGAATGTTTAGAGCCCTTCATTTGTAAAAGAGCCCTGAATAGACGACAGACGGCTCTGGCTACTGCCCAGTCTAGGGGGTGAATATTTTCTAAAATCATCATTTTTAATTCTCTAGGCAGAATTAGAAACGGGTTAGAAGGCTTAAAAGAGGCTACAGGTAGGGTTGATTGGGCTGATGGCTCGAGAGCTGCTCTAGCAATGGCGCTTGTCGCTGAGTTTTTGTCTGAGGAGACTTTTTGCCTTTTAGAAGAAAAACCGCTTAAAGAACTCCTCGTTACAACTGTTTTATAAATTGGAAATGACATAATTATTATCCTTTTTATTATAACCCAAGTTGCCGCCCTTTTTTATTCTAGTAGAACTATTTCCATATCTTTTTTATCCGGTTTCCCAAGCTTTGGGCTGCAAGGATGATCTGGAGAGGCAGCGTCAAGATAAATAGGAAAATGGAAAGAATATATTTTCCGATGGTCAGCAGATGGCGGGAGAGGTTTCTGTTTTCATGGAGCGGATTGATCTCGATCACCAAGGTCGGATTGCATCCGGCGGGCCGGGCGTGGGCGAGAAGAAAATTCCGGCTTACCTCTGTGATCACTCCATAGCAGGTAAAATGATTTCCGGTGGGATGATAGCCCAGCGAAGAGACAAAATCATCCACATGATAAAAAGCTACTCCATGGATTTTTCTCATTTTTATGGAGCTTAGCAAAAGGCCAACTGGAACATAGGCGCAAATCGTCACGCGCTTGCCATAGGCGATCCCGAGGTGATACGCCAAGGCTCCTCCTAAGCTCAGCCCATAACATTTAACACTGGGCTTTTTTGCCATCCACGCGTCAATACTGTCTCTGCCTTTTCGAAAAATATCTTCTCCAACGGAGCGGAAGGGATGGAGATCGCTTCTAATCGCTTCCCAAAATCCCCGTGCAGCCGGATAGGGAGTTCCGCAAAAAAGAATCAGAGGAAGAGCTTTTGGATTGTCAATAGGAGTAAATCCATAGGCTAAGACTTTATCTACGACCAAAGGAATCGAATCGGTACGGTAACGGACAAGGTGCCAGGTTCCTTCGATTGGCTGCAACAGGTCGACCTCTTCTCCCGGCATAGGATCAAAAAGCGGATAAAGCGCAATCAAGTTGCCAATGAGCATTTCAGTGACTAAAGGATCGTGCTGGGTCCAGACCATTTGATGATAGAGGTCTTTAAAAATTTGCTCGAACCGCTTTCTAAACTGTGTGATGATCGTCTCATCGTATCTCCAAAAAAGGGCCAGCTTTTCTTCCATGGAAAAATCGACATCCTTAAGCCTTGACTGATCATCGAAAAATAGGCGGAAAATGGATTCCAAGTGAAGATCGTTTGCCGATTCTTTCCACAATTGAAATCCGTTCATCTCAATGCCCTTGATCAGATTTCTAAAGCACTCTTCAAGCTGAAGAAGGTCGCCGTCTTCTAAACGCAGGAGATGGCTTCCCCATTTCCTGACGCCGGCATTTTGACAGGCAAAATTGCGGAGCTGTTTCCATTTCGATGCGATGAATTGCTTTTGGTCGGGAGTAAGGTTCAATGTGGCAATTTCGAAAAATTGCTGGCTGAGCGCCTCTAATGGGGTATCTACCGATGACATAGCATTCTGTTTTAGCAGATTTTACTTATCTAGCGCATCAACAAACAAATTGATGGGCAAAAAATAAAGCCTCTCAGTAAGATGGAGCATCCAAAAAAAAGGAGTTACGTTTTATGGCATCGCAAGTGAATCAAGCATTACAGTCCCCTTTTAATGTTTCCGTTCTGCAAGTTGTGGTCGCAATAGGATTAGTGCAACTTATTTTCAGAAGTCCTCTAACGGATGTTGTAGCACTTAAACTCAATGAAATGATAGATCAAGCCTGCGGAGCCTTGAGACGAACTATCAAAGATTCTTCTGTCATTGCTCTAGCGTCAGTTGTTACTTTTGTAGCCCATCAATTAGCAACAAAGAACTTTCCTGCTCTATCGTTATCTTCACAACCAGGGACAACAGGATCGCTTAAAGTCGCAGCATTCGTCGCAGGAGTCTTTGCTCTGAATGCAACCCTCTCTGCCTATTTAAAAAGGGTTACTCATGAGGGTGAAGGTGGCCGTCATGAAACTGATAAGAAAAAGATCCGCTCAACGATCGTCCGCAATCTTTTCCCCGTGGCTGTAGGTACTGCCGCTGCGTACTATACTGGATTCCCTGTAAAGCTTGTTCCAAGCGCTATCTATACTGCAGGTCTTATTGCCGGCGTTAAGCTCTTAGGAAAAGGTTTTGAATGGACTCTTGCAAATGCGAGAGTTAAAGCGGTGGTTGACAAGGCGTATGAATACACGAGAACTTAACTGAAACCTTGATTGAAGCATGAAGCCCTCGTTTGATGGTTCTGAGCCCTATGGCGCCATCAAAGGCTTCATGCTTCTCTTCCCCTTTGCAGCAGAGCTGCCCGGGCCTGTTGGCTCGATAGAGATGTCCCCAGAATTGCCCTTCTCCCGATTCTAGAGCAAAAGAAATTTCCATCCGGCGGCCTTTGGAGATGATCTGAACCGTATCTCCCATCTGGAAAGACGTCGCTCTTTGGTGATTGATCGTCACCTGCGTATCGGGATGGAGATTATAAAAAAAAGCGATCTCCATCTCCTCTTGCGCTTCTTTTTCTTGAAGACCAATCATAAAACCCTCTTTTTCTTCCATCATGACCCCCTGCGTATTTAAAACGAGAGAATGGGTCGGATGGCCGCTGCCCCAGAATTGATGCCGGAGGGATTGCAAAGGAGAATCACCCAGAATAATTTCTGCCGGATAGATCAGACTTGCGCGCAAATGGATGGGATGGTCTTGCAAAGCTCGAGAAGAATACTGGCCGCCCCATTCGCCTAAAAAGAGATCGTACAGCGTGACAGCAGGCTCTCCCCTCTCTTGCCGCTGAGGGCCGATAAAGGAAAGGCAGCTGCTGTCCCAGTGTTGAAGCGCGGGGGTTTTATCTTGGCCTGTCATCTGGGCGTGGATTAAAAACTCAGCCCACTGTTCGGGGGTCTCCGGCGAGGAAACTTCTTCCGGAGCGGTTTGAAGTTCTTGGAGCTGGAGGCGGAGCTTGTCTCCTAAAATCGTATGAAAATCTTTTAGGATGTAAAAAATCACCGGCGCGAGCTTTGATTTGAGCCCTGCATAGCGGCAGAGCGGATATTCATGGAGATAGACGGGAAACTCATGATTGACTTGAAACGCCAGCAGTTTTTCTAAGAGCGCTTTAGCCTCTAAGACATTTTCTGCAAGCCGGCTGCGTAAAAGCGCGAGGATAAAACAGAAATTCTCATAGGTGGGGATAGTCTCGCTGCTTTTTTCCGGCTGCTCGGTGCAGTGATGGACAAAGCGGGTGATCTCGCTTTGTCTTTTTCTTCCGGCCTTCAGGGCAAGTTCAATAGCTTTCATCGAAATATTATAGCAGCATCTTGCAAAAAAACGGTACACAACTCATGATAAGAGCATATGATACACCTACTCAATTTTTTACTTTTCGGGGCTGATGTGACGGCTCCTGCCGACCCTTCAATGCCTCCAGAGCCTATGATGCCGATGACCTCTCCTGTGGAGATGGTCCCGGGATATGAGGGGGCGTTTTTAAAAATGTTCTTGGCGCTCATTGCGCTCGTCATTGGAATTTTCTTCACGGTCTGGCTCTTGAAAAAGCTGGCACAAGGCCGCTGGACGCAAAGCAATAGCAACCGGTCTATCAAGATCATTGAAAAAAGGCCCTTAAGCCCTAAAACGATGCTTTATATCATCGATGTCGATGGGCAGCAGTCGGTCATTGCCGAGTCGCAGCTAGAAGTGAAGCATCTCATGAACTTGGAAGAGTTTACCGAAGAACCAAAAGCGTGATCACATGCGCTGTATGGACGGCAAATATTCCATAGGCGCAGAACATCCATAAGATATCTTCTTCTAGCATCCCTATAGAGAGTAAAAAGACTCCTAGGCCGGGCACTAAATCTGTTCCCGCCCGGAAAAGCAAAAAACATCCTCCAAGCGCCATCATGCAGCCATTGAATGTCAAAAGCATGGGATGGTGCTGATAAATCGTTCCCCTCGGATGGGCGATCTTTTCAAGTTTCTTTAGAAATGGGATCGTATAAGAAATATAATGGGCAAAATGATCGCCGGAGACGTGTTTCTTTTTTAGCTTTTTGGGAAGCCAGAATTTTTTATGCTGCGCTGTGCGGACGCCCTGCCAGATGACCATCAGGCTCACGACAATCCAAAAACCGGGCACCTCAAAACACAAAATAAACGGCAGATAGAGGATCCATGCGATGAGCGATTCTTCTGCAGGGTCCATAAGATCGAAGATCTCTTGGATGGTCATTTGCCGACGTCCTTTGCACTCGTGTGCCAGATCGTCGATCTTCTGCGATAATGTCCTTGCCATGTTTGAGATATGGCATAAAAATTATTTTGGAGCTTCAAGTTTTCTTTTAAAAAGAAAGGGCGAGGCAGGCCTTGCGGGTTTTTTCCAGCTGCTCTTCGGTATGGGCGCTGGAGACAAAGTTCGCTTCATAGGGAGAAGGGGCCATGTAGATCCCCTGCTGGAATAGCTGTTTGAAGAATTTGCAATAGAGCGGCTGGTCTAAGATGGTTTTTTTACGGACTTTGGAGGCGCCGAAAAACGGGGTGAACATCGAGCCGAGCTGGTTAACGCAACCGGTGATTTTGTTGTCGTGCATCATTTGACGCAGGGCCTCGACAAGGGAGGTTGTCTTTTCCTCGAGCTTTTCGTAAAAGCCGGGCTGCTCGAGCTGCTCGAGTGCAGCAAGCCCCGCTCTCATTGCGACAGGATGGCCCGAGAGAGTTCCTGCTTGATAAACTTCGCCTAAGGGCGCCAAATGGTTCATGATGGCGGCCTTGCCGCCAAAGGCCGCAGCAGGAAAACCTGCGCCGATGATTTTTCCGAGGCATGTGAGGTCGGGAGTAATTTGATAGAGCCCTTGGGCTCCTTGCAATCCGATCCTAAATCCGCTGATTACTTCATCAAAAATTAAGACAATCCCCTTTTTTTCCGTCTCTTCCCGGAGCATCGCTAAAAAATCGGGATCTGCGGGGACAAGGCCCATATTGCCGGCCACCGGTTCTAAAATCACTCCGGCGATGTCGTCATGGCTCCGGATAAAATCACGGGCGACTTTTAAATCGTTGAAGGGAAGGCAGACGGTGTGGCGGACAAAATCGGCAGGCACTCCCTTGGAAGAAGCCTCGGAATTGATCTGGACGACAGCGGAACCAGCCCTGACGAGTAGTCCATCTGAGTGGCCATGGTAATGGCCCTCGAATTTCACAATCTTATCTCTGCCTGTAAAGCCCCGCGCGAGCCGGATAGCGGTCATCGTCGCTTCAGTCCCGGAAGAGACAAAACGGATTTTATCAATGGAAGGAAGATGCCGGCAGATTTTTTGGGCAATCAGAAGTTCGACTGGCGTCGCCATGCCAAAACCTGCACCCATTTGCATCTGATCTGTCGCTGCTGCCACAACAGCGGGATGGGAGTGCCCTAAAATCAAAGCTCCCCAACTGCAGCAATAATCGATATAGGAATGGCCATCGGCATCCCAGACAACGGCGCCTTGTCCTCGAGCGGCAATCAGCGGCGTCATATCTAGACCTGGAAAGGCTCGTGTAGGAGAGTTGACCCCACCGGGGATAAGTTGGCAGGACTCTTTAAAAATCTCTCGGCTGTTTATTCGGTGAGGCATGGGAAGGTATTGTAAGTAAATTTGTCAAACTTTGCAATCAGAGTGTCATTCTGGCAAAATGGTTTCATGTTAAAGAGGACCATTTTTTTTATTTTGCCAATGTTGATGGCTCTTTATCAAGATTTGCACTCAGATTTTGATGTTCAAACTGAGCATATAGCTCAGCGGGACAAATACGAAGCAAAGTTTGATAGAGACTTGCGCACTCAGCCACTAGAATACGCTGTCCATTTCATTGGTCTGAATGATGCGGAAGCCCTCAAAACGGTCAAATCGGCTTCTTTCTTGACTACATTAAAAAATCATCCCCCGACCTCTCTGAATGCTCTGCGGTTCCGCGTCGAGTCCGGTATCCCGGATATGATCAAAGCACTCCATTCTCATGGATATTACGAGGCAACTGTGCAGATCCGGATCCAAGAAGAAGAGGATGAGGTCCTGATTTTTGTGATGATGCTTCCTGGGCCCGCTTATTTGCTCAGCGAGTTTAATGTCGAGGCCTTTTCTGAAGGAAAGCCCTTCGACTGCCCGAACTTGCAACCCGAGAATTTAGGGCTTGAACTGGGAAAGCCTGCGATCACTGTCCAAATCTTAGATGCCGAAGACAAATCTATTTCCCTTTTAGGAGAATGCGGCCACCCTCTAGCCAAGATCGAAAGCCAAGAGATGATCGCCGACTACAAGACAAAGACATTTGCTGTGAATCTTAAAATTGAGGCGGGGCCTCTTGTGAAGTTCGGAGAAACTTCCATCAAGGGCTCTGCAAATGTTAAAAAAAAGTTATTTGAAAACAAGATAGCCTGGAAAACAGGAGAGATCTACGACACGCGCCTCATCGATAAAACCCAGCAAAAATTACTCGATACGGGGCTTTTCAATTCAGTCATCGTGGCGCATGATATAAAGCCCGATGCGCAGCAAGAGCTGGGGATGAGGATCGATGCCACGGAGACAAAGCACCACAGCGTCAATGTCGGTGCCAGCTATGAGACCTTCTTCGGGCCCGGTTTGACTTTTGGATGGGAAAATCGAAATATCTCAGGGCTGGGGCGCAAGCTCACTTTGCAAGGCGATGTCACGGCACGGGCGCATACCGGGACCGGAACGTTCTTCGTGCCTGATTTCTGGAAAGTCGACCAAGACTATGTTTTCCAGGCCCAGTCGATGCAAGAATCGATTTTAGCTTACCATGAGCAATCTTATAGCATCACTAACCGTATCGAACGAAGGATAGGGACAAAATACCGCGTTTCCATGGGACTCAAAGCAGAACGGCTTTTTGTCACTGACTCCGTTGAGAATAGGCCCTTTACACTTTTAGAGGTCCCGCTTTACTTTCGCTGGAGCTCTGCAAACCATCTTCTGAATGCAACTCGCGGCGCTACACTGGAGTTTAAAACCATTCCTTCGTTTAATGTTTCTCACGGCAATTGGTTCTATCTCTATAATTCCGTGATCTACATGCTGTATTTTCCCGTCATAGGGGGAAAGCCCGGCAAAGAATTTCTCGTTTTAGCCCAGCAGATCATGGTCGATTCCATCCTCAGCACAAATTTAGACGCTGTTCCCGTCCCTAAAAGAGTTTTAGGCGGGTCGGACCAAGACCTCCGCGGCTACCGTTACCATAGCGTCAGTCCCCTGCGGGGGCATAAACCGATTGGAGGAAGATCAGGCATTTTTTATACATTTGAGACCCGCTTTAGAGTCAGTAGAACCATCGGCCTTGTCCCTTTTTTCGATTTCGGAAGCGTCTATCTGACGCCGCTGCCGAATTTTCATGAAAAATGGTATAAATCGGTCGGGCTGGGATTCCGTTATTTTACTTTTTTGGGCCCCTTGAGGCTTGATGTGGCGTTTCCCCTGGATAGACGCAGAGAGAATCGACGCAAACATATCGATCCGTTATATAGAATCTTATTCAGCATAGGTCAAACTTTCTGATGAAATTATTAAAGTGGCTTTTAGGTTCGGCAGTTTTTATCCTTGCGCTGACGCTCGGCTTGCTTCTTTTTGTTCAAAGCGAGTGGGCCAAAGATAAAATCGGCACGCTCCTAGAAGAGATTGCCATCCAGCAAGGGATAAAGCTCAAAATTGAAAAAATCGATGGAGAGCTTCCCCTCAAATGGACTTTTTCGCAAGTTCATATCGAGCTGAGCGAGACCGATTCCATCGATATCGATCGCGTCCGGATCCGGCTTTCTGTCTTGCCTCTCTTGAGAAAAGAGATCGGCATCAGCTATTTGAGCGCTGACAAGGCCGTCTACAGATTTATCCCGCAGGATAAAAATTCATCTCCTGCACTTGCGCTGCCTCAATCTTTTTCCATCCGCACGCTGAAATTAAATCAGTTCGAGGCAATTAACCTCTCAACTGAAGAAAAAGCAACATATACTCTTTCCGGCAGCTGCCACTTCAGAAAACGGGCCTTTGATCTCTATGCGAAAGTTCATTCTGTGGATCTCGACTGCACGGCCTTGGTCCAAGGCGATAAAAAAAACGAGCAAGTCGCCACCCATTTAAATATCGATGTGAGATCCGAGAAGGCCTTTGCTCCCTTTGCTACAATCCCTTTCGAGACAGTCTTCCATTTAGAGACCCAGTGCGCAGGGTCTTGGAAGGTCTGGAAAAATATTCTCCTGACTCCCCAAAATCCCGTCCTATTAAATCCCATCACCGGCGATGTCAAATTAACCGTCCAGCGGCTCGCTATTCCTGAGCTGCGCGGCCTGGATGAAAACTTAACTCTTAACGCGGAGTATTCTCTTTTCTCCGACAGATCTTTACATCTCCCGTCCCTTGCTTTTAAAAGCGATCTGCTCTGTATCAAGGGAAGCGGCCAGTTCGATGCCGATTTCTTTCCTAAAAATCTCGAGTGCACCTTTTTGCTTCCTCATCTTTCCCGCCTAGCGCCGTATCTGAAAGGAATCGTCAAGGGAGAGGTCCATTACAAGGGAAAAGATTGCCGCATTGCGCTGGAAAGCGAAAAATTAGATGTTCGGAAAGCTTCTTTCGACAACGCCCATCTGACTCTTCAGGCCCATCTGGGGCCGGACGGATGGAAAGGAACTTTTGAGACAGCTGCCGCGCACCCATCGCTCGATTTCAAGGGCACCGGCAATCTTAGGTTCTATGACCATCGCTTAGAACTGGAAGGGCTGTCATTGCAAGCCCCTCTCAGCTCCCTAGTCGGAGATTTTGCCGTCACCCTTCCCTCCATGACAAATCTTGCCGGAGGAGCCGTCTTCCAAATCGGCGACTTGGAACTTTTCACCGATCTTTCTCCTCTTCCCCTTGCCGGACATGTCGGCGGACAGATCGATTTCCAAGGAGACAATGTCCGCTGCCATGCCATTGCCAAATCCGTCAAAACGGGATCCTTCATCTCCGATCAAGTTGTCATCGATTGTTTTGCCACCGATATTTTTCAAGAGATCAAAGGCAAGTTCGACTTCGAGATACAGAAATCTTATCTTGCAGACATCTTCCTCTCCTCAGGAAGCTATTCGATGGCATGGAATACCGTCGATTGGACGTATGCCTTCAAGACCCAAGGCGAGTGGAAACATCCTTTCAATATCGCTTCTCAGGGACATTTCTCATATGGACCTCATCACTTCCTGTTCCATTGCGATACTTTGCAAGGCAGCCTCCTGCAAAAAAAACTCCAGCTCCAGGCGCCTTTCACCCTTGCCTTCCAAAAAGATGAAGTTTCGCTCTCCGATTTCCGTTTAAACATTGATGACGGCTATGTCCATTCTTCCTTCCAAGTCAATCCGCAAACCTCCATCATCAACGTCCAGGCCCAGCATTTTCCTCTAGACTTTCTCACTCTACTTTCCCCCCGCCTCTCGCTTCAAGGGCTCTCTTCTATCGATGTAGCCTTGGAAGGATCTAACAAAGATCTTGTCGGACACCTCAACCTCCTTTTAGAACACGCCGATATTTTTCCTGCCGGCACGACAACCCCAATCCAGACCAAAGCCTCCTTGCAGGCCAACCTCAACCACGACGTGATGCAGCTGCACACCCATATCGTTGCAACAGGACAGCAGTTTGTCGAATTGTCAGCGACACTTCCCCTCTCTTATCAAGTCTATCCCTTTCATCTGGACGTCGATCGGCAAAAAAACTTTGCAGGACAATGCACTGTCGAAGGACATATTGAGCAGCTTTTCGACTTTATCAATATCGGCACCCAGCGTTTCGGCGGCTTCCTTTCCACCCGGTTAGTCTGCAGCGGCACTTTAGATAAACCGGCCCTCTTCGGACCGCTTTCCATCCAAAATGGGTTTTATCAAAATTATTTCATCGGCATCTCGCTTAAAAATGCCCAGATCGAGGCAATTGCGAGCGGCGCTACCGTCGATGTCGAGCACATTGATCTCACAGACGAAGGACAAGGAACTGCCTCTGCAACTGCTATTTTTCAACTCATGCCCAACCTCCCCTTCGCGTCCCATGGACATATTTCTGATTTCCGCGTCATCGGCTTTGACTGGCTTGATGCCGCCTGCAGCGGACCTTTCAAGATCACCGGCAATCTAAAAGAGGCGCTTGCAGAGGGAACCCTGACCATTGACAAGGCCGAGATTCAAATTCCCGATCAGCTTCCAAGCAACTTAGCGACTCTTCCCGTCACTTTTATAAATCAGCCAGAGACATATACTCCGCACATCCCTCCAAGCCCGCCTTATCCCTTCCATTACGATCTACAGGTCCAAGGCGAGACAAATATCCATTTGACAGGCCACGGCATCGATGCTGAGCTGGCCGGCGACATTCATATTACGGGTGAAAATCTCGACGTTACCACCGCGGGCACCCTCAAGACCAATAAAGGGAAGTTTTCGTTTGCCGGCAAAGACTTTAAGATCACCGAAGGAGAAGTCTCCTTCAAAGAGGGAGAAAGCTTCATCAACCTCACCAGCAACTTAGACTTAAGCGACCTCAATGTCACCGTGACCTTCCGCGGCTCGTTCCGCTCTCCCCAGCTCAACTTCCAATCGAACCCTCCCCTTCCCACCAGCTCGATCCTCGCCCGCATCCTTTTCAATAAAGATGTATCAGAGCTCAACGCCTCCCAAGCAGGCCAGCTCGCCTATACGATCATCAGCCTTTCCGGGGGTTCAGGGCCCAATCTCTTAGAAACGATCCATAAAAACCTGGGCATCGACCGCCTGGGCATTTCATCCAATGATGAGACCGGAAAAGTCTCCGTCCAGATCGGCAAATACCTCACCGAAGGCGTTATGATCACCCTCTCTCAAAGCACTGAGCAGAGCCATGTTATCGTCGAGGTCGAGCTCAAGGGAGGCTTTGTCCTCCAGGCCGAGACTCATTTCAATGACCAAGGTAAGTATATTTTTAAATGGAATAAAAATTATTAATTCCAAAAAGTCCTTCTTAATGTTATGCTTAGTGACATTAAAATTTAGGAGAACCTTATGGCAACACCAACAGTACTTCCAGGAAATTTAAGACACCCCACATCCTTTGAACCTATAGACAATGTTTCGATAAACTCACCTGAAACGATCAAACAATACGCAGGCAGTGTCAATTTTCTCTTTTTAATTGCCGATACTTACATGAAAATTGAAGAAGCCAATACCGGTAAACTGAATGGTCACAACCTCAAGCTAGAAGATACGATGGAGAAAATTGAGACCGTTGGCAAACTTCTTAAAGATCTTCGTACCAAGCTTGTCAACACTTACTCTAAAGAAGATATACAACTAGATGCTGATACTGTAAAAAAAATGAATGAGCACTATCCCAATCAAGCATTATTGGGAACAAAAGAACAGCCGATCACTAGAATGAGCCGTGAACTAGCCAATACAGTTTTTAAGGAGTTCACCGATAAAAACAACATGCTGAATTCAGATTTTCGCAAACTCTCGACTCAAGCCAACTATTTTTTAGAAGATGCTACTAAAATCCTCTCATTAGTTGAAAAACTGATGGAGAATTACAGGTCGCTGATTGAAAGAATCCAAAGCAAGAGCCGCGGAGCTTAAGTGACAAGAGAATTTGTAGAGGTTATTTCATATGGGAACTGAAGGTGTCAATGGAGGCATTCCGCCTATCCATTCGCATGAGGCCTATTCTGCCTCTGAGACCCCTGTGACAAAGGCAGCTGCGGTCAATATCGTACCCTCAAGAATCGCCATGGCCGCTCGCAAAGAGGCAATGAACAAGGCCATCCAGAATTTGGATGTCGCACAAATGGAAGGAATCACCAAAGCCCTTGCTGCCTTGGACAAGAAAGACATAGAAAATCTTCAACGATTTACCCAAGCTCTTGCCACTCAAAAAGCTTGGTTCAGCAAATATTTATTTTCCTCCATTATCTCTTCCATCTCTGCAATAGCTACCGGCTCCGTCGTCTACTCTTCTTATGCCGTTCAAGGAATAACAATGGGCGTTGGCGGCAGTTTGCAGCTATTTAACACGTTCATGGACTATCGAAATGGCTGGCAATCGACTGCTTATTATCTTTCAGGCGGAAATAAAGAAAGAGAAGAAACCATCCGTGCAGCATTGCCTTTTGCGACCAATCTCTTAATCCTTGCCTGTACGACTTATACGTTTTTGACGATTCCAACCGATCAGCAATCGCTCATGGCAACCATCAATCAATTCATGGGCTATGTCAACATGGCCTTGGGAGCGGTAGAAATTGTCACGATTTATAAAAAGAGCGTAGCCGAGCAAAAACTCATTGAAGGACAAAACCAACGATTTGAACTTGCTCAAGAAAATGAGCTCGTAGGACAAGATTTTGAATTTCATGTCGATCAAGCAAGGATCTCCTCGCAGGCCGACAAAAAAACAACTGAACAATATATACAAGCAACCAGTAGACTGGCTGCTAAAACAGCTTAGGAGAAAAAAATGCTTACACAATCTGCACCTGCATCATCGCCTCTGCGTAAATTTGAAGGCCTGGTCGCAAGAGCCCAGGAAGACTTGTTACTTACTCAAAGCCATTTGAGAGACATCCGTTCTCAACTCATTAAAATGCGCAGCGACACAGCTCACAGTCAAAAAAACACCCATTGGTATGGAGCTGCGATGCAAATCGGAGGCATTGCTGTTGGTATCGGAGCTGGATACTTTGGAAATCCTAAAGGGTATGAAGTTGTAACCACAACAGTTAACCTTTTCAAAACCCTCATCTTTGATACTCAAAATTATGACCACCAAGCCCTTATGGAAGAGCTCCAGCAACGACTTGCAAGCGCAGATACGGTCTATCAATCAGAAGTTGCATCCGTCCAAGCTTTGCAGACTGTTCAGGGCCGGATTGATCAAAACAGACAAGCATTGATGAGCCACTAAGATTTTATTTCTCCATGATCAAAGAGCCGCAGTTTTCTGCGGCTTTTTTTTTAGCTTTGGATATTTGGAAAAAGACAATATTATCTACTTAAGATCTAAAAGAGACCTCAAGTAAAGAGGTAAAAAAGTTTCTCTTCGCCGAAATGGCAGAAATTAAGTTTATAGAATCAACGCGAATTGGCTCTTATTCAGAAAAGTTAAAAAAATTATCCATTAGTCGAGAGCGATTTGAAAGAGTTTTGTACCTTTATTTTCAGTCAATCGCGCGATTAATCCCCCTTCAAGGTAAGAAAAATTTGATTCCTCAATGAATTCCCCCCGAAAAAATCAACAAACAGTTATGATGGCGAAATGGAATCAGAGGAAGAAGAGTTGCCTTTGGGCGGCTGGATCAGAGAGAGGCTCAAGTTCGTTGAAGGACTGGGCGAATACGCCACAATGCTCTCAAATGTCCTCAAGGCCGCTATCAAGAAACCGCCAGCCTTGTATCTTTTTTTAAAACAACTTTATGACATTGGCGTCTCTTCCCTTCCGGTCGTTGCCATCACAGGATTATTTACCGGCCTGGTCCTTGCCGCCCAGTCTTTCTACCAGCTGGCCGATAAAGGACTCACCAGCATCACGGGCCTACTAGTGGCCAAAGCCATGATCACGGAACTGGGGCCTGTTTTAACGGCCTTCATGGTCACCGGCCGCGTTGGCGCTGCGATGTGCGCAGAACTCGGCACTATGCGAGTGACGGAACAGGTCGATGCCTTAGAGACCATGGCCGTCAATCCTAACCGTTATCTGATCGCCCCTCGTGTGTTAGCCGGAACTTTCATCATGCCATTGCTGACAATCTTCAGCATGATCATGGGGATCATGGGCGGATATGTGATCGCGGTCTACTTTTTTGGGATGACGCCGACTGCTTACTTCGACCCGATGCCGCTCCATATCACGATGTTTGACTTGGTGACAGGAATTGTGAAGGCCTTTGTCTTCGGAGCGCTCATCATGACGATCTCTTGCTACAAAGGGATGAAGACCTCCGGCGGCGCGGCAGGAGTCGGACGAGCGACGACCAATAGCGTCGTCTTGTCGTATTGCTGCATCCTCTTTACGAATTTCTTCCTGACGCTGGCGTTGAACATCTTCAGGAGTCAACTGCAAAAATTACTATGATCACAATACGCGATCTGAAGAAAAGCTTTAAGAAGACCAAGGTCCTCGATGGACTGAACCTCGATGTCGAAAGGGGAGAAACCCTTGTCATTTTGGGCCGGTCAGGCATGGGCAAGAGCGTGCTTTTAAAGCATATCATCGGGATCACTAAGCCCGATGCAGGTACGATCGACATCGAGGGAAATCGGATCTCGGACCTTTCAGGGCCCGATCTATACAAGGCCATTATCAACATGGGAATGCTCTTCCAGGGGGCCGCTCTTTTCGATTCGATGAATGTGGAAGAAAATACAGGGTTCTTCTTAGCCCAGCATAAAAGATTTAATGAGCAAGAAATCAAAGAAAAGGTTGCTCAAGCTTTAGAGATGGTCGGCCTTGCCGGGACAGAAAAAAAGATGCCTTCGGAGCTTTCCGGCGGGATGCGCAAACGGGCTGCCCTTGCCCGCCTGATTGTCTACCGTCCTTCGATTATCCTCTATGACGAGCCGACAACGGGGCTCGACCCCATCACCTCAATGCAGATCAATGAACTGATGGTCAAGACCCAGCATGAGCTCAAAGCCACGAGTATTGTCGTGACCCATGATATCCTGTCTGCACTCCATGTGGCCGACCGGCTGGCGCTC
>Ga0182024_10005232_pt1 | contig 29228 bp, 28 predicted proteins | sample P32metaG_FD_120480 | JGI IMG/M metagenome (GOLD analysis project Ga0182024, IMG submission 120480) | Permafrost microbial communities from Stordalen Mire, Sweden - P3-2 metaG (Illumina Assembly) | ecosystem: Environmental > Terrestrial > Soil > Wetlands > Permafrost | place: Sweden: Stordalen...
ACGATGTGCTGGGGCCGCAGATGAAGTCGGTGGGCGAGGTGATGGCCATCGGGCGGACCTTCAAGGAAGCGCTGATGAAGGCGGTGCGCTCGCTGGAAACGGGCAAGAAGCCAAGCTCGGCGGACATTGAGCCGCGGCGCCTGACGCAGCGGCTGGTGACGCCGCATCCGGACCGGCTGGCGTACATCCGCTACGCGTTCGAGCGCGGTATGAGTGTGCGCGACGTGGCGCGCATGACCTCGATGGACCCGTGGTTTCTGAACCAGATCAAGCAGATCACCGACGAGATCAAGTCGCTGGCCGCGATGGGCAATGACGCGGCGACTGCGGACGATGTGCGCATGGCGAAGAGGATGGGCGTGTCGGACGAGCGCATCGCGAGCGAGTGGGGCTTGGCAGGTGCGATGGAAGTCCGAGCCCTGCGCACGAAGCTGGGAGTCCAGCCGGTCTTCAAGCTGGTGGATACCTGCGCCGCGGAGTTCGAGAGCTATACACCGTATCTCTACAGCTGCTACGACGAGGAGGATGAGGCTGCGCCCACCACGCGCCGCAAAATTATTATCCTGGGCAGCGGGCCCAATCGGATTGGGCAGGGCATCGAGTTCGACTACTGCTGCTGCCACGCGGCCTTCGCGCTGAGAGAAGACGGCTACGAGACCATCATGGTGAACTGCAACCCGGAGACGGTCTCGACCGACTACGACACCAGCGACCGGCTGTACTTTGAGCCGCTGACTTTGGAAGACGTGCTTGCAGTCTATGAGCATGAGGCCTCGGCAGGCGCGGAGATTGGGATGATTGTGCAGTTCGGCGGGCAGACGCCGCTGAACCTGGCGTTGCCGCTGAAGGCCGCCGGCGTGCCGATCATTGGGACGTCGCCAGAGTCGATTGACCTCGCGGAAGATCGCAAGCGCTTCGGCAGGCTGATTGAAGAGCTGCAGATTCCGCAGCCTGAGGGCGCGATGGCTACCAGCGTAGCCGAGGCCGTGGCGGGCGCGAACCGCGTGGGCTATCCGGTGCTGGTGCGGCCCAGTTACGTGCTGGGCGGTCGTGCCATGGTGATTGCGTACGACGACGAGGCAATCGTCCGCTATATGAGCACGGCGATCGAATACTCGCAGGAGCGGCCGGTGCTGATCGACCACTTTCTGGAGAACGCAACCGAGTGCGACGTGGACGCGCTGTGCGACGGCGAGGACGTAGTGATCGCGGGCATCATGCAGCACATTGAGGAGGCGGGGATTCACTCCGGCGACTCGTCGTGCGTGCTGCCTGCGGTTGACCTGAGTGACGAGGTGCTGCGCACCATCCGCGCGCACACGCGCAAGCTGGCGATGGCGCTGAACGTGGTCGGACTGGTGAATATCCAGTTCGCCATCCAGCGCGGCAAGGTGTTTGTGATCGAGGTGAACCCGCGCGCGTCGCGTACGGTTCCGTACGTCTCGAAGGCGACGGGCGTGCCGCTGGCAAAGATTGCGTCACGGTTGATGGTGGGGCGAAGGCTGAAGGACCTGCTGCCGGAATACGTTGAGTCTGGCAACGATCTGGACACTGGCACGCACTACTTTGTGAAGTCACCAGTGTTTCCGTGGGGCAAGTTCCAGGGTGTGGACACGGTGCTGGGGCCGGAGATGAAGTCGACCGGCGAGGTGATGGGCGTGGCGGACAACTTCGGCGAGGCGTTCGCGAAGGCGCAGATCGCCGCGGGCCAGATGCTGCCGGTGAAGGGCACGATCTTTATGAGCGTGAACGACAGCGACAAGGAGGCGGTGGTCTCGCTGGCGCGCACGTTTGTGGAGATGGGCTTTCACATCGTGGCGACGCATGGGACGGCGGAGGTGCTCGAAGCTTCGGGACTGCAGCCGGAGCGCGTGTACAAGGTGAAGGAAGGGCGGCCGAACGTGGTGGACCTGATCAAGGGCGACCGCATTCAGCTGATAGTGAACACGCCGCACGGGCAGGACACGTTCTTCGATGAGAAGGCGATCCGGCGGGCGGCGGTGCTGGCGCGGATTCCGACGATCACCACGCTGGCTGCGGCGCGGGCTGCGGCGGAGGGAATTACTGCGCTGCAGCAGGGGCGAATGACGGTCTACGCGCTGCAGGAGCTGCATGCGAGCAGGGAAGCGGCGCTCGCTTAATTTCTAAGCGGGTGGAGCAGGGTTTCGAGGGCGGCGCGCTGCTCGCCGGTGGGTGGAAGGTGCGGCAGGCGCGGGTGACCGCCGGCGTAGCCGTTGAGATCGCAGGCGTACTTAAGGCCGCCGGGGCCGAGAGATTCGGCGAGGGCGGCGGCGTCGCGCAGGCGGAGTTGCTTTTCTTCGGCGAGAGCTGGATCGTCATCCTTCCAGGCTGCGTAGACCTCATAGCAGGCCTGCGGAGCGCAGGCGGCGAAGGCAGGAGCGATGCCGACGGCTCCCGCGTTGAGCGCGTCGAGCAGGGAAGATGAGTTGCCGCTGATGATCTGGAAGCCGACGGATTTGGTGCGGGTGCGCAGTTGTGGCGCGAGAGCTGGTGGTTCGGCGATGGTGGTTGCGGCGCCGGTGAGCGAGCCTGCGGAGATGAGGGCTGGAGCGGGTGCGGCTTCTGCCGCGAGCTTCATGCGTGCGGTGACGGTAGCGAAGGTTGGAGTGACGGTGACTTCGCGGTGGATGGGTGCGGTCTGCTCGACGAGCCATTGCGTCCCCAAAGCTCCGCTGACCGCATCCACGATGCCCAGGACATTGGGATGGGAAGCTAACTCTGCAGCATCGCGCGCCAATATGATGCGATTGGGGATTCGGAGGAGAATGATCGGAAGCGGCGAGCGATCGGCGATCGTCTGGAAATAGGTCATCCGCACTCGTGTTCGCTTCCGCGAGCGATCATTTAGAACGTCACGTAACTCCTCTTCCTCCTTATCTGCAAGGTCGTCAAAATCCGATCCCGCGTTCAGTACAGGGAGGCTCGGCGCACCGACGAGGACTGCGTCGTAGTATTGGTCGGCGGCGAAGTCGGCGAGCGCGAGAACGGAATGCACGCTGTCGCGGGCGATGCCTGCGATGAGAACCTTTTCCGGCGTGGCGGCCTGGGCGGCGGTGCGGAGGACATCGCGGGTCTCGTCATCGGAGAGCAGCGTTGGTTCGCCAGAAGGGCCGAGGACGATGAGGCCGGCGGCGAGAGTCTTGGAATAGCGCGCGACGTTGGCGGCGAGCTTGGGCAGGTTGAGGCGGCCGTCCGCGTGGAAGGGTGTGGTGAGCGGGATGTGCAGGCCTTCGAGCAGCATCGCTATCCTCGCGGCTCGCCGGCGGCTGCACCTGCGGCGGGTACTGGCTCGGGCGCGGGCCTTGGGGCGACGGAAGCGGGATAGTAGGCGGGCCAGCGGCGCGCGGCGGCGAGTTCGATCAGGGCCGGGGTGGGGTTGACGGGGAAGGCGCCGTTAGCTCGCGCGATGGAGAGCATGGCGGCGTCGTGGATGGAGTTGCCGAAGACGGCATCGGGCGCGGTGATGCCGGCGCGGGCGAGCGCGGCGACCTTGCCCTCGTCGGTCGGGACGTCGAGAATGCGGTCGGTGATTATTCCGTTCTCGATGGCGACGTGGGCTGCTAGGACGCGCGAGGGCGGGATGTTGAAGCGGTGGACGCCTTCTTCGATGACCCAGTCGTTGGTGGAGCTGACGGCCCAGATTTCGACATTGCGGGATTGCAGGTCGGCGATGAGGGCATGCGTCTCAGGGAAGATGCGCGGGGCGATTTCCGTGGCAAAGAACTCAGCGGCTGCGGCACGCAGGTCGGCTTCGGTGAGGCCGCGGTAGACCTGGACCATGTGGCCGCAGATGTCGAGCTCGGAGACCTGGCCGGCGAGGTAGCCGCGATAGCGCGTGTCGAGCCAGGCGATTGCGTCGGGTGAGAGCAGGCCTTGCGCTATCGTCCAGCGCATGAAGCCGGAGCCAGCGTCGCCGGACCAGAGGGTTCCGTCGCAGTCGAAGACGGCGATGCGTGGGGCGAGCGCCAGCACGGCTGCGTGGAAGGCGGCGGTAGTGAGGACGGCGGGGACAGATTGGGAGGCGACGGTCACGCAGACCCCCCCCCTATGTCATCCCGCAAGCGGCTGAATAAGCGAGGCTTGCGGGGGCATGTCGCAAAAATGGTGCCATCTTGCATGCCAAAGTCATACGCCGCACGGCGCGCGGTGCGTGCTGCGCCCCATGTTTGAATAGACCCCATACTTCTATTGTACCTATCGAAGAAAACTTAACTGCCAACTCGATCCTGTGTGGATTGAGGGAGATGAGGGGTTTTGGGGCTTGACAGGCACTTCGTGCCGCTCTCGAGTACTTCGTACCGTTCTCGACGCGCTTCGCCCGTGGGGGAGATTGCGGCTACGGCGCGATGCGCCTTCGCTCGGGATGACTGCAAAAACAAAAGCAGATCCCCTACGCTGCGCTCGGGATGACAAGCAAAACAACTACAGGGGTCCTTCGCTGCGCTCAGGATGACGGCTCGTTATGGGGGCTTTGACAGCTAATTCTCGGTGGGGTGGTCGATGGAGTCGATGACGACGACTTCGACGGGGCCTTTAGTGGCGACGAGTTTGATGCCGAGGGTTTCTTCTAGGGCTGTCCCGAGCGATGGCAGGTCTGGTGAATCTGACGAGTTGGCTGATCCGAGGGAAGCCCACGTCAGATTGTCGATGTTAAAGTTGCCGGTAAAGCCTGTCTGGTCGATGACGGGCCGGTCGCCGATATCTCCCTGCCCACTTACCATGCGGACGAGGTTGGTCATAGTGGTTGCACCGGCCCTTACCGTTCTTGCTCCTGTGGCGCTCATCATCATCACCATCATGCCGGGGGGAACCGGGGTGTTGGGGCCGGGCGGCGGAAGAGGTGGCGGCGGGCTGTTAGGATCGCGCGGCGCGGGAGCGTCGACTGCTTTGATCTTGAGACCACTTTTTGCGGGGACGAGCACGTAGACCGGCATCTCGCGGACCTCAAAGTGGACCTTGAGGTGGAAGCGCTCGGCGAGCAGGGATTGCTGCATCATGTGCTGCTGCACCGTCTGGTCCTCGGTCTTCATCTTCTTCATGGCGACTTCGAGGTCGGCCGGAGGCTTGCCATCGATGCTGAATTGGTCCTTGTCGATCCAGTCGGGGCCGCCGATGACCTGGGCGAGAGCGAGGCGGGCAAGGGTTGGCGCGTAGGCATCGCGGATGTACTGGCGAATGGGGGCGCCACGGGTGAGCGTCATTCCACTCGAATTGGTCACGTTGACGGCGGGCTTGATGGTGGCGACGTCGTAGGAGGGCAGCGGCGGAGCTGGATGGAAGACGCGGGCGACGGGAGCGGTGGTCTGCGCAGAGGCGGAGAGGGTGAGAAGAGCGAATGCGGCGGCGAGCGTGCGCGTGGGATGCATCGGGGGAATTGTACTTCGATTCCACCCATGCGCGCTCTGACGATCGCGCATGAATGGGGCACCCAAAAAACAAATACGGAGATTCTGGACACGGGAGCGCGGTCCAGAATGACGAACAAAAGCAGGTCCTTCGACTGCGCTGCGCTGACGCGCAGCTCCGCTCAGGATGACAAACTTTGGGGTTAGATGGGTGGGGCGGCGTTGACGATGGGAAGGCCGGCGGGCGGGGTGAAGGTGAAGTCGGAGGGCGGGATGGGGAGGTTTTCTTTTTGGTCGGTGAAGGTGAAGGCGGTGATGGCGCCGGTGGTCTCCTCGATCTTCATGGACTGGATGGCGCCGTCGGAGGTGACGATGAGGGTGAGCAGGCGGACGCGGTCGGCCATGGTTTTAGGGACGCCGGTGATGGTGAAGTTGCCGCTTGATCCTGCTCCAGCCGCGGGAGCGATGGCGATGTGGTCGAGCTCTTTGGCGAGCTGGGTGTGGCCGAGGAGAAGGCGGAGGGGAGAGCGCAGGTCGTCGAGCTGTTTGGCGGGGGCGCGGGTGACCTGCGCGTCGCCGGGGGTGTAGAACCAGGCGAACTGGCCGTCGAGGACGAAGAGCTTGCCGGCGGGAGCGTCGTAGGCCCAGCGCATGAGGCCGGGCTTGCGCAGCTCGAGGGTGCCGGACTCGGTGCGGTCGAGGCCCATGCCGGTGTAGCGCTCAGTGTAGCGGGCGCGGAGGGTGCGGAGGTGGTTGTAGTGGTCGTCGACGGCGTGGAGGAGATCTGGAGGCTGGGCGAGAGCGTGCAAGGCGCACAGAAGCGCGAGCGAAAAGACGCCGGCGGGTTTGCTCACACGAGACAACTACAGGGGTCCTTCGCTGCGCTCAGGATGACGGCAAAAGCTGCTAATGCGGGGGTCCCTCGACTCGTCCCGCGGTGCGGGACTCGTTCGGGATGACGGCAAGAACAGAAGCAGATCCTTCGACTGCGCGACCCCGCGGTGCGGGATCGCTTCGCTCAGGATGACAATTCATGGATTTTCAGTATGACAGCTCATGAGTTATTGCAGGGACTGGGTGCAGTTGGTGCCGCCGGTGGGGTCGAACTTGATGATGTTGTTCTCGTCGGAGCAGAAGCCGCGGTCGCCGGTGTGGCCGACGGTCTGGGGGACGGCGGTGAGCTCATAGGAGTTGTAGACGTCCTGGTTGTTGATGGTGACTTTGCTTCCGCAGGTGACGACGAAGGTGTAGCCGGACTTCTGGCCGGTGGCGAGGTCGGGCGGAATAAGCTGAGCGGCCGACGCGCTGGGCGCTGAGCCGGACTTGGGATCGCCGCCGAGTGCGGCGAGCGGGCAGGCGAAGCCGGTGCCGGGATAGGCGGAGGCGTAGCTGAGCTCGGCCGACCCGATGACGCGTATGCTCTGCACGGCGGAGACCTGGTCGGCCTCCTTCTTCATCCGCAGCATCTGGGGCACGGCCAAGGCCATGATGATGATCATGATGGTCATGACGATGAGCAGCTCGATGAGGGTGAAGCCGGCTTCGCGGAGGGTGAATCCTGCTTCGCCAGGTTCAAGGGCCAAGGTGCAAGGGCCAAGGGCCAGGGTGCGAGGTTGAAGGGCTTCGAGCGTATGGGATGTGTACTGGATGGTCATGTTTCCTCGGGCGTGTGTTAAGCGAGACGGATGAGATGCCGCTCCGTTAGTGACTTTATCAGAACGAGGAGCCGGGGAGTCGGCAACTGCAGGTCCTTCGGCTGCGCGATTCCTGAAGCGAAATCGCTCCGCTCAGGATGACAGACTCCTGGCTGGGGCTAGCAGACGAGGGCTTCGCGGGAGATGGCGAGGTCGCCGAGGTTGCCGAGCACAGTGAGGGCGATGGACTCCGGGCGGAAGAGCTCGCGGGCGAGGGACTGGATGGCGTCGGGGGTGACGGCATCGACTTCGGCGACGATCTCGTCGACGGAGAAGAAGCGGCCGAAGTACATCTCCTGGCGGGCGAGGTTGGACATGCGCGAGGAGGAGGATTCGAGGCCGAGGACGACGTTGGATTTGAGCTGGTCCTTGGCGCGCTTGAGTTCGGCGTCGGTGACCAGCTCGGACTTGAGGCAGCAGAGCTCGGCCATGGTGAGCTCGAGGACCTGCGGCGTTTTTTCGGCGGAGGTGCCGGCGTAGATGGCGAGGCAGCCGGTGTCGCGGAAGGGATTGGTCTCCGAGTAGATGGAGTAGGCGAGGCCGCGGTCCTCGCGGATGGACTGGAAGAGGCGTGAGCTCATGCCGCCGCCGAGCATGGAGTTGAGCAGGTAAAGGGCATAGCGGCCAGGCGAGTTGACGCGCGGGCCGGGGACGCCGAGGCAGAACTGGACCTGCTCGAGCGACTTCTTGCTCTTGAGGGTGATGTGCGGATTGGCGGTGGGTGCGGGCAGGCGGGTGAGGGCGCTCTCGCTGGAGGCGGAGAGCGAGGAGAAGTGTTCGGCGACCTGGGCGACGAAGGCGTCGTGGTCGAGATGGCCCGCGGCGGCGAAGACCATGTTGTGCGGCGTGAAGCGGCTGGCGTAGAAGTCGAAGACGGTCTGCTGGTTGAAGCTGGAGACGGTCTTGACGGTGCCGAGGATGGGGCGGCCGAGGGCGTGGCCCTTCCAGAAGTTCTGGGTGAAGATTTCGTGGACGAGGTAGTCGGGGTTGTCCTCGTCCATCTTGATCTCTTCGAGGATGACGCCCTGCTCGCGGACGAGGTCTTCAGGGGTAAAGGTGGGATGGAGGACGAGGTCGGTCAAAAGGTCAAGTGCTGGTGCAATATGTTCGTCCAGAACTTTGATATGGAAGCAGATGCTCTCTTTTCCAGTGAAGGCGTCGAAGTTGCCGCCGATGGAGTCGGCCTCGCGGGCGAACTGCTGGGCGGAGCGCGAGGTGGTGCCCTTGAAGACCATGTGCTCGACGAAGTGGGAGATGCCGTTGAGGGCGAGCGGCTCGTCGCGGGAGCCGGAGTCGACGAAGACGCCCATGGAGACGGAGCGCACGTGGGGGATGGACTCAGTGAGGACGAGCAGGCCGTTGGGCAGGCGGGTGCGGCGGATGTTGCGCGCGGGTGTGGCGGACGAGCTGGAGATGGGGGTGAGGATTGCGGACATGCTGAGTCCTATTTTACGCTGCGGGCGCTGGTTTACGCTTTTGGGGCTTGCTACGCGGATGGACGCTGAGGATTGGATGCGCGGTGCGGGCTGTGGATGGGCGGCGGTAAACTAGGGGGGCCGATTTCCATGGGATGAACGTCGGGATTGAGGGAGTTTGGGGCATGACCAGCCGAGAACTACGAGCGTTTCCCCTCCACTTGAGCGTCCTGGTTGTGATGGCGGGGGTTGGCGGGTTCGGGCAAGGGCTGATTCCGGCGCAGGGGCAGTCTGCTTCCTCGCAGCCTGCGATCGTGTCCTACGGGACGCCGGGAGTGCATGTCATTTTGCCTGAGAACACGTTGATTCGTGTGATGACGGCCCAGGCGTTGAGTACGAAGAGGTCGAAGGACGGCACACCAGTGTTGTTTACCGTGAGTGAAGATGTGGTGGTGAACCATGTGCTGGTGGTTCCGCGCGGTGCGACCGTGCATGGCGAGGTAACGCAGGACAAACAGGCGGGAAGGTTGAGTGGGACTCCTGAATTGACGGTCAGACTGGACTCGTTGGACCTGGGCGGAGAGAGCTATCCGATCTACGCGTATCGGTTCAAGGTGATGGGTACGAGCAGGACGAAGCCGAGCTCAAACGAGATGGGGCAGGCCGTGGAGTTTGGCGCTCTTACCGGGGCCGTGGTGAGCGCGAAGCAAAAGGGCGGACCCACGCGCGCGAGCAATGTCGAGGACATGGCGGCGGGGGCTGCGGTTGCGGCGGGCGCGGTCGAAGCGGCCTCTGTGGCAGGGCCGCGACCGCAACTTCAGATTCCGGCGGAGTCACAGATGGATTTCTATCTGGCATCGCCGATGAGCGTTCAGCCGGTGAGTGCAAAGGAAGCGGAAGGGCTAGCGCGGAGATTGCCTTCCAGCGGCCCCGTGCTGTATGTGCGCGGCGCTACTCCCTGACAGGCTAGGTAGACTGGAAGGGCGATGGCGACGGATTCAACTACGGCTGAGATGAAGCAGGCGAAGGCGCTGTTTGGGCTGGCGCCGGAGGAGCTGCGCGCGGTGGTGGAGGGGCTGGGGCTGCCGAAGTATCGGGCGGTGCAGCTGGCGGAGGCGCTGTACAAGCAGCGAGTTGCGGGGATCGAAGAGATTACGACGCTGCCGGCGGGGGTAAGGGGGGAGCTGGCCGGCGCGGGGTTTGCGGTGGGGCTGCCGGAGATTGTGCAGACGGCGAAGTCCGTGGATGGGACAGAGCGGTATCTGGTGCGGATGGCCGATGGCGAGACGGTGGAGACGGTGTGGATGCCGGATGGCGACGGCGGCGAGCGCGGCGATGGGAGCGAGGCCGCGGAGGAAGAGGCAGGCGAGGTAGGGGACGCTGAGGATGCGGTCGAACGCGGGCGAGTCCTCTTAGGAAAACAAAAACAGAAGCAGATTCCCTTCGGGAATGACAACCAAAAAAGACAGGCTGCGGATAAGAGCAGCGGGAGCAAATGCGGGGGTCCCTCGACTTCGCCGCTTCGCGGCTCCGCTCGGGATGACGGCTCTCAAACGATCACGCGCTCCGCTCAGGATGACGGCGGTCTCGGAGGGTATAAGCGGGCGACGATCTGCGTGTCGAGCCAGGTGGGATGCGCGGTGAACTGCCAGTTCTGCCTGACGGCGAAGCTGGGAGTGCGGCGCAACCTGACGGCGGGCGAGATTGCGGGACAGGTGGCGGCGGTGCTGAACCGGCAGCGGGTGCGTGTGGGCAGCGGCAAGGGAGTCGAGACGCCGAGCCGGATCAACCTGGTGTTTATGGGGATGGGCGAGCCGTTCCTGAACTACGACGCGTTTATGAAGTCGGTGCACCTGCTGCGCGCGATGGGGATTCCTGAGTCGCGGATGACGGTGTCGACCAGCGGGATTGAGCCGGCGATACGGCGGTTTGCAGAAGAGCCCGTGCGGCCCAAACTGGCGCTGAGCCTGAATGCGCCGAACGATGCGATCCGGCGGGAGATTATGCCGATCACGAAGAAGTGGGATATTGCCGCGCTGCTGGATGCGCTGCGGGCGATCCCATTCGGCAAGCGCGAGTATGTGACGTTTGAGTATGTGCTGCTGGGCGGTGTGAACGACCAGCCGGAGCATGCGCGCGAGGTGCTTGCTCTTTTGAAGGGGATGAAGGCGAAGGTGAATTTGATCGTGTGGAACCCGGGGCCGGGGATTGACTATCACCAGCCAAAGCCGGAGGACGTAGCGGTGTTCCACAGGATGCTGGTGGACGGCGGGATTCCGACGTTTACGCGCAGGCCGCGGGGGCGGGATATTTATGCGGCGTGCGGGCAGCTTAAGCGGACGGTCGAGGAGCCGCAGTTGGTGGAGATTGCCGCTGCGACTTAGGCGCGGATGGGGAGGCAGACGCGGAAGGCGCTGCCGGTGGGGCGGGCGGGGTCGTTCCAGGTGCGCAGGCGGATGGAGCCGCCGTATTTGCGGATGATGCCCTGACTGATCCAGAGGCCGAGGCCGGTGCCCTTGGCGTACTTGGTGGAGAAGAAGGGATCGAAGATGCGGGTGCGGATGGCGGCTGGGATGCCGGGGCCGTTATCGGCGACGGTGATGCAGGCCGCGGAGTGGTGGCCGGTGTGGGTGACGCTGACGCGGATATCGCCGCCGTTGGGCATGGCGTCGATGGAGTTGACGACGAGGTTGGTGAAGACCTGCCGGAGCTCGCCGGGGCGGGCAGAGACACAGGCCCCGGACTGATAGCGGGTGAGGATGCGGATCGACTTCTTCTCGAGTGTGGGGCGATGCAGCCTGAGGATGCCGTCCAGCAGCTCCGCCATATCGACCACCGCGATGCGCGTGGTATCGCGATAGAAGGAGAGCGTCTGCTTGGTGATCTCGCTGACGCGGAGGACCTCATCGAGCAGCAGTGCGGTGTACTTCCGCGCCTCCTGATCGAGCGAGGGATTGTTGGAGAGCAGGTAGCCCAGATTGAGGATGGCCTCCAATGGGTTGTTGACCTCGTGGGCGATGCTGGCTGCCATGCGCCCAATGGCGGCCATGCGCTCGGACTCGAAGAGCGCGGCCTCGGCCTGTTTGCGCTCGGTGATGTCGCGGGCGATCTTGGAGATGCCGATGATCGTGCCCGAGGTGTCGCGGATGGGCGAGATGGTGAGGGAGATGTCGAGCAGCTCGCCATTCTTGCGGCGGCGGCGCGTCTCATAGTGCTCGATGCGCTGGCCGGCGGCGACCTTACGCAGGATCTCGGGCTCTTCGGAGTGAAGCTCGGGCGGGATGAGCGTCAGGACGGAGCGACCGACGATCTCCTCGGAGGTATAGCCGAAGAGCCGTGCGGCGGCGGCGTTCCAACTGGTGATGACGCCGGTGAGGTCCTTGCTGATGATGGCGTCGTCGGAGGAGTCCACGATGGCGGCGAGCTGGAGGCGGGCCTCAATCCGGTTCACGGTGCGAGCAGCCTCCGCTTCTTCTTCGGGGAGTTGGACCGGTAGACGGAGTGATGCGGCCATGAATGGCGCCTCCATGGGCGCCGGACGAGCAACGAGCTTCGAGCTTTCGAGCGACAAGCTGCGATCGTCGCAGTCCAATCCCTGCGGGCCGGCGAGGCAGGCCGGAGCTGCCTGATTGTCGGCTACAAGACAATTTGGATGCGAAACAGTGAAGCCGGTTTGCCTGAAGAGCAACGGTGGCGGTTACTTATTTAGGAGCGATGGGAGCTGCAGGTTGCGCAGCTAGGCGTGTGCGGCGGCGGAGGCCAGGGGATCTTTGGCGAGGGCGAGCTGCAGGAGGGCCTCGGAGACGCGGTCGTGGTCGTGGCGCAGGACGTCGCCTTCGTGGGCGAAGTTGCCGGGGATGGGTTCGACGCCGAGGGCGCGGATGCGGTCGAAGTCGACCTCGATGGGCGTCTGGCCCTCACGCGCGTATTGGGCGAGGAGGGTGGGTGAGATGGGCGCGGTGTTGATGAGGGCGTAGTCGAAGAGCTTAGGCAGCGGGGCTGTTTTATTTTTTGCGGAATTGGCGCCGCAGTGCTGCAGTATTTTTTCGATGTGCTGGGAGTGGCTGAGGCCGAGCGACTCATTGGCCTGGGTCATCAGGTTGCCGATGTAAACGCGCACAGCGGAGGAGGCGGCGATGGCCTCCGGGATGCCACGGACGAGCAGGTTGGTGATGAGTGAGGTGTAGAGCGAGCCGGGGCCGAGGGTGATGAGGTCGGCGTGGGCGATGGCGTCGAGCGCGCCGGAGAGAGGTTCGGCGCCGGCGGGTTCGAGGCGCAGCTCAACGATGCGGTGCGGGCTGGCGGTGATGGCGGTTTCGCCGCGGACGGTGGAACCGTCCTCCATCTGGGCGGCGAGGGTGACATCGGAGTTGGTGGCGGGATAGATGCGGCCGCGGGTGGCTAGGATCTGCGAGGAGACCTGCACGGCCTGGGCGAAGTCTCCGGTGATGGAAGAGAGCGCGGCGACGAAGAGGTTGCCGAAGGAGTGGCCGTCGAGGTCACCCTGGGCGAAGCGGTACTGGAAGAGGCGGGCGAGGAGGTGCTCATCCTCGGAGAGCGCGACCATGCAGTTGCGCACGTCGCCGGGAGGGAGCATCTTGAGGTCTTCGCGCAGACGGCCGGAGGAGCCTCCGTCATCGGTGACGGTGACGATGGCGGCGAGGTCGCGGATGAGGCAGGGGTGGGCGGCGAAGGCGGCGTCGATTTTGGGGTCGGTGCGGGGATCGGGGCGGGAATCTGCCGGAGAGTGGGCGCGGCGGCGGGAGGGGTCGGTGGCGCGGCGAGAGCCGGCGGGTGCGGGCACGTAACGCTTGAGTCCGCGCAGCAGGGTGGAGAGGCCGGTGCCTCCGCCGATGGCGACGACGCGCAGGGTGCGCGCAGAGGCGGGCTGGGCGGGTTGGGTCGATGAGGACACTGGGGCTAAGGGCCAGTGTAAACGCGTGAGTGCGGATGAGGCGCGGCTAGTCTGCGCCAAGGTCCCCTAAAAAGGTCGAGTCCTCCCTAATATCGTCTTCGTTGACTTGTAGCTGGTCAACAATGATGTCCTTGAGCGTGTACCACACGGATGCGGTGATCCACGGCTTGCGCCGATCTGGAGCAGGGTTGCGCTCAACCTCGACCGCAGGAAGATAATCGAGATTCAGCTTTTTCAGGACGAGGCGATAGAGGTCGCCGACGGTGCGCACCTGTCCGCATTCATCGTCGGGCAGGTCCAGTGCGAACTCTTCCTCGACGCGAATGACGAGCTCGACGACATCGAGTCCCATGGGCTAGATCTCGGGGTAGAGGAGCTCGGTGAAGCGGGGGTCGTCGGCCATGTCCTGGAAGTCGGAGTCGGCGCGGGCCTGGATGCGGTTCTGCGGGTTGAGGCGGATGGCTTCGGTGAGGTGCTCGAGGCATGTGTGGGCGTCGCCGGTCATGCTGGCGAGCACGGCGAGACCGTAGAAGGCGAAGTCGGCCTGAGGGTTGGCGGAGACGATCTGCTTGAGCTGGGCGCGGGCGTCGTCGTAGAGGCCCTCATTGAGCAGGGAGACGGCGTAGTCGTAGCGCTCCTCGTGGGTGGCGAAGCTGGCCTTGGCCTTGGTGGTCTGCTGCAGGCAGGCGTTGATGTACATGCGGATGCGCTCGGCGAGGTCGGGCGGCGCGGCGGCGAGCATGTTGCTGAAGGCGGTATGCGCCTTCTCAAACTTGCCATCCTGCAGAAGACGCAGGGCGGCCTCGTACTGGGCGAGGGTGTGGTTGCGTGCGGCGTCGACGGGCGGGGTTCCGGCGAGGGTGCGCGGGCGTTTGGCGGTTACGGTGGCGGTTGCGGTCTTCATCGAGGCGTTGTTCCTGTCTGCGGTTTGATCTGGCTGGAGAGCGCGGAGCGCAGCGGGCGAGTGCATGTGCCGGTTGCGTCAGCCCCTCCAAATGGACATCTTCTCGTCAGGGACGAAGTATGTCTGCATCCAAATCCTGTCGGCTAGTCTGTTCCGGTTTTATACGCAGAGTTGACGAGAAGGTCAACTAGGCGGCTTACAGGTCATTGGGCCAGCTTGAAATCCACAGAGTTCAAACGGGCCCACTACTGCGGCGAGTGGAATGAGAATAGATGGCAGGATTGAGCTCGGGGTCGTTGTACATCTTCATCTGGCGGTAGAGTTTGAAGCGGCGGCGGCCGTCGAGGACCTCGCTCCAGAGCGCGTCGAGACAGGCCGCGAGGTCTGCGCGCTGCTCCTGGAGCAGAGCGAGGCGGAGGCGGTTCTTCTCGCGGTGCTGTTCGGTGGCGGAGGCGCGGTGGGTCTCCTCCTCGGTGTGGTAGAGCTTGAGGGCGAGGATGGAGAGGCGGTCGAGAATCAGGCCGGGCGACTCGGAATGCAGGGGCGCGGCGGAGTTTTGCTGGCCGGCAGAGTCGAGCAGGGTGCGGTCGAGGGCTTCGACGAGGTCGTTGCGGCGCTGGTTGAGGGTGTCGATATTGCGCTTGACCTGGGCGATGCGGGCGTCGGAGGCGCCGGGTTCGCGGGCCTTGTCCTCCTCGTGCCAGAGGTTGAAGTTGGCGCGGTGATGGGCGAGGACGAGCGTGGAGAGGGATTCCGGCGAGGGATTGGGTGGTGCAGGTGCGGACTGGTCGGAGGGAAGCGGCGGCTCTTCATGCCAGTCGGCGGTGGCCTGGTCGTGCAGGCGCGTGATGTGAGCTGAATCGAGCATGCGAGGGCGTTCGGGCTGGCCGTGACTCACTGTATCAGTTGACAGAGCCTGGACTCCATCGCATAGCAACAAGCGTGTACAGGATTCGCACGCAGCGTTTCCGTTTAGTATCAGTCAAAGCACCGTAATCTTAATGGGAAGGTGCGGTCATTGCCGAGTCCCTTCGCAACGCATGAAGGGCGAGGAGCGCAAAATTGAGTGGTTCAATCTTCTGCGCAGAGCATTTGAAGGAGGGCCAGATTGTCGGTTGTAAGTCCGATTCGGAGGGTGCTGATTTATCGTTTGGGAAGCCTGGGCGACACGGTAGTGGCGCTGCCGTGCCTGCACCTGATCGCGCGTCAGTTTCCCGACGCCGAACGGCGGGTGCTGACGAACTTTCCGGTGCATGCGAAGGCGCCGGCTGCAGCGGCGGTGCTGGGCGAGTCCGGGCTGGTGCACGGATATATGCGCTATCGCGTGGGAACGCGGCGGATCGACGAGTTACTGCGTGTGGCTTGGGAGATCCGACGGTTCCGGCCCGACCTGCTGGTCTACATGATGCCGCCGCGGCCCGGCGCAAGCGTGCGACGCGACAAACGTTTTTTTCAGCTTGCGGGTGTAAACCGCATTGTGGGACTGCCGGTGGAGGGCGGAGCAACCTACCGGCTGGATACGGCGACGGGTCTTTATGAGTCCGAGGCGCACCGGCTGGGAAGGCTGATACGCGAGCTGGGCGATGTCAACCTGAGCGACCGGGAGAGCTGGAGTCTGCGGCTGACCGATGCGGAGCGGTGGACGGCGGCCCTGGCGCTGTCCGGGAAGCCGCTGATCGTCTGCGGGCCGGCAACCAAGATGCAGGCCAAGGACTGGGGCCGGGAGAGCTGGCGGGAGCTGCTGGCGCGGCTGTATCGGGCGTATCCAGAGCATGAGCTGGCGCTGGTGGGCGCGCGTGAAGATGCGGAGGTGAGCGAATACAGCGCGCAGGAGTGGCAGGGCGCGAAGGTAAACCTGTGCGGCAGGCTCTCGCCGCGCGAGACGGCTGCGGTGCTGGAGCGGGCGGAGGTGTTTCTTGGGCCGGACTCTGGACCGATGCATCTGGCGGCGAGCGTGGGTGTGCCGTGCGTGATTGCCTTCTCCGCGCGCGGGCTGCGCGGCGTATGGTTTCCGGCCGGGGAGGGGCACGAGATCGTTTATCATCAGCCGGAGTGCGCGGGCTGCGGGCTGGAGACGTGCATCGTGATGGAGAGAAAATGCCTGCGATCGATCTCAGTGGATGAGATGGAGCAGGCGGCGCGGCGCGTGCTGCCGCGTCGCGCGGTGCAGGCAGGAGATTAGGCCGGGCAAGGGAGTTCTGGAAATGTTGATCGTGACCGGCGGTGCGGGGTTTATCGGCAGCAATGTGGTGCATGAGCTGAATGCGCACGGACTGACGGACATTCTGGTCGTCGACAACCTTGCGAACGCGAAGAAGTTCGAGAACCTGCACGGCGCGCGGTACACGGACTACATGGACAAGCGTGAGTTCCGGCGGGCGATCGGCGAACATGCGCTGGGCACGGGGACGGTGGAGGCGGTGCTGCACCAGGGCGCGTGCTCGAACACGCTGGAAGACGACGGCGTGTACATGATGGACAACAACTTTGCGTATACCAAAGAGGTGCTGGGGTTCGCAGTGCGCGAGGGCGCGCCGCTGGTGTATGCGTCGACCGCGGCGGTGTACGGGCTCTCCGGGCCAGGACGGTTTACGCCGACGCTTGAGAACGAGCGGCCGCTGAATATCTATGGGTTCTCCAAATTGGCGTTCGACCACTATCTGCGCCACCAGCTTGCCCTAGGCGCGGTGCCGATTACGGCGATAGGGCTGCGCTACTTCAACGTGTATGGGCCGCGAGAGGCGCACAAGGGGCGGATGGCGTCGGTGATCCACCACTTTGGCAAGCAGATCAAGGAGACGGGCAAGGTGAAGCTGTTTGCCGGGACCGGCGGCTATGCGGACGGCGAGCAGAGGCGCGACTTTGTGTATGTGCGCGATCTGGCGCGGTTGAATATGTTCTTCGCGGGGATTGGGCCGTATGCGGCGAATGCCGACAAGACGTATCGCGGCGTGGTGAATGCGGGGTCGGGGAAGAGCCGGAGCTTCAACGACGTGGTGAAGTCGTTGAGTGCAGCACTGGGACCGGCCAAGGTGGAGTACATTCCGTTTCCGGCGGACCTGGAAGGACGCTACCAGCACTTTACCGAGGCGGACCTGACGGGGCTGCGTGAGCTGGGCTGCGATGTGAAGATGACGGAACTGGAGACGGGCGTGGCGGAGACAGTGGCGACGCCGAAGGCGAGCGGGAATTAGTGGCTGGCGAGCGAGAGGCTTAACACAGATTGACGCGCCGATCTAACCGATTTATTTGATTAAAGATGGCCGCAAAATCTCCGTAAATAAACACGCTGATCAGGAAGAGTGTGGAGTGGTGCCGGCCAATAGTGCGTCGACGGCTTCGGGGAGCGACGCGAAGGATTGGTTGGCGAGCGAGCGGGCGCGGTCGGCGCCGGGCTTCTGGTGGGTGGGGTCACCTTCGATGAAAATGGTCGCCATACCGAGACGATGGCCGAACTCGATGTCGGATAGGGAGTCGCCGATCATGAGGCTCGATTCGTGTGTGATGTCTGGGAACTGCGCGCGGGCCTGGTGATAGAGACCGGGGAGCGGCTTGCGGCAGTCGCAGGCGGGCTGGTTTTCACTGGCTTCTTTCCCGCCAGTTGCCCGATCGTGCGGGCAGAAGTAGAAGGCGTCGATGTGGGCGGAGTGTGTGGCAAGCTCGCGCTGCAGTGACGCGTGGATGGCGTGGACGTCGTTTGCGGTGTAGAGGCCGAGGGCGATGCCGCGCTGGTTGGAGACGATGAGTACGCGCAGGCGGGCGCGGTTGAGGCGGGCGATGGCGTGGGGGACGCCGGGAAGTAGATGGAATTCACTAGGGCAGGTGACGAACTGGCCTTCGGGGGGCTTGCGGTTGAGGACGCCGTCGCGGTCGAGAAAGATGGTGCGCAGCGTGGTGCTTTCGGGGGAGCTAGCGGGTGAGGACACGCGGCTATGATAGCAACAGTGAAATGCGGGCATACGTAGGGGCCTGCGACGGGGCCTTAGTGCGCTGTGTGAGTGCATGGGCCGGGATCGTCTGAGCGGAGGAGCGCGTGATCGAGCAACTGCACGAGGCGATTGGAGAGATCGAAGACCGCTGGAGCAGAAAGCGCCTGCTGGTGGTGGGCGACGTGATGCTCGACCGGTACATCTGGGGCGAGGTGGGGCGCATCTCGCCGGAGGCGCCGGTGCCGGTGGTGCGCGCGACACACCAGAGCCATCAGCCGGGCGGCGCGGCCAATGTGGCGATGAATATTGCAAAGCTGGGCGCGCAGGTGGAGGTGGTGGGGTTTGCCGGCGGCGACGAGGACCAGCGTGTGCTGGCGGCGTGCCTGCTGGAGAGCGGCGTAATACCGGGGTTTGTGGTCTGCAAAGGCTTCCCGACGATCAGCAAGCTGCGCATCCTGGGCGGACGGCAGCAGATGCTGCGCCTGGACAGCGAGCGAATGGGCGCGCGTCCGGCGGCGGATTGCGAGCGGCTGGCAGAGCGCGTGCTGGAGAAGGTAGCGGGTGCGGATGCAATCGTGCTGTCGGATTACGCGAAGGGCGTGCTGACACCAGAGACGTGCAAGCGGATCATCGACGCCGCGCGGGCCAAGGGGATTCCAGTGCTGGTGGACCCGAAGAGCGCGGACTTTGCGCGCTACCGCGGCGCCACGACGGTGTGTCCGAACCTGAGCGAGTTGACGACGGCGCTGGGTGGCGATGCGCTGAATCTGGAAGCGCTGCTGAATGCTGCGGAGCGGATGGTCAAGGAGCTGGATCTCGAGTTTCTGACGGCGACGCTGGGCGAGAAGGGGATTGCGCTGGTGCGGCCGGGCAACCGGATGGTGGCGCAGGCGGTGGCGCGGCAGGTGTTCGATGTGTCGGGTGCGGGGGACACGGTGATTGCGGTGCTGGCGCTGTGCCTGGCGTCTGGACTGAAGCCGGAGACGGCGGTGGAGCTGGCGAATGTGGCGGCGGGGATCGTAGTCGGCAAGGTGGGTACGGTGCCGGTGGAGAAGCACGAGCTGCTGGCGGCGCTGACTCCGCAGATTGCGCTGAGCGGCGGCGACAAGGTGGTGACGCGCGAGGAGCTGATGCAGCGCGCGGCGCTGTGGCGGGCCAATGGCGAGCGCGTGGTGTTTACCAACGGCTGCTTCGACCTGCTGCATGTCGGGCACATTACGCTGATCGAGCAGGCGCGGCGGTTTGGCGACCGGCTGATCGTGGCGGTCAACAGCGACGCGTCGGTGCAGGTGCTGAAGGGGCCGACGCGGCCGGTGGTCTGCGAGAGGGACCGCGCGCGGGTGCTGGCGTCGCTGGGCGCGGTGGATGCGGTGGTGATCTTTGGCGAGGAGACGCCGCTGGATCTGATTGTGGCGAGCAAGCCGGACGTGATCGTGAAGGGCGGCGACTACGGTGTGGAGACCGTGGTGGGCGCGAAGGAAGTGATGAGCTGGGGCGGGCAGGTGAAGATTGTGCCTACGGTGGAGGGCTTCTCGACCACGGGGATGATTGCGAAGGGCGCGGGGAAGTAGGGGCGATTCTCGGCTAGGATTGCTGACCCCGCGGAGAGATTATGAGATTCGTTCTTCCAACGATGCTGTTATTCGCTGCTGTGGCAGTCTTAGCTCAGGGACTGGTGCAGGACTCGGATACGGAACACAAGAAGCCGTTACCCGATATTGGGCCGATGATGCAGAAGGTGATCGCGAACGAACATGCTAGCGAAGCCATGCAGCCGGATTATCTCGTCAGTGAGTGGTTGAGCTCGTGGGATGGCCAAGGCCGGACCTGGTCTCAGGGTTCAGCGCACGGTTCAAGCTGGAGGTCGACTAACGGTGAAGAGAAGGAATCGGAGGTGTTCTGGTTACGAGGCATTCGGGTATCCCGGCTTGTGCGAATTGCTGGGACTAAAGGCATAAAGCGTACATACGATCATGCGCTGACTGCCGAAGAACTCCGCCAAGAGAATGCCCGCATCGATGCGGAACTCTCCGATATAGCGAAGGCGCGGGCCATGGGCGACGTGGATGATGAGCGAAACGAAGCAGGCGGTTTGGATGAAATCCGTATGTCGCGACTTTTAGAGTTGGGAACGTTTTCGAACCCGAGGTGGGGCAAGGACGACCCAGAGGGGCGCAACATGATCGATGTCGATTACAAGGGCGAGTTGTGCTCTCACGATTGTTCGCCTCTAGATGCCGCGGCAAGCAAAATTGCTGGGACTGTGACGATCGACGAAGAAGGCCTCGCAGTTGCAGAATTCAACGGGGTCTTTGCCGATACATGGATGGAATTGGGGAAGAGCGGGTGGAGGGTACTCAAGGGTAGCGAACTCCACTATTGGAGCGCTCGCCAGAATGGAGGGATTCGTTTTCCGGGGATCATGTATGTCGAAACGACAGTCCATCACGGATCTTCCTTTACCACGCACACCGTCGGTCTCACCTATAGGGACCACAAGAAGTTTCGAGTGACGAGCACGATTTTGCCCGACGTCACCTTTTTGCCGGACAGTGCGCTGCATGAAGCGCCGCCGGGAAGACCTTAAGCGAAGCTTCCCGTCACTCAAATACGGGGGTGAGGAGGCGGACGAGCTGGTCGGGTTCGGCGAGGAAGGCGTCGTGGCCGTGGTTGGAGGCCATCTCACGATAGTCGCAGCGGGCGCCGGCGGCGTTGATGATGGCGGCGAGCGAGCGGACGTCCTCGGGCGGGAAGAGCCAGTCGGTGGAGATGCCGACCAGGGTGAGGTGCGCGGTGATGCGCGAGTAGGCGACGTAGGGGGTCTCGTGCGCGCGCACGGGGTCAAAGATGTCCATGGTGCGGGTGATGGAGAGGTAGGAGTTGGCGTCGAAGCGCGAGATGAAGCTCTGGCCCTGGTAGTCGAGGTAGCCGGCGACGTCGAAGCGGCCGTTCTGGCCGGCGGCGGTGGAGATCCAGGGATTCTCATTGCCGTAGCGGTTGGGGCGGCGGGCGAAGCGCTCCTCAAAGAGTGGGACGGATTTGTAGCTGACCATGCCGAGGGCGCGGGCGAGCGCGAGGCCTGCGGTGGGACCGTGACCGGGCGGATAGTAGCCGCCCTGCCATGCGGGGTCCTGCATGATGGCCTGGCGCTGCAGATGATTCAGGCCAAGGCCCATGGCTCCGAGCGGCGCGACGCCGATGGAGATGGCGCGGGCGACGCGATCTGGATGCAAGATGGCCCATTCAAGCACCTGCATGCCGCCGATGGAGGCGCCGATGGCGAGCTTGAGGCGGCCGATGCCGAGCGAGTCGATGAGCTTGACCTGCGCGTTGACGATGTCGCGCACGCCGATGAGCGGGAAGGTGGGGCCGTAGGGCTTGCCCGTCGCTGGGTCAGTCGACCCCGGGCCTGTAGACCCGTAGCAGGAGCCGAAGATGTTGATGCCGATGACGCAGTCGCGGTCGAGGTCGAGGAGGCCGAGGTCGCCGGGCAGGAAGAGCTGCGGCCACCACGTGCCGACCTGCGCGGAGCCGGAGAGCGCGTGGCAGACGAGGACGGCGTTATCGCGCGCGGCGTTGAGCTTGCCGTAGACAGCGTAGTGCAGCGTGGGGTTGACGAGGAACTCGCCCGATTCGAGCGGGAGGGTCTCGTTGAGCTGGAAGTCGCCCTCAAAGGTGGGCGTGGGAATTGGGATTGGATCTTCTTCGGTCATTGGGTGAGTGCAATCAGATTAGCGCGGATGATGCCAGTCATGCGCGATTCATAGGAAGCGGGAATGGTGCAGATTTCCGGTTGACCGGTTATACGCTCGGGATTGTTGATAGGCCTTCGAGGCGGTTCAGAGTTGAAATTCTCGAAGCCGTCGTTTGATCTTGCCGGATAGCCAAATTCCTTCTCTTGTGCCTACAAACCAAGCCGGCAGGATGCCGCAAAGTTGCCAAAGGGAGAGCCTATGGACTTCAGTGACCCAGTTCGGAAGGAGTGGAATAGCGTTGTGCCACAGATACGCCAAGTATGTGATCGGGGTCAATATTAGGGCGTGCGGCAGGAGGAGTGTCGCAACATATTCGGGAATGCGAGGGTCGCCGAAGAAATCGTTATAGTCATCCAACGATAGGCCAAGTGCAATCGCAAATACGAACGCGGAATAAGAAGTCGCGACCGATACGGGCCAGGCCCAAGGATGGCCTCGAAACGGAACGTACACAAGGCAGAAGATAACGCCCGCAACTACGTGGGACCACCGGGACCAGGTCCGCGCTGGCTTCTCCTGGTCCTCGGCTCGATCCTCGGCATCTTCGGTCTGTGAAAACTCATCGGACATGCTTCGCTCGCTCGATGCAAAAGTACCACCCGGACGCCGGATTGTCTTGCACTTTTCCGAGGATGGCCTGGTCGAGGTCGGCGAGGATGTCGCTACAATTGCAGGCGTGACATTTCTTCTCAAGCTGGTCTTAGAAGTAGCCGCCATCCTTGGGGCGGCACGCATCATGTATTTTTTTCGGGCTCGCGCGATGCTCAGGCTCGCTTCAAAGTGGGGCTTCCGGTACGTTGGACCCACAACACCGCCACAGTGGTGGTGGAATACCTCCCGTCCAATAATTCCCGCTCCTCTGCCCGGCCGATTTCCCCATCTCGGTGTCTCGCAAGTCTGGAACATCATCGAGGGCAAGAACAATGGCTCGGCAGTTTTCATTTTCGATGGCATCTCGGAAGGGGCCAGAACTCAGCCTTGCACTTTCATCGCCTGCCAAACCGAACAAAGTCCGTTTCCAATTACTATGTCGGTCGAACCGGTGCTGCAGATTCACGGGTGGACGGTTCTACGTGGTGTGCGGTTTGGTTGGTTCTCTTGGTTCATGGGGATAAGGCGGCTCGACAGGCATATCGACTACCTACTCAACTGAGCGTTGGTGAGACGGCTACTTTGCAATACCATTGGCGGCGAGGATGGCCTGGTTGAGGTCGGCGAGGATGTCGCGGATGTCCTCGGTGCCGACGGAGAGGCGAATCATCTCGGGCGTGACGCCGGTGTCGGCCTGCTCCTCGATGGTGAGCTGCGAGTGGGTGGTGGAGGCGGGATGGATGACGAGGGATTTGGAGTCGCCGATGTGGGCGACATGGGGTGTGCGCGCGCTTTATAAATAAAGCGCAAACAGAGAAGCCCACTCTCCCTGAGGGAAAAGTGGGCCACGCTGGACAAAGTGAAAGACGAAGAAGCTAGACTTTGGCTTCGACGGCGACGGGCTCGGAGACAGAAGACGAGGAAGACGAGCTACCGCTGCCCTTGGTGTCGCCGGGCTTGCGGATGTCGATGCCGCCCTTGAAGTAGGCGCCGTCTTCGATGGCGATACGCGCGGCGGCGACGTCGCCGGTGAGCGAACCCTCGCTGCGGATGTCGACGCGGTCGCTGGCGGAGATGTTGCCGCGCACCTTGCCGAGCACCACGACCTCGCGGGCGGTGATGTTTGCTGCAACCTGTCCGTTGCGGCCGACGGTGACGCGGTTGCCCGGGAGGTTGATGGCGCCCTCGACCTTGCCGTCGATGTAGAGGGACTCGGAGCCGGTGACCTCGCCCTTGACGACGAGCGATTTGCCGATGGTGGCCTGCTCGCCGGATGCAGCGGAAGCGGGTGCGCCGGCAGGCGGCCGCGACGCCGCGGCTTCAAACGCGCCGGGGGTCGAGGTGGGAGGAGACGGACGAGCTGGCTCAGGGGTTGCGGGGGAGGTGGGTCCAGTCTGGTTCGGTTTCCACATGATTCGTTTCGCTTCCTTTCGAGAGGCCTGATTGCGTTCGATGCGTGGCGCGGGCTGCGCGGGTGCTCATTGAATCCAGCGTCAGCCGCAATGTTTAGGGCCGGCGGGCGCGCCCTTTGACTTCACAATACTCCTCCGGGCAGACGGCGGGAATGCCGGGACTCTGGAAAACGGGCAGGAATCGAGAGCGTTATCAGCGGGGTGGCCTTTTCTGCGGCGCGGGCATGCGGTTTGAGGGGTTGGCGAAAACAATCCTTGCTTCCGGCCCAAGGACGCGCTAGTCTGCCGGGTCATGCAGACCTTTCGCTCGGCTCCTGTGCCTCTGCTGATGGCTTCTGTGCGCCTGCTGCTGTGGACGCTCGCCTGTTTCCTGTTCTTTCCGCACTGCCTAACCGCGGCTGCGCCGCCCAAGGTGCATGTAGTGGCTCTGGGTGCGGCGAAGAAGGTGCCATACACGCCACCCGGGGCTGTTGCTCCGCCGGGCAAGGGCGACGATGCGCCGACGCTGAAGGTGCGGGCGCTGATGGTCGACGGGCGGCAGAAGGAGTGGACCACCGGCGATGCGCACGATGTGACCGACCGCAGCTTTACCGTGCGGCGCGCGATGCGCCTGAACGATGCGCTGCCGGGCGATGCGGCGGCGCGCTGGAGCTGGCAGCCGGGGCCGTGGCTGCTGGTGGACCGGACGAGTGGACACATCACCGCGCTGCATCTGCCGGAGTTCGACGATGGGGTGTCGGAGGCGGTGTGGTTCCGCGACTACGCGGCGTACTGCGGAGTAGGCACGACGGCCAAGGGCGGGTTGTTCGCGGTGGTGGCGCAGCTGGGTGCGCGGCGCGCGGTGGTGCACCAGCAGATCGGCGCGTGGCCGCAGAGCGCTCCGGCTGCGACGGTGTGCAAGCAAGCCGTGTGGCAGCGCGAGCCGATGCGTGTGACGATCCAGCCTACCGGCGGCGGGGCGATGACCTTCAACGTGGTGGGCGAGACGTCGCTGATCGAAGAGGGCGATCCGGCGGACGATCAGTAGCTGGCTTAATTCGCAGCGCCGGAGATATAGGCATGCAGATGGCGGATGGTCTGCTCCTGCTCGGTGATGACGCAGTTGACCAGATCGCCGATGGAGACCACGCCGACGACCTGGCCGTGCTCGGTGACGACGAGATGGCGGAAGTGGCGGTCGGTGATGATGCGCAGGCACTCGCCGACGGTATGCTGGCGGGAGACGGTGACCACGGGGCTGCTCATGATCTCGGAGACAGGGGTCTCCTTGGACATGCGGCCTTGCAGCACTACTTTGCGCGCGTAGTCGCGTTCGGAGACGATGCCGAGTAGCGCGCCCTGCTCCATAACAAGCAGCGCACCTACGCCTTTCTCGGCCATCAGCTCAATGGCCTCGTACACAGAGGCGTCGGGGGCGATCCAAAGAACATCTCCTGCTTTCTGTCTGAGCACTGCGCCTACGGTGGTGGTCATCTCGCTCATGGAGCACCTCGGAGCACGCATTATTACCCTCGCAATGCATGACCGTCAATCGGGATTCCCATGTTGATTGCATGAAAATCCACAGCCGGAGCCAAATCAGGCCGGTGCGAGATTTACGAGCGGCGTGGCCGTAGGAATAATGCGGGAAGATGTTCGTCCGTCGATGGCATGGTGCGGCGATGCAGGCGCTAGCGTGCGGCGAGACGTTCTTCGACGACGGTGCGGATGCGCTGACCGATGGCGTCGATGGAGTGATCGTCTACCCCATCGCCGACGATGACGACACGGTGCGGCTCGCGTGCAGCGATCTGACGATACGCGGTGTGGACGCGGGCGTAGAACTCGCTGGACTCGCGCTCGAAGCGGTTCTCATCGGCGCCGTCTTTCTGCGCGGTGCGATGGTTGCGGCGGCGGGCGCGCGCGAGCGAGGCCTCGAGCGGTGGCAGGAGCAGAAGCGTCAGGTCGGGCTGGAGGTTGTTGCAGACGGCGGCATGCATGGCGAGGATGCGGTCGCTGCCGAGCTGGCGACCGGCGCCCTGGTAGGCCTCAGATGAATCGGTGAAGCGGTCGCAGAGGACGATGGAGCCGGCATCGAGCGCGGGCGCGATGACCTCGGCGATGGCCTGGGCGCGGTCGGCGAACATCAGGGCCATCTCGGCGAGGGGACTGATGGGGCCGAGTGCTGACTCGGAGCGAGAGTCAAGCAGGACGGCGCGGAGGCGGTCACCGAGCGCGGTGGAACCGGGCTGGCGGAGGGTGACGACGGTTTGGCCGGATGCAGTGAGTTGCGCGGCGAGGCGGCGCAGCTGGGTGGTTTTGCCGGAGCCGTCGAGGCCTTCGAACGTGATGAAGTAGCCGCGCGGCATAGAGGGAGTTTAGAGCATTTCTGGAGGGAACGAGCCGCGTGTGGGTTTACGGTTCACCGCCCACCGCGCGATTGATGAGATGGAGATTCAAGATGGGCTCTGCGTGGGGGGGGAAGGTTATGGTGAGGGTGCCTTCATCGCGCTCGCGCAGGGCGGGACCGGAGACCTTGTGGTCAAGGTGCGCAGCGTCGGTCCATAGGAGGGTAGTGGAGCCGCTGCCGAGGATCTTGAAGCGGTAGTGGAAGTCCTGACCGGGCGCGAGGTTCTGGGTGCCGAAGCTGGCGGATGGGTAGTCGAGCTCGATGAGCGACAGCGGCTCGCCGGTGCGATTGGAGAGGGTGGCGGCGATATAGGGGGAGCGGCACCCGCCGAGAGCGAATGCGGCAAACGCAAGCAGGAACTGGGAGAGTCGCATCCGGAGTTTAGAGTATCAGGTGGGAAAACTGATGGGCCGCCGGGCAAATCTGTAGGATGAAGAGAGCGAAAATCGCAGAGCCTTGGCGGGTGGGACCTGAGGCGAAGAATTTCTCCTCGTGGCCGCAACTTTCTGCGTCTTTCGTGTTTGAAGCCCAACGTGTTACGTTGGTCTCGCGATCCTTTTTAAACTGAGACTCAATCGCCAGGTAACTCTCCTATGGGCGCGGGGGCAAGCCTAGTCTTTATTTCGACGATCGTCGATGAAGCAAACGGGCCCCGGGTTCATTTCGTTACCGGGCGGAAGCGCGTGCTGCGCCTGGGCCAGGGGCTGATGGAGTTCAGCGAGCTCTGCGGGCAGTCCGGTTCGATGCACGATCTGGCGTACTTCCTCTCCAAGCCCGGCGCTCTGCCGCGCATCCCGCACCTGCTGCTGCTGGGAGCGAACGACCTGGACCCCAGTGCGCCGAGGCTTGCCGACCTGATGGGCGCGGTGCTGATCTTCGAGCAGCAGATTGGCGGCTTTGGGCTGGGCGCGTTCGCGACCAACGACCGGTCCGGGCGAAGCACGCTGCTGGCAAGGCCGCAGGACCGGATGCGGGTGGCAGAGATGGCGAGCCGCGCCCTGATGGACCGCGGAGCACAGCTGATCCTGATGTCGTTCCGCGCGCAGGTCTCGAGCGAACCGGCCTCGCCGGCCCAACCATTTTTTGCAGAGGGCCGGAGGCACGGGGCGCACTGGGCGCGGCGGGAGCGCTCTATTCCGGGCTATCTGCCCTTATCGACGACGTTCGACGCCACGCTGGCCGGAGTGGGGACCAGGACGCGGCGCAACCTGCGCTATTACCGGCGCCGGGCGGAGGCGGAGCTGGGCTGTGTCTTTGTGCCGCGGGTTGAGGTGACGCGCGAAGAACTGCTGTCCTTCAACAAGCAATGCATGTTTACGGTCTCCAGGCAGGTGGCGGCGTGGCGCTACAACTCTCTGAAGGAGCTCTCCGGGCCGGTGTTCATGGGGATGAAGGATAAGGAAGGCCGCTGGCTGAGCATGCTGGCCGGTCGGCGCTATCTGGACCGCTCGGAGATACTGTGGCAGATGAACCGCGACGGGCTTGCGGAATATTCGCTGGGCACGGCGATGCGCGCGTACTTTATCGAGCATGAGATTGCGCACGGGTCGCGACGACTGTATACGGAGGGTGGCACGCCGCACCCGATGCGGTTTTCGTTTGTGCCTGAGGAGCTGACCGACCTGGTCATCAAACGGGATACGCTGGTGGCGAAGGCGATGCAGATGGCGGCGCGGCGCTTTATCCAGCCGGATAACGATCTCTCGCACATGCTGGATGCGCCGGAGCTGGAGTGGATGCCGTGCTGAAGGGCGATTGCGCAGGCTGAATCAGGCGAAGAGTGAGGGAGCGCGCTCGATGATGCGCGCGGTGAGGACGACGCCGGGGCGCCCGTCGTGCAGCGTGATGGGGAAGGCGAGGACGCTCCAACTGGGGCTGGGGCCGGTCTCCGTGGCGAGGAAGAAGAGGCCGCGCCGGGTGCGGTCGATGTAGGTCTCGCGGCGGAGCGCGACGGAGCGAAGGATCTCGTTCCAGTCGCTGGGAGAGGAAGGCAGCTCGGTGAAGAGGTTGCGTCCGGAGAACCACTCGCGTGGGTGGCCGATGTACTCGGAGGCGGTCTCGTTGCAGTAGACCCAGTGGCCCTCCTCATCGAGGATCTGCAGCAGGACATCGGAGCCGACGGCGCGGGAGATGCGCGAGTAGAAGAAGTCGCGGGCGTCGACCACCACGGGCGCGCCGCGGCGGCGGGCCTCGAGGGCGCGCAGGGCGGAGAGAAGATCGTCCACCGAGCTGTGGCCTTTCAGCAGCTTCATGTCGAGGTGCTTGTCGTCCGCGCCGCCGAAGCGGCGGTCGAGCGTGGCGGACATGATGATGATGGGGACTTCGGGGCGGCGCTTGCGCAGCTTGACGGCGACCTCGGTGCCGAACTGGCCGGCGCCCAGGTGGTAGTCGAGTACCGCGATGTCGATGCGGTCGAGTGCGGCGTTGGCCTCCTCGATGGTGGAGGCGGCGACCGAGGCGTAGCCGTGCTGGCGCAGGATGGCGCCGCGCAGGTGCAGGTTGACGGGATCGTCATCGAGCAGCAGAACGTTGACCCCTGGGGAGGGGACGAGTTCTAGGCCGCTGGATGATGGAGTCCCTGGCTGCACTGGAAACATTAGATGCTCCGAACGGGCGCGTGGTCATATTACTCCTGGCCGGTTTTTGTTTGGACCTCTTTCTGCGGGAGATTTCTTGAATTGTTCCCTTTCAGATCGCGGAGGAGCTCGGGCAGGCGCTGGAAGATGGCGGCGGAGCGCAGCCACTTGCGGTTCTCAAAGGCCGGAGTGCCGCTGACGGTCGCGCCGGGAGCGACATCCGAGGGGATGCCGGACTGGGCGGTGGCGATGGCGCCGTCGCCGATGGTGCAGTGTCCGGCG
>Ga0182024_10005233_pt1 | contig 29218 bp, 31 predicted proteins | sample P32metaG_FD_120480 | JGI IMG/M metagenome (GOLD analysis project Ga0182024, IMG submission 120480) | Permafrost microbial communities from Stordalen Mire, Sweden - P3-2 metaG (Illumina Assembly) | ecosystem: Environmental > Terrestrial > Soil > Wetlands > Permafrost | place: Sweden: Stordalen...
CAGGTTTTGATGGTTGTGCCATCGCTGCCAGTGATGAAAATACCAGAAAGACTGATAAAACAATCTCGACGCGTTTTGCTGATAAAATGGCTTTCATACTATGAATGATTTATTTAAGTGTAAGTTAAGGCTCCAATAAGGGTTTCTCTATACTACCCTTCGCGTTTCTTCCTTATTTTTCGTAAATTGCTTCTGCAGTGTTTCAGCCGATTATAAGAAAAGATTATTATTATCGCAACCCTTTTCAATCCTTCATGTCATACGAATAGATATCCTTCATTCGATCGATTAAAATTTAGGCCTGTTATGAATTTCCCATCCCATAATTGCCTTCTTTTTCTTGTTACCTGTTTTATTTTTACTTCCTGTACAAAAAGTACAAATAGCTCAGGTACAAAAACTGACACGACCAAGAGTACAACCACAGATACGACCATTTATATTGCCGGTAACAATGGAACCAATCCCATATTATGGAAAAACGGGACTGCGGATACACTTTCAACCACTATTGGTTCAGCAAGCCAGGTAATAGTATCCGGAAACGACGTATATGTTGGCGGCATATCCCAGGGAAATCAAAATATATATTCTTCGCCTGTTCTTAATGGTCCGCTAACCGGACAATATGGATATTGGAAAAACGGCGTGCAAAATAATATAGGCAGTATTGAAAATATTGGACCCCCTCCTTCCATTTCCCTTGGCGGAAATAATGTATATTATTCAAATGGTTCTGCCTGGGAAAATGGTACAATAATAACTTTACCCAATCAGGATTCTGGATCTGTTCAGTCCATTTTTGCTTCCGGAAATGATATTTATGCAGCGGGATACGATAGCGCCAGGGATGCAGTTTACTGGAAAAATGGTCAATTAAATATTGTCTCAGCTTTTCAGGGCCATGGTTATACGACTCCACTTGTTTATTGTATAGCTGTATCAGGGAGCGATGTATATGTTGGGGGAATGTATAACCAGGCTGCTTTCTGGAAAAATGGTGTAATTAATTATTTGCAGTATACAACGAATGGTAGTTTCGTATCCTACATAAGCTCCCTTCTATTGTCTGGAAATGATGTCTACGCTACGGGACACCTGATTGGAACTAATCTCGGCGCGGCCTATTGGAAAAATGGCATTGAAAATGATTTGCAAATAAGTGGCGCTGCGAATGGAAACACTACGTATACTACAACCTCCATTTTTTTAGATGGGTTAGACGTGTATGTTGCTGGTTATACTTCCACATTTGTCCAGGTTTCGACAACATACCTGGATAGTGCTGTTTACTGGAAAAATGGCGTAGAAATAAATTTGAAATCAAGTGGTATTGCCAATTCGATTTATGTTCAGAAAACTACGAATTAATAGCTTTATAGTGAAGTAATCAGTCATGAATATTACTCAAAAAATTAAATACTGGGGCGACCTGCATCATCCTAAAATCCTCGATATCATTCGCATGTTGCTAGGACTTTTTTTGATAGGTAAAGGATATATTTTTTTAAATAACTCCGGTTACCTCCGATACCTGATCATTGAAAACAGAGCCATCCAACAATCACCGGAAATCATATCGGCGCTTATAGATTATGTAACCTATATACACCTGGTGGGAGGATTTCTCATTTTTCTGGGGCTTTTTACAAGACTGTGGGCCTTATTAAACCTGCCGATTGTATTTGGAGCTGTATTTTTTGTGAACATTACATCTCCGTTCGTTAATTCTGAGCTGTGGTTGTCAATACTGGTGCTTGCTCTGCTATTTCTTTTTGTTGTGATCGGCTCCGGGCCTTTATCACTCGATCGTCTCTTATCAAGTACTAAAATAGATGAAGATGAAACGCGCAGATAACCTTTCGCCACAGATATTCCAGAATGGTATGGAAATTGATCTTGAGATGTGTAACATGATCTCATGAGATTAAATATTGAAGCCATATCCGGTGCTATAATTCTGGTGTGTTCTCTGGATTTCCTGAGTTTTAAGAAGGCGGACGATTCCTTTTTATCGAAAGCTAGCCAGGCCAATCTGTCCGAAATGGAAGAAGGTAAACTTGCAGCGTCAATGGGTGAGTCGGCGGAAGTGAAAAAATATGGTCAGCAAATGCTGAATGACCATACTGCAGCTCAGAACGACCTTCTTGCCCTCGCAAAAAAGGAAACGGTAAGTCTACCGAAAGCGGCGGATGAGGAACACCAGGCGATAAAAATGGAGCTCATGAAGCTTTCAGGACATGCCTTTGATTCAGCATACCTGAAAAACCAGTTACTTGATCACCAGTCGGCTGTTGTCCTGTTTCAGGCAGAAATTGAAAGTGGAAAAGATCCCGATGTAATTGTTTATGCCAAAAAATACCTTCCAAAATTAAAGATGCATTTACAAATGTTTCAATCAGCAGCGTCGGAGTCTAAGAATATTTCAGGTGATTCCACCAAATAAAGCGGAAGTTCCAGGCTTGTTTCCAGCGGTTAGGAGCAATCGCTTTTAACAACCGGCAAACAAAATCTTTAGCGTGCTTAAATCCGGAACATAATTCCAAAAAAGAGAAAAATTGTGGCTTAATTTCCTGGGAAATAGAATTCAGGAAAACACGCCAATTTCTTTTTTCATAGCTATACGCCTGATCCACAGCGAAAAATACGACCAGAAGCTTAAAGAAATCCGGCTGCCAATTGAAATGGTATGCAGCTTGTAACTTATAAACTGGTTTTTCATAGGATATTGGATTTAAATTCGGGCTGGATTTCTATCCGGTCCTTTTTTTTCTTCAGAATTGGGTATAATATACCCTAGCGAATACTTGCACTTCTATCTATTAGTCTATATTTTGTGGTATACCCTTTTAACCTTATGAAAACAACCAAGGTTTTCCTATCAGGTGCTTTTTTCTTTGCAATTATTTTTTTTCTTTGCCTTTCCTGCCAAAAGAATGTGCAAAATCCCGCACCGGGTGATGTTCCTCTATTACCGGATTCTACAGCGGCCCTGCAGACAAAACAAAATACGTCCGGCTACACTCCGCTTCCCCAAAATTATTCCATGAACTGCCCCGGAAGTCCTTCTTATGGAGATAGTATAATATATCCATCCGGTAGTTATAAATCTCCTGACTATATGATTTCACCTGTAAATAATCCGGCGCCAGGAAGATATTTTTCATGGCCTGTAGGTCTTGTCATTAATGATTCGACGGGAACCATAGACGTGACCAAGAGTGAAACCGGTCTCCGTTATTTTATAGGATATGTAAAGAAAGGATCGCAGGATACGTGCCTGAATACCCTGATCATTGCAGGCGCTGGGTACGTGGATAGTATTTACTCCCAGTCCAAACAAGGGAGAAATACAGTTCAACCTTATTTCAATGCAAATATTGGTATCAATAATATATGTGGGTTTGGAGAGAACGGCCATTGCCTTTGGGATCTTAGCAACAATGCGACCATGCAAAAGATTCAGTTGGATAGAAATACCGGTATTATCGACCTTGATCAAACACTTCAGAATGGAGCATTTGGAAATACGCCCGTTAACGGAACTACCCTGAATGCGGTCATTTACTATGTGCTTGACGCCCATAATCCGGCACTTCAGTCCCTGCAGATTCAACTCATGTATTATGATCGTGTTTCTTCTGTACCAGTAGCTCTTCAGGCGAAAATTGAAAACCGAAGTGCAAGTGCAAACGGGAACCAGATTTTCGACAGCGGCGGCCCTTCTGCTCCAAGGCCTCCAATAATCATCATTACGAGAGCACCATAACAAAGGAATCGCACTTTCAACCCCCGGCGGCATACAGAGGAATGGTTAAGAATGTCTGTTAATAATTTTTCTTCTTATTCAAATCTTGGTATTTTTACCGGCAACCAATCAGGGACAGCCGGCAAGAGCACCGCGGAAGCGACACGCTAACGGCTTTTATTTCTCAACTATAACTTTGATGGCGAAGCCAGTCAGTATTCTATTGGCCGATGACGATCCGGAGGATCAGGCTATTCTGAAAGAGTATCTACTGGAGGAAAATCCCAGCCTTTCCATCCATTGTGTTCGCAATGGTAAAGAAGCCGTTTCCTGGCTGAACGCCCGCCCTTCCGAAGAGATTCCTTCCCTGATCATCCTGGATTATAAAATGCCGCTTTTGAATGGAGTCGAAACGCTCATGCGAATTAAAGAGACCGAGCGGTTTGCGGGCATTCCAAAGGTAGTCTGGAGTACCTCCGATCAGGCAGAGCATAGAAAGCAATGCATCGAGACTGGCGCGGAACACTATTTTCTAAAACCCGTCAATTCGGATGACCTCGCGAAAATGGCCAGGCAAATGCTTGAAATCCTTTTTAACCGGAAGGCAAATAAACAGTAAAGACAGAGTCTTCCCCGAATCGAATAGCTCCGATCGTTTGGAGGTCTCTATAATTCGTTTCGATTGGATTTGAGTTTTCCTTTCTCCCTAAACCCCAATACGAACAGCACCGTAACCACGGCAGCGAATAACAGTGGAATGATCCAGAATTTCTGCCATTGATGAAGCGAACTGCCCTTGCGCATGATACTGTTGAAGATCCAGCCGGCAGCGAGAGTTCCCAATCCCTGCCCCACCCCATAGGAAACCAGCACGAAAAGACCCTGTGCCTGCGCGCGGATTTCAGGCGTAGCTTTTTTATCGATATAGATCTGGCCGGCAACATACACAAAATCATAACAACAGCCGTGCAGCAATATGCCAGCCATGATCATCCAGGTAATGGCATCGGGCGCAGCCAAAGCAAATAATGCGTAGCGGCAAACCCAGGCCAGCATGCCCGTAAGCAATACCCATTTCAGCCCGAATCGGGCAAAGAACCAGGGCAGCGCCAGTAAAAAAATGATCTCTGACATTTGCCCGAAAGTCATTTTGAATGCGGGGTTGGCAATATTTGCCGTTTCCAGGAAAACCGGTACATATGAGAAATAAGCAGCAAAAGGCACACTGATAAACAGCAGGCTGATGATGAAAATGACAAAGGGTTTTGATTTCAGTTTGGCAAAGGCATCTGCACCAATCACATCCCGGAAAGACATTTTTTTGCCAGCACCTGCAGGGGGAATATGCGGCAACGTAAAACTATACATCCCCATCATCACACCAGCAATGCCTGAAATACGCATAGGCAGCGCTGTGGCATCAGCATGCAGGAGCTTGCTCACAACGATGCCAGCAGTGATCCATCCCAGTGTTCCGAACAGCCTTATCACCGGGAACTCTTTTTCCCTGTTGTCCAATAAATGAAATGCTGTGGCGGCAGCCAGGTTCACGGTAGGCATATAACAGAGCATGTGCAGCAACAAAAATCCAAGAAATAAAGGGGCAGATATAAAACTCCCTTCGGCAAAGAAAGGCGCACAAAAAACAAAGATACCACTCAGGATATGCATCACGCCCAGCACTTTCTGCACTGGAAAAAAACGGTCGGCGATCATGCCGAGAAAAAAAGGAGAGACAATTGCGCCGATGGCACTCGTCATATAGGCTAGATAGATCACATCCGCCATGCCATGGCTCTTCATGTAGTTCCCACCCGTGGCATACCAGGCACCCCAGATGAAGAATTGCAAGAACATCATGATGCTGAGGCGGGTCTTCGAATATCGAAGCATAAGCAGCCGGATAGGTTGTGGACTATGCCAGTACAGCCTGCTGCACCAGTTGTTTCATGTATTGAAGGGAAATTCGCGTGGCATGATCAACCTCTTCTATTCCGGCCAGCTGGTGATTTTTAACCACCGGCAAACAATACTCAGAAGTGAAGTAACCCTTATAGCCGGTATGGTAAAGCGCTTCTATGAATGCCTGGTAATTGATAAGATCACCGGTGGAAGGTGAAGGGTCCTGAACAATTTCCCCATTCTTTTTCTGGCTGAAATTCCAGGCCCCATAATGTGTGTGCACTATGTGTCCCTTGCAATTATCTACGGCTTCACGGATATATTCATCACTCTGCCGTTCGTAGAACAATGGTGCATCAATACAAAGTTCCACATTCCTGCGATCGATTTCCTTCATCATGGTCAGCGTATCCTCATACCCTGTTGCCAACACAGGCGCATGATTCTGCAACGCCAACTTAATACCCATATCGGCGGCCATATCGGCCACCTCACGGATTCCTTCCACACAATGATTCCATCTCCGGAGATCGGCAGGATATAAACGCTTATAATACTTGCCTCTTTCAAACTGTGCATATAATGCAATGTCTTCTTCATCATTGATCAATCCGGGCCACGCAGCAAAGACTTTTACCAGCCCAACACCCAGGTCATTTGCCATTTCCAGCACAAAGCGCATCATCGCAAAATTATTTTCTCTCTCCTCCATGTATTTTCCCGCAAAATTCGACATGCTTTCAACTGCACACAGCACAATTCCTTCATCGGCGGCCAGCTTTTTTATGCGCGTACGATCCGCCTTACTCAAATCAAGTGGGGAAGCAACCGGGCGCTTGGTCTCTATGGCTAGTGCGTCAAAGCCAAACTCTTTGGCTCGATGGACCTGCTGTTCGAGCGATAAAGCTTGTCCTTTGTAAAACAATCCCCCGTACGTTACCGTCAATAAGGCAAATTTCATATAGCTTGATTTTGCTTGTTAGTGTAATGTAAATATTTTTTTGGATAGGGCAAAAGGGAAAGGCTTCCAGCCTTTATTCATATCCATAAACGCATGCAATTTTCAAAGGCTCTATAAACTAACTTCGCTGAAATTACCTCTAGGAAAAATACCAGTTTAAATAAGGCCGAAAAAAAAATTGCATGCGACTCAGAAAATTGCCATTATTTATTTCACTGATCTTATTGTTGATGAGCGTCAGCACTGGCGCTCAGACAAAGAATACATTTTCATTTTCCAATCCGGAATCGGAAGGAGTTTCATCAACAGGGATTTTGCATTTCGTTCAGGCTGCCGAGAAAAGCAAAAACGAATTACACAGCTTCATGTTTCTCCGGCATGGCATGGTGATAGCGGAAGGCTGGTGGGATCCTTATGCACCCGGGTTGAAGCACACGATGTATTCAGCCAGCAAAAGTTTTACAGCTGCCGCTGTGGGGTTTGCAGTGAGCGAAAAAAGACTCAGCCCGGACGATAAGGTCATTTCCTTTTTTCCGGACAAGCTGCCCGATAGTATCAGCCCCTATCTTTCAGAACTCACCGTAAAGAACCTGCTTACGATGTCCGTTGGCCAGAAACCGGAACCAACTTATGCAGTAGTTCCGGGGAACAGCAATTGGGTAAAGGCCTTTCTGGCGTGGCCCCTGGTATATAAGCCGGGTACGCATTTTCTTTACAATACCCTGGCCAGTTTTATGCTGTCGGCCATTGTGCAAAAAGTGACTGGCGAAAAAATAATTGATTATCTCCGGCCAAGGTTATTTGAGCCTTTGGGTATTGAAGGAGAAGACTGGGAGTCAAGCCCCCTGGGCATCAATACCGGAGGATGGGGTCTCAGAGTAAAAACGGAAGACATGACCAAATTCGGGCAACTCTTTTTGCAAAAGGGGAAATGGAACGGCAAACAAATTTTGTCAGCTGATTGGATTGAGGAAGCCACTACTGAAAAGATCATTCAAAACCCTGACAAACCGCAATCACAAAGGGATTCGAGCGATTGGGAACAGGGTTATTGTTACCAGATGTGGCGATGCAGGCACGGAGCTTACCGCGCAGACGGAGCCTATGGTCAGTTTATTATCATGATGCCGGCTGAAGATGCAGTAATTGCAATTACAGCCGAAACTGCCGATATGCAGGATGAATTAAACCTGGTATGGAAATACTTGTTGCCGGCTATGCATCCGGGAAAATTACCTCCTGACAAAAAAGATCTGACGATCCTGCAAAAAAAACTTTCTCGGCTTTCTCTTCCCAAACCCTCAAAAACGTTTTCTCCGGCCATAGAAAAAACGGTTTCGGGTGAAAGCTTTACTATGGCACCGAATCAGAAACATATGGGGAATATTTCATTCAAGTTTACAAACCGTCAATGCCTGCTAACCATAAAAATGGATTCAGCAGAATATAAATTAAATTTCGGTCTTGACGGATGGCAAAAAGGAGAAACAGCCAAACCGGGACCAGGCCTCTTTACCAATAAAAGCTTTGATCTTTTACCATTCACTTATTCAAAAGTTGCGGGGAACTACCGCTGGACGGATGATCACACACTGGAGCTGACCTTGCGATATATTGAAAGTCCCCACACAGAAACAACCATTTGTAGTTTTGATCAGAACAAAATTTCAGTCACTATTCAAAACAGCAATGATTTTGGACATAGAAAGACGGTCCTGACTGGCATTCGCACTAGGCCAATAACTACCAGTGCAGCATCGGGATAAATTTTGTAAATTGCTCATTCATCCGAATAAACATACAAAATGGCAGAGCAAGAACTCCTTGTAAAGATGGCGCTAACCAGCTGGAACGATCAACTGGACAGATCCGGTAAGTTATTTGATTCTCTTACCGATGCAGAACTAGAACAGCATGTAGCACCGAACCGGAACACCGGAAAATATTTATTAGGTCATCTCACTGCGGTTCATGATGCGATGCTTCCTTTGCTTGGCTTTGGAGATAAACTGTACCCGGAATTAGAACAGCCATTTGTCAGAAGCCCTGAATCTGCGCAACCCAACGAAACGGCGATATCCGCATTGCGAGCCAGCTGGAATAAGGTAAACCAAACGCTTGCATCTAAATTCAATGCGTTGTCAACAAAAGAATGGTTTGACCGGCACAATTCTGTTTCGCCGGAAGATTTCAAAAAAGAGCCACATAGAAATAAACTGAATGTATTGCTGAGTAGGACCAATCACTTGTCCTACCATCGCGGTCAACTGATATTTTTACAGAAAAAATAAGCCTTCCTGGATTTCAATCCGTTTATTTAATTCGCTCTTACATGAACAGGATAGCCCTTGTTTTTCTTCATTTCTTATTGGTCATCTCTTTCCCGCTTGCAGCCCAAAAAAAAATCAGCCTCTCCTCTCCCAATAAAAAAATCCTTTTTGAATTTAATTTGACCGATGGCCGTCCGGAATATTCGGTCCGCTTTAATAAACATGTACTCATTGAGCACAGCATCCTCAGCCTCTCATTTGAAAACAAAGATGTATGGGGTATGAACCTTACAACAGACCGTGCAACATTTGCCGATGGAGAAGATAACTATACGCTTCCCGCCGGTAAGACCAGCCAGGTGCATGATTTTTATAAAGAAGTGAGCATTCCTTTGCATGAACGCAGCGGCACAAAAAGATTGATCATTTTAATGGTCCGCGCTTTTGATGATGGTCTTGCCTTCCGGTATGAATTTCCCGTACAGAATAACTGGACCGCGTACACTTTGACTGATGAAAATACTCATTTTAGCGTTATCGGTAATCCAAAAGCCCGGGTCGCTTTCCTGGAAAATTTCACTACTTCCCACGAGCACAGGTATAATGTCTTGCCTCTGAAAGATATTAAAGACGATACCCTTATGGATATGCCGGCCTTGTTTGAGTTTCCCGGAAAAATATTCATGGCAATTACGGAAGCGAACCTGGTAAACTACGCGGGTATGTCACTCATTAAACGCAACGGAATGCTCACGAGCCAGCTCAGTCCGCTACCGGGACAATCCGAGATCAAAGTAAAAGTATCATTGCCGCACCAAACTCCCTGGCGGGTTTTAATGATCAGCGATCGTATCGGCGCGCTGATTGAATCCAACATATTAACTAACCTGGCCGCACCCTGCGAAATAAAAGATCTCTCCTGGCTGAAACCCGGAAAAGCAACTTTTCACTGGTGGAACGGAGATGTATTGCCCGATACCACGTTCGAAGCGGGAATTAATTTTGATTTCAACAAGTATTACATTGATTTTGCTTCAAGGAATGGGATCGAATACCACACAATCATCGGTAACCGCGGCGTGGCATGGTATCAGAATGACGGAATGGAATACCAGCCCGGTCCGAATACGGATGTCACTAAACCCAGACCCACACTGGATATACAGGCAATATGTGATTATGCCAGGAGCAAAGGCGTGGGTATCCGGTTCTGGGTTCACTGGAAGGCGCTTTATCCAAAACTGGATTCTGCATTCATTCTATTTCAAAAATGGGGAGTGAAGGGAATGATGGTTGATTTTATGGACCGGGACGATCAGGAAATGGTTAAAATACAGGAAGAGATCCTGCGAAAAGCCGCCGAACATCATCTCGAGATCCAATTTCATGGCGCATACAAGCCTACTGGACTTAGCCGCACTTATCCGAACGAATCTACGCGGGAAGGCACACTCAACTACGAAAATGATAAATGGGGAAACCTGATTACGCCGGACGACGATATTGAAATTCCTTTTACAAGAGCATTGGCAGGTCCGACCGATTACCACCTAGGCGGCTTCAGGGCAATGCCGGCTTCAAGCTTCAAGCCCCAAGTCTCCCATCCTCATGTGCTCGGTACACGCTGCCATATGCTGGCCATGTATGTAATTCTGGAAAATCATTTGTCCATGGTATGTGATGACCCTGAAGCATACGAAGGCCAGGATGGTTTTGATTTTTTGAAAAAGGTACCAACCGTATGGGATCAAACTGTTGTTCCCGGTGCAGAGACGGGCGAATGGGTATCCATAGCGAGAAGAAAGGGATCGGACTGGTATATCGGAACCATTAACAACAGCAAAGCCAGAACAGTAATTATTCCATTGAATTTTTTGCCTCCCGGTAATTATCACGCTGGAATTTACTCCGATGCACCGGATGTTGCCGAAAATCCAAATCACCTGCTATTGCAAAACCGGAATTTCAGTCCATCCGATAGCTTAACAATTAATCTGCCGGAAGGCGGCGGACAGGTTGTGGTATTGCATCCATAGCCCTCTTGCCAACAATTCGTTATTTATTTTCAAGTTACCTAACTTTAAACTTTCCGCATTTTAGAATCACCTGCAAGCTTATGGCATCCATTGTTATAAAGAAAGAATCCATTGATTTCTTGAAGGCACTTTCAAAAAACAATAATCGTGACTGGTTCAATAAACATAAAGACAAATACATTGAGGCGCACAATAATATCATTGCATTTGCCGATGCATTATTGTCTGAAATGAACAAGCATGATAAAATTGAAACTTCGTCCGGAAAGGAAAGCTTGTTCAGGATCTATAAAGATGTGCGCTTTTCTAAAGACAAAACCCCATATAACACACATTGGCATGGCTCATTCAAAAGGGCCACACAAAAATTTCGTGGGGGATATTATTTTAATATCAATCCCGGAGGGTCATTCCTGGCCGGTGGATTCTGGGGCCCCGAACCGAAAGACATGAAAAGGATCCGCCAGGATATTGATTTAAATTATGAAACCTGGGAAAAGCTTCTTGCTGATAAAACGCTTATAAAGACATTTGGAAAAATGACCGGAGATCAGTTAAGTTCCGCTCCACGGGGTTATGCCAGGGATCACCCGGCTATTGACCTGCTTCGTTACAAGCAATTTATATTTAAGTACCCGTTTACAAATGCGGAAGTCTCCAGTCCCGGGTTTTATAAAATGGCAAACGACGTATTTAAAAAAATGCGCCCATTCCTCAACTATGCGAGTGAGGTCCTTACCACGGATAAGAATGGTGTACCTGTTATTGATTGAAAGATCATAAAACTCCAGGCATAGGTGACAATAGGAATAACCACCCCGCCGATTAAAATAAAAGGAAAGGTGGTTACCAATCTGAAGGGAATTTTCAGCCGTTTAGTGATCTCATTCTTTTGCTGTTGCCGGACTGATCACTGTTGATACTTCATAAATTGCAGTGACTGGAAATCCGCCCTTTTTAGCATGTTCCCTAATCAGGTCCATGTTTTCTGCTTTGTAAATACAAAAGATTTTATCCGCTACCACGTAGCTATGTAACCATTCAATCTGGGGGCCCATCTCTTTCAGTACAGTACAGGAGGTTATTGATATCTGCTTCAATTTTTCAGGACTGAACTGACCCGCACCGGGTATATTCCTTTCAATTACGTACGTCTTCATTGCATTTTGCGATACATTTTGAGCATTTACGTTATCCTGCGCGGCGGCGGTCTGGGCAATGCATGCAAAACCGGTAAAGAGCGCGCTTACAATAAGAAGATGGATGCCATTGGTAATCTTTTTCATAACAAATAATTTTAAGTTTAATGAATAAGTAAATATAGTTGGGGAAACAGCACTCCAACTATAACGAATCGTTCAAATGATGGTAATTTTAAACCAGGAGCCTGCAAGGCCTATTGAAGTGAATTAAGATAACTGGCCGGGAGAAGGCCAAACTTCTTTTTAAAACATTTGGTAAAATAGGACGGGCTGTTGAATCCCGAATCGAATGTGGTTTGGGAAATATTAAAAGATTGCTTTTTCAATAGTTCCCTGGCTTTTTCCAGCCTGAATTCTTTTAGAAGAAGATTCGGAGCTAAACCCCATAGTGCGATTGTTTTCCTGTATAACTGCGATTTGCTCATCGACATGGATTTACAAAGTTCCGTAACAGCGAAATCCGAATCCTGCCAGTTTTTTTCAAGTTTGTTGAACAACGAAACCACTATGGTCTCATCCTGGGGCAATAGCGTTGTAAAATTCTTTTGATTGATTTTAAAATATTCACGGACCAAAAGTTCTTTAACCACGGAAGCGATGGCTATCTGATTATTGTTTGATATAGTACAAAGGTGCGTGGCCATTTTTATCGCGTCTCCAAAGAGCTTATCACTTTTTGAAACAGGTTCTCCGGCGCTGACCCCTATTTTAAAACCGGTTAATTTCCTGTCAGCATTTGAGATATTCTTTTGAATTGCCATAGCACAATGAACGGCTTTGACAGCGGAAGAAAATGAGGCAATAAATCCATTTCCGGCATGTTCGACCTCACGGCCTCCGTGCGCTGATAATTCCTTTCTTATGATACTATTTAGTCTGTTCAAAAGTCCATTTGCTTTCTCCAAATCCAGTTTATGACGTAACAAGACCGGGTCAATAATATCCGTGACCAAAAGAATACGGAAAGCAGACTCACTAAAAACTTTTAGCCCATTATTCGAAATTACTGTTTCCTCGGGGTCATGGATCCTGCCTAAAAAAGCCTGTACTACTTCGTTTTCTACTTCTATGATTTTGGATGGCATAAACCCATGTGATCTTTTGTGCATTGCTGCCACATCGGTTGGATCAGGAGCTTCTATGAGACAAAAAGCAACCCCTCTGGCTTCATCTATCCAATAGGTCAAACACTTACAGTGATATTCATCCTGTACCAGCATATCCTTCCGATGAGCTTCGGCCAGATCAAGGGCCTCGACACCAGGAACATGATGAACATCCATGTAGATAGGCATAATTTGTACTATTAAACGGCCACAACAATTTGTCCGCTTCGAATATAGCAATTCTGAACAAAATGAGTGAGTTTTTTTAGGCGAATTGGGTGGCAATAAGGATCATTCAAAGTCCGTTTTTGTTAAGCCACACAAGTGAGTAATCCGCTATTTCTCTCCATCCGTGATCAACAATAAGCGAATGCCCGCGATTCTCAAATAATTTGAACTCTGTGATTGCAGATGAATTATACTTTTTAAGTGATGCCTTGCCAAGTACAGGAGGTGCGATATGATCATTTTCACCGCCGGTAATAAGCAATGGACCCCGTGTTGCGTTCGCCGTATTTACTTTTGTTTCCGACCCTGTGAAACTGGCCGCTGCAGCCTGGAAAAGCGGGAGGCCGGGAGCCGGTATTGTCCAGCGTTCGTAAAGCTCCCTGGCTTCCTCCTCAGGAACTGCATTGGCAAAACCATATCTGAATTGATCAAAACTGAGCGATACTGCTTTCTTGCGATTAGAAAGATTACCCAGCACCGGAAAGGAGGCTTTAAGCGCTGAAATGGGTAACTGCCATACGCCCTTTATCGGAGCCGGATCGATAGCTATGCCGGCGGCGGCAATGCCACGCCCCAGGATCACCTGCGCAATGAGACCGCCGAAGGAATGCCCGATAACGATAGGTGATTCAGAAAGCGACCCAATTACCCTGGCATAACTATCCGCAACTTCAGTAACACCCCTGTTGGCAATAGCCTGCGGATTGGCCCGGCTTTCAGCAACAGTAGGCGAATCGCCCGGCCAGCCGGGGTTCAGTGTTTCGTAACCATGGCCTTTAAAGAAGTCCATCCAGGACCGCCAGGAGCTGGCGTGAATCCATAATCCATGAATGAAAACAATTGTTTTTTTTGCCATGATCAGATTGTTTTAGGCGAAATTTACCGGGTGTAACAATATAAGTTATTAAAGCAATACGGCTATGATTATTTTTATTTTGATTTCGATACTTATTCTAATCAATGGTTATTTCTCTGCAGCAGAAATTGCAATCGTCTCCGTTAAAAAGTTCAAAATCCAACCAGAGGCTGATAAAGGAAACCGGAATGCCACTCAGATCCTGGAATATTTAAAGGATCCGGCAGATTATCTGAGCACCATTCAGGTAGGAGTTACCCTGGTTGGATTGATCGAGGGTCTCTATGGTGGAGAAGCTTTTAAAACCTACCTGGAACCAAAATTTTTATCATGGGGTATTCACTCTTCGTTGGCACACGTGATCAGCATCGTTATTGGGATTGGTTTTATTACCTATGTCACGATTATCATCGGTGAGCTGGTGCCCAAATATCTGGCTTTGCAGTCGCCTCAAAAAATTGCTCTACGCATCGTTCCATCCTTTAGAATATTTACTTTCCTGGCTTATCCCTTTGTAAAAATACTGACGGGAAGCAGCCGGCTTCTGCTAAAGCTTATGCATGTTAGTAAATCAGAAAACCAGAACCTTTCCGATGCAGACCTGAAAAATATTTTAAGCCAGGCTTACCGCCAGGGAACATTGGAAAAGGAAGAGTTGATCCTCCATGAGAATATCTTCACCTTTTATGAGCAAAGCGTGCATTCCATGATGACGCCCCTGGAAAAAGTAGTCTCGATTCAAATAACCATGACGGAAGCAGAAGTGGAAGCCCTGCTGAGAAACAGCCCGCACAATTATTTTCCCGTCCTGCGGCAAAAAAATAAACTGGATGGATTTCTCTGTGCAAGAGAATTTTTTATGGAGCGCAATAAAGGCCTCACGGAACATATCAAGCCTGCGTGTTCCGTAACAGGCAATCAAAAAGCTTCCGAATTGCTTCAAAAATTCAAAGCGAGCAACCAAAATTTCGGGGTTGTTGTTGATGAAAAAGGTGAATTATCCGGTTTGGTTACCATGCACGATATAGGAACCCTGCTTATCGGAAAAATACCCTGACTGGCAACATGATGACTGAATTTCTTTCAATATTAACAAATAGGTTTTTGCTTAGCTTTGAAGCACCATGTCAACTTAAACAGTAAGTCAATTTATATATTATGAAATGGTATAATTATGTCGCCTGTTTTTTTGCAGGAGCGTTTATTGCGAATACAGTTCCTCATTTTATCCACGGCGTTTCCGGCGATTTTTTCCCATCTCCATTTTCTAATCCTCCGGGAAAAGGCCTGTCCTCACCCATGATAAATAGCTTATGGGGCCTGCTTAATCTCATCATTGGCTACCTGTTATTCAGAGCCGGGAAAATTTCCAGTACCCGGAAATGGTCGCTCGTTGTGTTTTTTGCAGGAATTATCCTTATGAGTATTATGCTTAGTGCGACATTTATAGACAAAGTACATCAATAGCCAACGATTGCTAAATCCTCAAGTCCACTGCTCTCTCAGCAGCAAGCGTTTTTATGCAACTGAATAAAACAAACCTATGCCGGACATTTATCACAGCTTCATCATCCATGCGCCGATAAATAAAGTGTTTGAAGGTATTTCCAGCTCTGAGGGACTCTTCTTGGCTATGTATCTGAGGATACTCAAACGCAATATCGAGTTTGGCGAGAAAGTCCCTTTTGAAGAAAGGCTGAATGTGTGAGGGGATTATAACCGAGGCATAGACCTTCAGGAGGGCTTACGAATCATTCCGTTTGCCCTTGAAATATGCATAAATAGCCATCGCATGCCCATGACCCAACTGAAAATCTTTTTTTAGCCAGGTTACAATTTCTCCCGCCTTTATTCCGGACTCAAGTAGACCTTTTTTTGCCGCCAGCTTTTTTAATTCTTCGGCAGATTTGCCTGTTTTGGCTTTTATATTGTCGAGATAGGCTTGGAACGACATGGTGGAATCTTATAGTCCATTAGCAAGATACTTAGTTTTCCAGCACCGTGTTATTGACCGGGAGTTCCGGACAGAAAGTGACAGCCGGGGCCTTTACCAAAGACAATAATGGAATCGCAACGGAGGTGCTAGCTTTTAACCGGGATCTGTGGATCCGCATGAAGGATTAGAATCAAATTGCGGATAAAGGACAGGAAAGGATTTCATCGGCCGCCCGATAATTTCAATCCACGAATGTAAATTGGTTTGCGAGAAAGTATATTGATCACGGCAGTGGAATTTTTTCAACCAGAATTTTATTCCCGCTCTGATCAAAATAGGTGCATGTCATTTTCTCCAGATCCGTAACCCATTTTTCAACGCCTGTAGCAGCTGCATCCCTGCAAAAAGTTGGATAATCAGTCTCGCCTTCCTGGTGAATCTTTAAAGAGTGCCTGAATTTCTCCTGGTCATTTTTTTTTGCCAGCTTCATTGGTGGGTATCTCGCTTCAGATTGAATGCAGTAGTTTTCTTTTCCAAAATACCTGGTATGCCCGTCGCTTACATAGGTAGTATAACTTGCAACACCTAATTTTACGAGATCCTGAACATAGGCGGTGAAATCTGCACCGCTTTTAACCTTTGAATGGGCGTTTTTAATCTGATCGATGCTGAACATAACTTTAGCGCTTAATATTCCCAAATGGTAAATGTGGATAATATGTGGAAAGCGACAAATCTCCTAATAAAATATTCATTTGTCTCTCCCCAATAAATTGGAAATCGTATCTTAATGCCAACACATCAAAACTTTTTTAACCAACAAACAAACCATTTTTATGAAATCCTATCAATCTTTTTCATTCTTTTTGAACAAATGCAAACAAGCCGTTCTTGTTTTTTTAATTTTTCAGGTATTGTCCTGTTCCAAAGGTAGTACAGGGCCGGCAGGTTCCACAGGTCCTTCAGGTCCAGCAGGCCAGTCAGGTCCTTCACAGGGCCGGCGGGTACTGCCAATGTTCAGTATTCGGGCTGGTTTACTCCGGCAGCTTACACCAAGGACACGGTATTTGGCAGCTATGGATTTTATTATGACCAGGCAGCAAGCGCTATTACTCAAGTTATTCTCGACAGTGGGGTAGTTATCACTTTTGTTAAATTGGACGGTTACAATACAATAATATGGCCGACCAATCAAGTGGCACAATTGCCTATCGCCATCACCTATCTGATAGGTTCAACTGGCAATATAGATACCTGGTCAGCCCTGGCTACGGTTGGCAACCTAAGGATCGAGCTTATCAGCAGCATGAATGCCTATAGCAGCATTTCGACTGCTCACCAGTTCCGTTATGTCATCATTCCCGGCGGAGTAAAACTAAATGGTTCAGGGCTGGTTCCTTTGGCAGGACAAACCCAGGTCAATTCCGAGGAGAATTCCCGGAGGCAACAAGTAATATCGAATTACAGTCAGATGAGCTATGAACAAATTTGCACACTATTAAATATTCCTGAATAGAATAAATAGTTCTTAAATTGATTCAGGGGTAAGCACTACCCCTGAATTGTTCTGCTCATCGTTTTATCTATTGGGTTAATAAAGCCTGATTACATTTTTATAAATTCAACGCGCCGGTTATTTTCTTTGCTTTCCAGTGTGCCGTTTGTGTCCATGCGTTTTGTATCACCAAATCCCTTTGTTGTAAGGCGCGTACCATCTATATCCATGCTCATCAGTTGCGTCTTCACTGCGTCTGCTCGTTGCTGGGATAACAGAAGATAATGAGCGGCATTTCTGCAATTAAAGAAGAAAACGTGGGCAGGACAATCGGATAAACATACGATTTTGGGGATTTGAGCATCCCCGGCCATTCCTTTTATTCATGTCTGTTGGTCTATTTACCAAAGGACCAACCCATGCCAAGCATCAGATTTCTTGGTCGTCCAGGCCACTTGTTAACATTATTATATGCGCCTGCCCAATAGGTTGTATTGCTGAGATTATTCAGGAAAGCGGAGAAGGAAAGTTGTTTGATATGGTAGTATAATCCGGTATTGACAATTGTGTAGCCGGGAAGTGTAATATTTGGATCGAGGGTATTGCGCCTGCTCACCTGCGAATGACCCGCTGCGATGCCCAGCCCTTTCAAAGCGCCACGTTTAAAGGTATATTTTATCCAGCTGTTACTGGAATTTCGGGGGGAATTTTCAAGAAGGGATCCGACCTCTGCAGGGACCTTGCTTTGGATAACTTCAGCTACACAATGTGCGTATGCAAGTGAAACGGATAAATTGGACAAAATATTCCCGTTTGCTTCAAGTTCAATACCTCTTGACTGGTCCTCTCCCTGTTGAATATATAAATTCGGGTTTGAAATATTACCTGCGTTAACCGCTACATTATGTAGTGTTAACTGGTAAACAGAAACTGAAGCGGACAATTTTTCCTTGAACAGGTTTGCCTTAAATCCGGCTTCATACAATTGGCTGGTGATGGGTTTAAACGGTGCGTTGTATACCTGTGCGCTCGTTGATGCTTCAAAGGGATCAAAGCCCTTATTATAGGTTGCGTATACGCTCGTGTATGGATTAATGGAATAAACAAGCCCGATACGGGGCAGAAAGACATTTTCCCTTAAATCACCTGCGCTGTCATCTTCATCTCCCTTATAGAATTCTTCACGAAGGCTGAATAACAGTTTCCACTTTTTCCAGCTGGCCAGGTCTTGAATATAAACGCCCTGTGTATGATAAACATCGTCATCCACATCGCTGGCATCCGAATCAAAATCTGAAGGCTGATAAGTACTCAGGGGCCTGTGAAAATATTGGGGATGCAGCAGACTGAAGGTTCCGACGATGCCGCTGCCAACTCCAAACTGATCTGGCAGTTCGAAATACTGCTGGCCCAGATTCACTTTGCTTTTTACATAATCATACCCGGCTATCAGCTGATGACTTGCCTTACCTGTATTGGCGAGGTAAGTAAAATAGGAAGTCAGGGTATTGGTTGTTGTGTTATAATTCCAATTCGTATAATAAAGCGAAACGGAATCCGGTGTTATGTAATCATTGATGCCATGGTCCGAAACATTTTGCCAGGTCCGGTAATGCAGGAATCCGCCATTGAAGCTGAGGCGGCTATTGAATTTATAAGAGAAGGAGGCTATCGATGAAAAATCAGTTTCATGAAGGAAATCTCCCGGTTGCGTCACTGTTAGTTTCAGAGGCGTCGAATGCAGGTCAGTTGCATGCTGCAAGCCGGGCTGTCCGCGGTCAAGGATGGTATTGATATGGGAAACCGAAAAATCGATATTTACGTTTAGCTTTTCGTTGGGCACAAAAGATAAAGATGGAGCGAGCTGGTAGGATTTTGCGTAGAACTGATCCCGGAAAGAATGCGTTTGGTCATAGCCTGCATTCATCCGGTACAGGAGCGTTTTGCTTTTATTTAGCGGCCCCGTTACATCTCCTTCCGACCGGTAATGATCCCAGCTGCCTCCTGCAATATCCAATTCTCCTTCTTTCGTGTCCAGCGGTTTCTTGGTGGCCAGGTTAATTGTACCGCCCGGGTCGCAATTGCCGTATAATGTTGCTGTTGGTCCTTTAATAATTTCTATCCGCTCAACATTCACCAGCATGGCACTTGTATAAGTCGTATTATAACCGCGCAGGCCGTTGATATCCCTAGCATTTTCAGCCCGGAAACCGCGTATGGTATACTCATCATAGCCTGAATAATCATTCACCCCGGCAGCATTTGAAGCCGCATCCTTCAGCGTAAATTCCATTTTATCTTTGATCAGCTCCTTGGTTATGGATGAAATGGCCTGGGGGGTATTGATAATCGGCGTTTCCGTTTTGGAGCCAAAAAAAGAATAGTCGCTTTTGTATGATTTTTGCGTCCTGCCCAGAATTTCAACAGTTTGCAATGTTTTAACGCTATCGCCGGTCTTTCCCTGAGCAAAAACACCGGGCGATGAAGAAATTAGGGCAACAGTAAGGGCAGGAAAAAGAGGCCTGATCCTCATAAGAGGCTAAGTTTGGAACAAGATAGCAAAATTGCAAAATATTTGCAATCGTTAAACAGGAAATTAATTAGGGTTCAATGAGCCCGTTTAGACCCTTGATTTTCCCCTTAAATGTGCATAGAAATAATCTTGGTTGGAATCAAAAAAAGTTTTATACCTTAATATTGGATCAATCATCGCCAATACCTGCTGGCAAGTAGTTTCCGATCCTTCCCACACCCTAGAAGCTGCCCTTAATTATTAAAACTTAAACACCAAAAAATGAAAAAGTATGTATCTCTGCTAGCCCTCGGAGTAATTTGTTTTTGCTCATCCTGTAATACCAAAACCGAAGGCGGTCTTTCAGCGACTGCTCAAAAAAACGTGAACGCCATGGACAGCGTTACAAAAAGTTTTGAGACCAAAGACTTCAGCAGACTGGGCGATTTCATTGCAGCTGATGGGGTGGATCATGCGGGCGAAAAAGGCGATATTAAAGGGCTGGACAGTATGAAAGTGGAATTTGCAAAATCCGTGGCAGAGTTTGATAACCAGCAAACCGAAATAATAAAGCAGCTTGCAGACGATGATTATGTCATGTCCTGGGAACGCTATTCAGGCACTTACACAAAAGATGGAACGGGGCATAAAGCCGGCGATAAATTGGACATGAAAGTTCTTGAACTGGCAAAATTCAAAGACGGGAAAGCCACAGAACACTGGAGCTTTATGGAGCCAGCCGACGTAGTGAAAATAATGAGCAGCATGCAGCCACAAATGTCAATGCCCATGCCCGCTGACTCTACAAAGACAAAGAAAAAGAAATAAGGCTCATTAAACAAAATGTGCTAATGTGAAAATGTGCTAATTTGTAAATGTGAAAATGAAATATAAGCCTCCTGATTTACACATTTACAAATTAGCACATTTTCACATTGCTCTTTTCTCTCTTTTTTTAATTGGCGTTCCTTGGGCATTCGCCTCTTCCACCGGTAACAAAAATCCCATTGGATCATCCCCGGCGAGCGGTATCCATTTCCTCGAATCTGGCTGGTCAAAGGCGCTGGAACAGGCCCAAAAGGAAAATAAGCCGATTTTTCTCGATGCGTATGCATCCTGGTGCGGACCCTGTAAAATGCTGAAGAGAAATACATTTTCAAAAAAAGAAGCCGGAGATTTTTTCAATGCGCATTTTATCAATGTTGCCATTGATATGGAAAAAGGCGATGGACCTGCCCTTGCGGAAAAATTCGAGGTTGATGCATATCCCACCCTGATCATCGCCGACAAAAACGGGAATATCCTTACCTATACGAAAGGCTATATGAATGCAGTTGAGTTGGTCGAGTTCGGCAAATACGGATTGAATAAATTTCAGCCTTGATCCGGTTCCATTTTAGAGTCCACATGACCACAAATCTCCAATCGTCCCTCATTTGAATCCAAGCGCCTTTATATATCCCCTGTTTGGAATGCAGTTTTCAAACCGGCAATTGAGCAGGTATTCTTTTAATGCCTGCCGTATATGGTCGATATTTTCAGGCCTGTTTTTCCGGATATCGGCGAAGTTCCGCTTGGGTGCCTCGGCATACTTGATAATCTCATCATAGTAAGCTGGTTTTTTTATTTGAACCACTCCCCTTTCGCTCTCCAGTTTTTTATACGGCCAGTAATGCCAGCCAATCGAATTCTGTTCCAGGGTTGTGCGAAAACTGTCTATCCAGGAATCCGTATTCTCCCCTGTTTCGCCGCAATAAATAGGAACATGATTCCTGGTTCGAAAGTCCAGGTATTGCTGAATAACATCTACCGTGGGTGCGGTCCAGTATTTATGAAACTGGTAGATGAGTTTGGAATCAAATGGAGTACCGAATGGCTGGAAGTTCGAATCCCATTGCGCTCCTCCCAGGATCAGGATATGATTTTTGTCAACCGTGCGGATCGCCGCTGCAATTTTCTTGTATAAAGGTTCCAGTTTGGGATTAAAATGGGTTTTGTCGAAATAATGCGCGATGGGTTCGTTCAGAAGATCATAACCGAGAATGGTCATCTCATCTTTATAGTGTTCCGCAATCCTTTTCCAGATAGCAGCCGTCAATTCCTGGTCTTCTTCGCTATCGTATAAAAAAGGATATCCATCACCGTCATCAATATTGTCGCCGGTTTGACCCCCCGGCGCACAATGCATATCCAGTATCACATAAAGGTTTTCTTTTTTACACCATTGGATCAATTTATCCAGCAGTTCGAAACCATGATTTTCGTTGTTTTCCCCCAGGTAATTTTCTTTTGTGAATAATCTATAATTGAAAGGCACGCGAATGGAATTCATCCCCAGGTTTTTCAGGTAATGAATATCGGATTCAGTAATAAAATTCTCGAGGTACTGCTTCCAGAAAACCCTGGTTTCCGAGGGACCGATCAATTCGTCGAATGCCTGGTTGATCAAACGAGGAGAATTTATGTTTCTAAAAAGAAACATATACCCTTCCGGAACCAGCCAGTTCCCCAGGTTGGTCCCCCGCATAATAAATGGTGTTCCGTCAGGCAGAACCACCTCAGTTCCCCGGGTGCTGACAAACCCTCCGGATTGTGCTATGGTGTTGGAGTTGCAAGCCAGCATGAAAAAGAGGGTGTATAGAAGGCGGAATGTTCTTTGGCGCATCATCTTATTTATTTTCATAAATATAAATATTCGTCCCGGTAAAACCGATACGGCTGCACTTGATTATCTTTATGAAAACCGCAGATATGGCACTATCATTAGCGCAAAAGCTGCGCATCAAAGAAGGTACAACCCTGCTAACTATCCATGCGCCGGCAGGTTTTGCAGCTCAACTTCAACCGCTTCCTTCCCGCGTTAGGATAAGCGGGAAGACAAATGATTACACACAAGTACACTGGTTTGTAAATAATAAAGCAGATGTCGAAAAAGAACTTAATAAAGTATTGGGTTTATTGAGGGATGAAGTTGTTTGCTGGATATATTATCCCAAGAGTAGCTCCGGCATGCAGACCGACCTGACGCGTGATAAAGGCTGGGATAGCCTGACAAAGAAAGATAACCTCCAATGGCTAAGTCTGGTCTCTTTCAACGACAGTTGGTCGGCCTTCGCCATGCGACTGAAAACAACTGCAGATCAGAAAAAGAATGAAACCAAACGCCTGGTATTCGATTTTGTTGACCCTGTTGCGAAAACGGTGAAACTGCCGGAAGATCTCGCTGCCGCCCTGAAGAGCAATAAAAAAGCAGCCTCTCTTTTCGAGGGCCTTTCTTTCACAAATAAAAAAGAATACATTGAATGGATCGTAAGTGCCAAACGGGAAGAAACCCGGAAACAAAGAATCAGAGATATGCTTTAACGCCTGGTAAAAGGCTGGAAGAATCCGGCCAACCGCTAAGGCATTCAGGCTCCCTTTACTTTGGAATAATTGTGCAAATCGTTATTCAATTTTCTTTTTCAGCTCAAAATTCAGGAATGGCTTAAGCAGATCTATCGGAACCGGGAATATCGTGGTTGAATTGTTTTCTGTGGCAATCTCTCTCAGCGTTTGCAGATAGCGCAGCGTGATTGCGCTGGGTTGTTCGGCCAATACCTTTGCTGCGTCGGCCAAACGTTGGGAAGCCTGGAATTCTCCTTCTGCAGCGATAATTTTTGACCGGCGTTCTCTTTCGGCTTCCGCCTGCTTGGCCATCGCCCTTTGCATTTCCTGGGGCAGGTCGATCTGTTTTACTTCTACATTGGATACCTTGATCCCCCAGGGTTCTGTATGTCCGTCTATGATCTGCTGCAGGCGCTGGTTGATCTTTTCCCTTTGCGAAAGCAGATCGTCAAGTTCGGATTGTCCGAGTACACTCCGTAAAGTGGTCTGCGCCATCTGGGAAGTTGCCACAAGATAATTTTCAACTTCCACAATGGCTTTGTTAGGCTGAAGCACGCGGAAATAGATCACAGCATTCACTTTAATGGACACATTATCCTGCGTGATCACATCCTGAGGCGGCACATCCATCACAACCGTACGCAGACTCACCTTGACCATCTTATCCACGATAGGAATAAGAAAAATCAGACCGGGTCCTTTTACGTCGCCTGAGATCAGCCTCCCTAACCTGAAAATGACGCCTCGTTCATATTCACGAAGTATCCGGACGGCATTCGCCAGAATAATTATCCCGAAAAGAATGAGTACCAGGGTAAAAACAGGAACCGTTTGCATGAAGTGTATTTTTAAATTTAACTACTGATTTGTTCAACATAAAGAGTCAGGTCTACAACTTTCGCCACGCGCACTTTCGATCCCTGGGGAATATGCCCGGTCATGGATACAGCTTTCCAGATCTCACCATTTAATTGCATTCTGCCGTCGGGATTGAGTGCATCCAGGGTTTCACCATCTTTACCCAGCATACCTTGAATACCCGTGACCGGTTTGGCACGTTGTGCCCTCAGGCCCATGCCGATCACAAAAAGAAAAAAACAGGCTGCAATGGCAACGGCAGAGACAATCAGGGTGCGGGATAAGCTCACCACTTCCAGGGATGAGCCCGGTCGGATCAACATGAGCGACCCGATCAGGAGCGCAACAATGCCACCGATGGCCAGCATGCCATGGCTCACTATTTTAATCTCCAGCAGCAGCAGGCCAATCCCAAAAATTATTAAGGCAACACCCGCCCAATTTACAGGAAGTGTATTTAAAGCATAAAAAGCAAGCACAAGAGAAATAAATCCGATAATTCCCGGAAATATAATTCCCGGATTGAATAACTCGAAGAGCAGCCCGAACAATCCGAGCATCAATAATATATAAGCGATATCCGGATCGCTGACCAGGTCCAGAAGCTTTTCCGTGAATTCCATATCGAGGGTTTCTATGGCCGCTCCTTTCGTATGCAATATCAGCTTTGTAGAATCATGCATAATTGTTTTGCCATCAATCAGATTAAGCAGGTCCCTGTCGTTCGAAGCAATAAGGTCAATGATATTTTGCTCCAGCGCTTCTTTTGCGGTGATCGCAACACTTTGCCGCACGGCCTCTTCGGCCCAAAGCAGGTTTCGCTTTCTATATTCCGCAATGGTCCGGATAAATGCAGCTGCATCATTCGTGGTCTTACTGTTCATGATGCTATCGGTTCCTCCCTGCATATTAACCGGATGCGCCGCTCCGATATTTGTTCCCGGCGCCATGGCCGCAATATCGGCGGCGAGGGTAATGAACACCCCGGCCGATCCGGCATGAGCCCCTGCCGGGGAAACATATACAATCACAGGTACCGGAGATTCCAGTATATCTCCTACGATAACCCTTGTGGATTTCAACAAGCCTCCGGGCGTATTAAAATGGATCAGGAGACAGGATGCTTTTTCGGCAACAGCTTTTTCTATGCCACGATGAATATACTCCGCGGCCACAGGATTTATGGTCCCATCAATCCGAATGGAAATTACCGTTTGCGCCGGAAGCAGCAAAGGCAAAGAAAGAGCGATGTATAAAAAAATACGCTTCATAAAAATGCCTCCTGCCGGAGTGAAGCTTTGAAGAAGTGGCAAGACATTCTTGTAATTTACCCGAATCCGGGGGAATTAAAAAGTTTAAGATTCTTTTCCAGGTTTATCCGGATGAGGTAATCAGATGGGAATTCACCGAATAGTGTTACACAGCCTGGAAGAATACGGGTTTAAAAAATTATGTTTGCACTATTTATGGGAATCTGGTTACCTCTTCCTGAGGATCAATAAATGAACATGAATGTGGAAATGGCCGCTATTATTGATTTTTGAAGTTTTTCTCCCGTTACTTATTTTTTGTCAGCAGGATACGTTGCAAAAGCCGCCTTCGCTTTCCCAGATGGATGTCAGAGATCTGTTATTTAAAAGAACCGACCATGGGAAAGAGTTTGAAAGGAAAAGTTTTTTTGTGGTACTTCCTGTTCTCGGATCAAATCCAACAGCGGGATTTATCTACGGCGCCGGGCTTTCGTTTGTATACAGGAAAACGATTGACAAAAGATTTTCAACGGTTAGCAGCAATTTATCCTATTCCACAAAAAGGCTGGCAAACCTGAATATAAAAAGCAATTTATTTGTATTAAACGATAAATTATTCTTAAACGGTGATTGGAGATACTATGTCATAACGGAAACCACTTATGGATTGGGCGGTTCTAATAATTCCTCCAGTCAGAACCTGAGGTATAACCAGATCAGAATTCATGAAACCGCATCCTGGGAACTACTTCCAAATCTTTTTGCCGGAATCGGAATACACTATGATTATTTTTTTAATATTATAGACAATACGGCAGCAAATGGAGACCCGGACAAATCCTATCATTACAATTACAGTGAGCGGCATGGCTTTAATCCAAATGAGTATACCGTTTCCGGTGTCAGTCTTAACTTTTTGTATGATAGCCGGGATAATCAGGTAAATGCCTATAAGGGCTCTTATATCAATGTAAACTACCGTATAAATGAAACTGCTCTTGGCAGCGTGAAGAACAGCACAATGCTTCTCACAGATTATCGTTCCTTTTATTCATTAGGCAGCACAAAGGGCAGCAGTGTGCTTGCTTTATGGCTTTATGGGAGTTTTGTTGTAAGCGGAAATGTTCCCTATCTCCTGCTGCCTGCAATAGGATTTGACCAGCGTCAAAAGTCCGGAAGGGGTTATTCTTTCGGCCGGTTCAGAGGGATGGATATGTTATACGTTGAATCTGAATATCGTTTCCGCATTTCACCCAGGTCCGGAATTCTGGGTGGAGTAATTTTTGCGAACCTGACCTCAACCTCTGATAAAGAAAATAACATTAATTTATTGAATTACATTCAGCCGGCGTACGGCAGTGGATTGCGCATTATGCTTGATAAGATCTCTCGTACCAGGCTGGAACTGGATGCGGCCGTTGGCAAAGGGAAAATCGGATTCTATTTTGGCATCAGGGAAACGTTTTGATTATTTTAAAAGCTCCTGAGAAAGATCCGGTAAATAAATTCTTATTTTTATTGCATGAAAGATACCCTTCAGTCGTTCAACGAAACGCTGCACTCAGATACTCCTCCGGAATCTTTTTCCGTTTATCTGAAAGCTCTGTGGTATGAGCGAAAGGGGCAGTGGAGCAAAGCGCATAGCCTTGTCGATAGTCTGGATGGAAAAGATGCCGCGAGGATTCATGGCTACCTGCACCGCAAAGAAGGCGATGCCATGAACGCCGGGTATTGGTACCAGCAGGCAGGAATCAAACAACCTGATGTTAATACTGAAAAGGAATGGGAAATGCTGGTGACTGATTTTTTAGGGATCACTCGCGGCCATACTTGATATTCCCGGAATTATGGTTTTTCCTTCTTATACAGGCCGACCAATTCGCCCTTAGCGAGGATATGGCCTTCCATAGCTTTCTCCAGTGCGGCTTTGTCACTGGTGATATCCAGGTTCAGCCTGGTATCCAGCGCATAAACCATAAAATGATAATGGTGTGTTCCGGACGGCGGACACATACCGATATAACCAGGTTTTCCGGCCCCGCTATGCCCTTGTTCGCCACCTTTAAAACCTTCGGGCATATCGCCATTGGTGTCAATATTCCAGGCTACCCAATGTGTAAAACCTCCCGGTCTGGCAGCGTCCGGATCGTGCAAAATAAGAGCCAGCGATTTTGCACCCGAAGGCACATTGCTCACTTGCAAGGGCGGGCTGACCTGCTCGCCTTCGCAGGAATATTTTAGGGGAATGGAACCGTTATCCGCAAAACTTTTGCTGGTTACCGTCAGCTGGGCGTTAGCAACGGATACCATGGACATCATTGCAGTAAAAGCTGAACTAATGATCAGGTAGTGCATAAATTTTATTGAAAATGCAGAAAAAATTGTACCAGATTTTCCGGGCCCATAGCAACGCCTCAGGGCGGCCATCACTATTACCCCGCTTTCGCCGGGTCTGAGGAATGATGGACCCCGTCTAGGACGAAGGAGGAAATAAGAGCAACTGATCCTTTCCACGGTTATTTTTCTGTTTCTGATCCGGTTCTCCAAAATTAGACAAGCTTATACCCAGAAGCCGGATCTGCTTTCCTTCCGGCGCCGTTTCTTCCAGTAATTGCCTGGCCGTAGATGCAATGATACCGTTTTCATTTACAGGATGAGGATATGACTTGCTCCGGGTGATGATCTTAAAATCACTGAATTTTATTTTTAATGTAACGGTTCTTCCTTTCAATCCGTAATGCAACAGACGTTGCTCAACCAAAGCCGCGATCTTATCCAGCTCTTGGTTCATATCTTCCAGTCGCGTCAGATCATAAGGAAAAGTATCTTCGGCACTAAGAGATTTCGTTTCCCTGTTCGGTTCAACCTGCCTGTCGTCGATGCCTCTGACGATCTGATAATAAAAGTTTCCGTTCTTACCAAAGTGTTTAACCAGTTCTTCTACCGAATATTTTTTCAGCTCTTTGCCCGTAAACATACCCACCTCTTTCATTTTAGCGGCTGTTACTTTTCCAACGCCGAAAAATTTTTCTACCGGCAGGCTTTCCATAAAAGTTGTTATTTTGGAAGGGCCGATAAAGGTCAGTCCGTCGGGTTTTTTCATTTCAGAAGCAATTTTTGCCACAAATTTATTGACCGATACACCCGCAGATGCAGTCAGATCCAATTCTTCCTTAATTGATTTTTTAATTTGAGCTGCAATATCCAAAGCAAGACCGATTCCAAGTTTGTCCGTCGTTACATCCAGATAAGCTTCATCAAGGGATAGTGGCTCTACGAGATCTGTATAACGATGAAATATTTCTCTGATCTTTTGGGAAGCGGCTTTATATGCCTCGAAGCGCGGGCGGATAAAAATTGCCTGGGGACAGAGCTTGAAAGCTTGTTTGGAAGGCATTGCAGATCTTACACCAAATTTCCTCGCTTCATAGCTGGCCGTGGCTACCACGCCTCCGCGCCCTTCGGGAAACCCAC
>Ga0182024_10005234_pt1 | contig 29216 bp, 24 predicted proteins | sample P32metaG_FD_120480 | JGI IMG/M metagenome (GOLD analysis project Ga0182024, IMG submission 120480) | Permafrost microbial communities from Stordalen Mire, Sweden - P3-2 metaG (Illumina Assembly) | ecosystem: Environmental > Terrestrial > Soil > Wetlands > Permafrost | place: Sweden: Stordalen...
AGTCATCGAGCCACCAATCGACTGGCGGGCTTCCTCGGGAAAAATGTTCGGGACTAACAATCAGAAAAAATGGCTGCGCCTTTGAAACCCGCACAATCTTGTGGCCTAGCCGGCGGATCTGGCTTTTCGCTGCTGAAACCGTCAGCCCGGTCTCCTTTGCCAGTTGAGACATGGAAAAGGCGACGTGTCCTTCGGTCAGTCGAATGTCGATGAACGCCGACACTGCACCTATCCGCCGGCCTTTTATTGCGCCAAAATCAATCATTTTAAATTGCAATTTATGCCGTTAAACACTCTATCTTGCAAATAAAACTTTCAATAAAACCGTCACAAATATCGTGTAAACAGCAGGTAACTATTGACTAGCAAGTAACATCTCAAATTGTCGTAATTTATGCGCACCCTCGGGATTTCCCCTGGGGACACCACCCTCGCAATTGGCGCTCTTGAAGTAAGAATAAATTCGTCAAAGTCCTGCTAATGATTGGGGAATTGGCAAGGGGACGGTCAAATCGCCGACCAAAGTCCCAAACACCGCTTCTTCATGAACGATGCGCCCCGTTGTGCGCATGTCTTCACCCAGTTGCTCATCCCAGGGCGTCGCCGGCACATGGCCCGCGAATATTTCACCTTTCGGTGCGTTCAAATAGTCGCTCGCTCCAAAACGCCAAGGTGCCGCGCCCGACTCAGCCATCACCCGCCGCGCAAAAAAAGCGCAACCTGCCGCCGTTCCTCGTGCAAGCTGCGTTGCTGCTCGGCGGCGCCGCGATCGCCTTCGGCTTTGGCGCGCGCGGCCGTTTGCTCCAGTTGCTGGTGCCGGTTTGCCTCCAACTCGGCTTTAGTCCGTTTTACCACCGCGGTTGCTTCGGCCAGTTTCAGCAGGATAACCTTGACGACCATCACATGGCGTGGAGCAGCCTTTCGGCGGCTAAGGCGGGCTCAGGCGCGCCGACAGAATCCTGATCGCCAGCCGATTGGCCGGGCGGGAAGGCGAGGCCAGGTCCAACTCGGTCACGCCTGCCGACATCAGAAACGGCGGCTTTGCCTGAACTGCAAAGAGCGTCGCGTTGGAGGAGGGTTTTCCGATCATGGCGATCGAGAATGGCTCTCGGAAAATTGTTTCCGTCGCCCCGTCGGCAAACGTCAGCGAACCCACGCCATCGGTCGAAATGTTCGGCGCCTGGATATCGATTTTCCCGTTCAGATGCGTCAAAAGCGCGAAAGCCGACGGCAGGTCAATCGCTTTGGCGACGACCGCTTTCACCCCGTCGGTCTGGATCGCAATCGTGACAAACTCGCCCATCGCCCCCATGACCGGGTACAGGCGCTTTACCTGATCGGCCACCGCCTCCCGTGACGGCTTCTGCTCTTTCTTAAGGCGCGCCCTCGTTTCCTCGAGCCAGTCACCCATTCCATAGCTGAGGAGTGCCGTCTTTACGGTAATCGAGGCCTTTGTCTCCTTGGGGTCGCGGGCAATCGTCTTCCCGGTCGAGTCGGCGCAGAATGGCCCGGTCAAGGTCAGCTCGAGAACGGCGTGCTCATCCCGAGCAAGCGGGTTGCGGGCCGCCACCGCCTGCAGGATCCACTGATCCTCGAGGCCCATTTCAACCAGACTGAAGAGCACGACGAGCGAATCCCCTTGGCGGATCGTTCGCTCCGACCGCGGCGCGTCGAAGCCGGAGACCGGGATGCTCCGTGCCGCCGCGAAGGCGCTGAGCGCGGCCAGCGGTTCCCTTAAGAATCCCGCATCCGGGTCCGGCCCCGCTGCCGCTGCTGCTGCTGCCGTCGCGGCAATGAATGCGGTAAGGATCGAATCATATTTCATGAGGCGCCCACTGGAGGCCAGCCCATAAAATAACGGCCGGCAACGCCGAAAGGAACTCTCCGCCGCTCTTTTTGCAGGAGCCGCAGGAACCTACCGAATCCGGGGGCAGGATCACCCGAGGGATGATTGTGCGCCAAGCCAAGGCCCACTGCGCTCGCCAGGATCGCGCCGGTCGCGCTTCAGGGCATCTTAGGGGACGGAATCGCGACGATGATAGAAGGGGCCCGCCCGCGTGAATCACGCAATTTTAAGCACAATGCGCCCATTCACTTTGCCGGCGCGCAGGCGTTCGAGGACCTCGTTGATCTCGTCGAGCGATGCGGTCTCGATGTTCGCCTTGACCTTGCCGGCCGCGGCGAATGCGAGCGCCTCTTTCATGTCGGAACGGGTTCCGACCAACGATCCGCGCACCGTCAGGCAGCGAAAGACGACGTCAAAAATATTCAGGGGGAAATCTCCCGGAGGAAGCCCGTTCAGCACGCAGGTGCCCCCCCGGCGCAGCATGCCGGTCCCTTGCGCGAAAGCCCCTTTGGAGACTGCCGTGATCAGCACCCCATGCGCGCCGCCGATCGCTGCTTGCACCGCCGTGACGACATCGACGTTCTTGGCGTTGAAGGTTAGACTTGCGCCCAGGCGCCGCGCGAGATCCAGCTTGTCATCGCCGATGTCCACCGCGGCGACTTTGAGGCCCATGGCGACCGCATATTGGACCGCGAGATGACCCAACCCGCCGATGCCGCTGACGACGAACCAATCGCCGGGTTGGCAGTCGGCGACTTTGATGCCCTTGTAGGTGGTGACGCCGGCACAGATGATGGGGCCCGCGGAAATCGGATTGAGACCCTCGGGGATGCGGGCGACGTAGTCGGCCGGCGCCACGCAATACTCGGCGAAGCCGCCATTGGCGGAATAACCGCCATAGATTGCGGACTCGCACATGGTCTCACGGCTGGTGAGACAATAATCGCACAGGCCGCACGCTTCGAACAGCCAGGGCACTCCGACCATGTCGCCCTCCTTGAGTCCCCGAACTCCGCTGCCCAGTTCGATCACCCGCCCAATGCCTTCGTGACCCGGAGTAAACGGAGGCTTCGGCTTCACCGGCCAGTCGCCGTCGGCCGCGTGGACATCGGTATGGCAAACGCCGCAAGCCTCAACCTTGATGAGCACTTGACCGGCTGCGGGCGAAGGCACCGGCAGCTCGCCCACGGTTAAGGGCTTGCCGAACGCGGTGACAAAGGCGGCTTTCATGACGCGGGGCCGGTTCGAGACCATTCCCCGGCGGCGCGACTGAGGTTCAACCTGCAGAACGGGCAGGTCAGCAGAGATGGCGGGAAGGGAGGCGGCGGGGAGGGGAAGGGTGGTAGGCATGATAGTGTTAAAATCGGGTTTCTGACTCGGCCCTAGAGTCGTTCAAATGCGCTTTCGCGTCTGCGCGGTTGTTGCGAATTAGTCGGCGCATCTTGACCGGAGGCGAACCGCCAGATCGGCGGCATTTGGCGCGAAATTAACGCCAACCAAGCCCCGGAGCGACGTGGGCAAGAATCGCCTCCAGCACATGGACGTTATACGCCACGCCCAATTGATTGGGGATCGTAAGCAGGAGGGTGTCCGCTGCGGCGATGGCTTCATCCCTTCGGAGCTGCTCGACGAGAACGTCGGGTTCGGCCGCGTAGCCCCGGCCGAAGACCGCTCGGGTCGTTGCGTCGAGAAAACCGATCTTATCCGTCTCCGCCGCTTCGTGCCCGAAATAGGTGCGGTCGAGATCATTCATCAAGGGAAAGATGCTTCGGCTGACCGAAACGCGCGGAACGCGCTTGTGTCCCGCCGCGGCCCAAGCCGTCCGGAAGGCCCGGATCTGAGCAGCCTGTTGAACGTGCAGGGGCTCTCCGGATTCATCAAACTTGAGCGTCGAACTCTGCAGGTTCATCCCCAGCTTCGCGGCCCAAACGGCTGTCGCATTGGTCGCCGAGCCCCACCAGATTCGGTCCCGCAAACCCGCGGAAAATGGCTCGAGCCGCAAGAGCCCGGGCGGATTGGCGAACATCGGGCTCGGGTTGGGTTGCGCGAAGCCCTTCCCCTGCAGCAGCTCGAGAAACTCCTCGGCATGACGCCGGCCCAAGGCCGCGTCGTCCTCGCCCTCGGCCGGGCGATGGCCGAAGTAACGCCATCCCTCGATTACTTGCTCGGGTGAACCGCGGCTTATTCCCAGCTGCAGGCGTGAGCCAGCGATGAGATCGGCGGACCCGGCGTCTTCCGCCATATAGTGCGGATTTTCGTACCGCATATCGATGACGGCGGTTCCGATCTCGATCTTTTGGGTCCGGGCGCCGACCGCCGCAAGCAGGGGAAACGGCGAGGACAATTGGCGGGCGAAATGGTGAACCCGGAAGTAAGCCCCGTCCATTCCGAGCCGCTCGGCCTCGAGGGCGAGCTCGATGGACTGCAAGAGCACGTCAGCCGCCGACCGCGTTTGTGATTGGCGTGAAGGCGTCCAATGGCCGAAGGACAAGAAACCGATTTTCTTCATGAAACTGAGTTGTAGGTGCTGGCCCCGCTCTGACAACGCAACTTTCGCCGGTCGGAAGCCTGCGCGGCGCGCCCCGCGTCCGTCGCAGGCTGGCGTTTTCTGCGTCCTTCCGGAAACTGGGCGCTGAAATCTCATGGTGCTCCGCCGCAAGAATATTTTCCATTTGCCGATGCCGTCCGCGACCACGATCTACGTGCGGCCGGGCTACAATCGCGTGCTGGCCGAGGAATTTGCGGCGTTGAAGCGCAAGCGCGCCGACTTGGTGAAGGACAAAGTGGAGGCGCACAGTCAGGGCGACCTGCGCGAGAATTTCGGCTTCAAGGCCGCGAAGGAGGCCATTCGCGCCGTCGACCGAAAGATGGCCGCGCTCGACCGCTTTGTGGCCCGGAATGTCTTCATTGAAGTCGACCCGGTGACGTGGCTCACCAAACCGACCGGCACTTTGCTCCTCGGCCACGTGGCGACGATCGAAAAGCAGGACGTGGGGACGAAGCGAAGGCACCGTTTCACGTTTCTGGTGGCTACGCATGGCGAGACGGCCACGGATGCGGAGTCGGGCATCGAATGCCTGCCCCATAACTCCCCCCTGGCTACTGCCGTCCTGGGCCTCGCCGTCGACGCCCCGGCTAAGGTGATCCTGCCGGCGGGTGAATCCGTCCTGATCGTCCGCTCCATTCGAAATCCCACCCAAACGGAGCTGGACCGCCTGCTCACGGGAATTAAGCCGCCCGAATTCGACGAGTGAGAAGCCCCGGTTCAGGGATCTCGTCGCTTGAATGACGATCGGAGCATAACCAACGCCCGATGGGCACCGTCCCCTTGCGCTTGACAGCTTCCTGTACATGTACCACTTTCTGTACATATGAAGGCCATCACCTATACCTCAGCCCGTGAAAATTTAGCGTCGACCATGGATCGAGTCTGTGAAGATCGGGCGCCCGTAACTATCACCCGAAGTGGGAAGGGTCAGGCAGTGGTCCTCCTCTCACTCGAAGAGTACGAACAGCTTGAGGAGACAGCCCACTTGCTCCGCAGCCCGGCCAACGCTCGGCGACTCATGTCCGCCGTTGAGGATCTCGCCCGGGGTAAAGGCAAAGAGCATAAGGTTAATCTCGCCGACGCATGAGGCTCATTTTCGCGCCGGAGGCCTGGGAGGACTATCTCTATTGGCAAGAAACCGACAAGAAGGCGATTCGACGCATTCATGAGCTCATTAAGGATGCAACGCGCAGTCCATTCTCCGGAATCGGCAAGCCGGAGCCATTACGATACGCCCTCTCAGGATACTGGTCTCGGCGCATCACTGAGGAGCATCGCATGGTTTACCGGGTCGAAAAAACCGACCTGTTGATTGCCCAGCTCCGATACCACTACTGAGTCCGTGGCGATCAGATGCGCTTAAGCGCCTCTTTGATTTTCCCCACGTTCGAACCTTCGACGGCTCCCTCGTAAAAGGATTGCCAAAAATTACCTTGGTCATGGAGGCTCCTATTTTGCCAGCGGCTCTCGCGCTTGGGTTGAATTTCGAAGGAGGCTGGGAACGGCCGAACTACTTTTTCTTGGGCGTGGCCCCCCGGAATTGCTCGGGAAAAATGCCCAGAAAATAGTTCCAGCCTTTGTCGTGCGATCTGCCACCGTCCGTATTCGGAAGGCCGGAATGAACGAGGGTCATCAAGGTGTCCTTGCCCTGTTTCTTGAAGGTTACCGTTACGGTCGACTCGAGACCGGCGGTATTCGGCGACATCCAGGTATGACGAATTCGACCCGGTCGCTTTACTTCGGTGAATCTCCCGTAGTGGGGAGTGCCCTGGATGCCCCAGTAGAAGAGCCCGTCCACTTGGGGATTCAGGATCAGCTTGGCGGCCATATTCCAAGGATTGCCGGGGATCTTAGGGTCCAACCAGGCGTCGAACACCTCAGCGGCGGAAGCCGGAATGGTTCGTTCCACCTTAACCTCAATCGTCTGCTTTGCTTTGTTCATTTCTTTTTCGCCTTATTTTTTGTGGTGATTGTTTTGTCCTGAAAATACTGCCCAAATTGGCCGAGGCGTTCGTTCCAGAAGCGCTCGTACTCGTGAACCCAGCCCGCCACCTGCCGGAGGGGCTCGCCGCGAAAAGAGATGATGACTTCCCGGCCCTGCTTCCGGCGTTCAATGAGACCCGCCCGATCGAGCAGCTTCAGATGCTTGGTCACGGCGTTGAGCGCCGTGTCGAACGGCTTGGCGATGTCGAGGAACCGGGCCGGACCATTCGCGAGCTGTCCGATAATCGCCCGCCGGGTCGGGTGGGAAAGCGCGGTCAGCACCTCGGTCAATTGATCCATGGTCGAAATTACACCATAAGGTGTAATGAATGGCAAGCATTTTTTCATTCGGGCGTGGCCGCCGCTGCGCAAACCGCTTAACGTTGCCGACGGGCGATTTTCCCTCCAGGGAATTCCCCTCCGCCGATGTCATCTGCTGCCCCCTCTGAAGGCGTCATTCTCTTCGATCCCTATCCTCGTCGGATCGACCGGATCTTCAACGAACCGACCAAGCGGCGCCTGGAGCGACTCGGGCGGGTGATCTGGCATGATGGTTCGCCCGCTCCCGCCGAGCACATCGACCGGTACCTACCGAACGCGATCGCGCTCGTCGGCCAGTCGCCCCTGGACCGAGCCCGACTGGACCGGGCGCCGCACTTGCGGGCCGTCTTCAACGTGGAAAGCAACTTTCTGCCGAACATCGATTATGCCGAATGCCACCGCCGCGGCATTCCAGTGCTCTCGACGGCTCCCGTTTATGCTCGGCCGGTGGCGGAAATGGTCCTCGGGATGGCGATTTCCTTGGCCCGGCGGATGCACGAGGCCGACGCGGCGCTGCGGGTGGGCAAAGAGTTCAAGGGAGACAACCGCGACTCTTTTCTGTTGCACGGCAAGCCGCTGGCGATCATCGGATTCGGCAACGCCGGCCGGGCGCTGCTCCCGCTGCTGCGGTCATTTTCCCAGGAGATCCTGATCCACGACCCCTGGGTCCATCCGTCTGTGTTTCGCGATCTGGACGTGATTCCCGCCGCGCTTGAGGAATGCTTCGCCCGCGCCCGCGTGGTCTTCATTCTGGCGGCCAATACCAGCGAAAATACCGGCCAGATTGGCCAGCGGCTCTTCGCCAGCATGCAGCCGGGCAGCGTCGTCGTCCTCGCCAGTCGGGCCGAAGTTGTGAACTTTCCAGAATTTCTCGCCGCTGCCGAGAGCGGGCAGATTCGGGCCGGGATCGACGTCTGGCCGGTCGAGCCGGTCCCGCCGGACGAGCCCGGACGAAACACCGCCAATACCCTGATTCAGGCCCATCGGGCCGGCAGCGTGCCGGAAGTCCAAACGCTGATCGGGGAGATGGTGGTGGACGATTTGGAAGCCATCCTCGGCGGGCTGCCGCCCCAGCGTTGCCAGAAGGCCATCCTGGAAACCATTGGCCGGTTGCGCAGCAAACCCGTCGGATCCTGGTCGCTATCCGATACCCGGCGGCCCTGACTTTATCCCATGAAGATCCTCTTTATCGGTGGTTCGGGCGTGATCAGCCGCGCCGCGACGCAGCAAACGCTCGCCGCCGGCCACGACCTCTGGCTGCTCAACCGGGGTCAGCACCGCGCCATTGCCGGAGCCAAGACCTTGGTCGCCGACACCGCCGACCCCGAGGGCATGCGCACCGCGCTCCGCGGCCACGACTGGGATGTCGTCGTGCAATGGATCGCCTATGCCCCGGCCGATATCCGGCGCGATATCGGCCTCTTTCGCGCCTCTGCCCGCCAGTACATTTTCATCAGTTCGGCCACCGTCTACGAAAAGCCGCCTCAACACTACGTCGTCACCGAGTCGACCGCGCGCGGCAATCCGTTCTGGGAATACGCCCGGCTCAAGATCGCCTGCGAGCGGGAGCTCGAAACCGCGCACCAGAGCAGCGGGTTTCCCGGGGTGATTGTGCGGCCCTCCCTCACTTATGGGGAAGACCAGGTGCCCCTGGCGCTTAACTCCTGGCAACAGAGTTGGACCGCCATCGATCGGATGCGCCGGGGCGTGCCGGTGATCATTCCGGGAGATGGCACCTCCCTCTGGACGATCACCCACAACACCGATTTCGCGCAGGGGCTGCTGGGCCTCTTTGGCAACCGGGCCACGCTCGGGGAGGCCTTTCACATCACTTCGGACGAGGTGCTCACCTGGAACCAGATTTTTCTCCAGGCGGCGCAGGCGGCCGGGGTCGCCGCGCCGAATTTCGTGCACATCGCGTCCGACTTCATCGTCGCTTGCGCGCCGGCGGTGGCAGGCTCGTTGTTGGGGGACAAGGCCGTGTCCGCCGTGTTCGACAACGGGAAAATCAAGCGGTATGTCCCGGGCTTTGCCGCCCAGACCCGGTTTGCCGATGGGATCCGAAAAACCATCGCTTGGTTCGACGCTGATCCCATTCGCCAGCAGGTGGACGCGGCGACGAACGAGCGGTGGGATCGCCTCGCGTCTGCCTATGGGGCCGCGCTCACCCAGGCAAAAGCGGCGTTGGAGGCCAGTTGAACTCGGCGGGCGGATGAGGGGCATTGGGCTCACGTAGATGACGTCGAAAGTCGGCGCTAAGGTGACGTCGCGGTCCGTATCGTCATCGACGACGCCAAAACTTTTTCGCGGGGCCTCCCCGTTGCGGATGGCGACCGAGAAAACCGGGGTTGCATTTATAGGGCGCCAAGCTCAATCGGTAATCCTTAGCTAATGTTCAGTTTGCGACCATCCGACCCCTCATGAAGAAATTCCTCCTCTCTGCCTTCGCCACCGCCCTGAGCCTTGCGGTATGGCTGAGGCTCGCCCCCCTCGCCTTGGCCGCCGACTCCGCCGCCGGCCCTTATAAGATTCTGGCCACCACCCAAATTCCCGCTGCCGGCGGGATCGACTACGTCACCGCGGACAGCGTCAACCGCCGGGTCTACGTCGCGTGTGGCAACACGGTCAGCGTGTTCGACCTCGATACCTATCAATTGGCCGGCAGTTTGCCCGGGGCGTCCGGCCACGGCGTCGCGGTCGACCCGGAAGCCCACACCGGGCTCGTCTCCGGCAATCCGGCGATTTTGTTCAACACCCAGACCCTCGACCGGATCAAAACCATTCCGGCCTCCGGGGCCGACGGCTATCTCTTCGATGCGCTGACCCACCACTTCTTCATTCTCAGCCACCGGGCACCCAATCTCCGGGTCATTGACTCCCGGGATGGTTCGATCGTCGGCACGGTGGCCGCGATCGGGCCCGACGGGGCCAATGCCGCCGTCGAGCAGGGCGCCACGGACGGCGAGGGTCATCTCTATTTTGATGTAGCCAACCAGCACCACATCGCCGTGGTGGATGCCAAGACCCTCCAAGTGACCGGACACTATGACCTGGGCGAAAAGGGCGGCGGGCCGGCGGGTCTGGCCATTGATGCCAAGAATCACATTCTATTCGCCATGTGCCGCGGCTCAAACGGCGGGGCCCCCACTTGTGTGATCCTGAGCGCGAGCGATGGCAAAATCATCACCACGTTGCCGCTGGCCGGCGGCAGCGATGGCGCCGCCTTTAACCCCCACACGGGGGAAGCCTTCAGTTCGCACGGGAACGGCACCCTTTCGGTCATCAAGGAGAATAGTCCGACCGAATTTGCGCTGGAAGAGACCGTGTCCACGAAGGCGGGCGCCAAAACCTGCACGCTGGACTTAACTACCGATCGGATAGTTCTGATCACGCGGGAACCGGCTGCCCGCGGTCCGGCGGCCGCGGCGGCCCCCGCGTCCGGACCGTCGGCGCCGCCCGCCGCGGCTCCGGCCCTGTCGCCGGCCGGCACCGGGGAAGCGACCACTGGCGGTCCGTCCGACGGCGCCGTTCGACCGAAGCGCGCCCGGGTGACCGGCCCGCAGACGCTGGATGTGATTTTCGTCGGCCGTTAAGCGGTTGCTCGACCGGCCGGCGAAAGCCTACTGATTGCGAATCGCCGCGACGGGATCGACTCGCAGCGCCTTCCAGGCCGGAACCGCCACCGCGATCAGCGCCACCACCAGGGTGAATAGCGCGGCGGCCGCGCAAGATTCCGGGTCGGCCGGACGCAGCATGCCCCCGAGTGACGAGCCCAAGCGGCAGAGCGTGAAAGCGGCGCCGACGCCGACGGCGAAACCGCTTGCCGCCAGGCCGAGACCCTGACGCAGGACCAGAGTCAGCACATGAACCGTCCGGGCCCCCAGCGCCATCCGGATGCCGATTTCGCTCGTCCGCTGCGCCACCGAATAGGCCAGCACGCTGTAGAGCCCCATCGCCGCGAGCGCGAGGGCCAGGATGGCCAGAATGCTGAGGATGGCGGTGGCGATCCTCTGGCCAAAGAGGGATCCGGAAATGTAGTCGGTCATCGGCTGGGCGTCGAACACCGTCAGCGCGGGATCGAATGCGGCCACCTCTCGGCGCACGGCGGCGATCGCCTCATCCATCGCGCCGCTGGTCCGAAGATGGAAGGTCAGGCCATATTCCGGGCGATAAACCTGCCGGATCGGGACATAGAAGAACGGCCGCGCGCCCTCGTCGATCCGCTGAATTTTGATGTCACCGGCCACCCCGACGATCGTGAACCAGCGGCCCCAGCCGTGGACCTTGCGGCCGATCGGATCGCGGCCCGGGATGAATCGCCGGACGAACTCTTGGCTGACAATCATCATGCCGGGCGACGCCGCGTTATCGCGGGCGTCAAAGTCGCGACCGGCGGTCAGCGGGATCTTCATCACCTGGAAATAGCCCGGCCCAATCAGATTGCGGTCGATCTTCATGTTCTCGCCGGGGGCGGGCCGATAGCCCTCAACCTCCAGCGATTCCCAGTTGGCGCCTTTAAACCCCAAGGGTTCCGTATCGGCATAGCTGACTCCGGTCACTCCAGGATAGCGCCCGAGCCGTTCGGTCACGCGCGCAGAGAGCGCATCGGCTTGCGCCCGCGTATAACCGGCGGTCGACAGATTGAGCTGCACCAAAACCTGGCCCTCGGCGGAGAACCCCGGGGTCATCTGGCGCAGGCCCTGGTAGCTCTTGAACAACATCCCCGCCCCGACGAGGGTGACTACGGCCAGCGCCATCTCCGCAATCACCAGCAGATTCCGCCCGCGGTGCGAAGGGGCGCCCGTCGATCCGCCGCGGCCGCCTGCCTTCAGCATCTCACCCGCGTTCGAGCGGGCGGCGTGCACGGCCGGGATCAGACCGGCAATCCCCGCCACGGCCAATGTCAGGGCCGCGGAGAAGCCGAACACTTGGCCCGCGAGGGCCGGATGGATCAGGGCCGGACCGGCGATCGCGGGGAGCAGCCAGCGCAACGCGCCGCCGAGCCAACGGGCGATGAGCAGGCCCAGGACAGATCCGGCCACGGCCAGCAGCAACGATTCGGTCAGGAGCTGGCGAGCGAGGCGACCGGGGCTCGCCCCGAGCGCCAGCCGGATGGAAAATTCCTTTTGCCGTCCGGTCGCGCGGGCTAGCAATAGATTCGCCACGTTCGCGCAAACGATGAGGAGGAGGAGGCCGCAGGCCGCCATCAGGATGGCGACCGGCTTCAGCAACATCGCCTGCGACCCAAAATGCCATTGCCACAGGGGCAGAACCGTCGCTCCAACGCCTTGGTCCGGAGTGCCATTGGCGGCCGCCATGCGCCCGGCGAGCGTCTGGACCTCCTCACGGGCCTGGGCCAGGGAAACGCCCGGATGCAAGCGCGCGATCATGGTGAAGTTGCGGGTGCCCCGATCCTGCAGCATCCACGTTCCGGAGTGGGTCACCGCGCCGTACATCGCCAAGGGGAGCCAGACCTGATAAGCAAAACCGCTTTGGGTCCCGTGGAAGTCAGCCGGGGCGACGCCGATGACGGTGAAGGCCACCCGATCGATCCGCAGCGTCGAGCCAATGGCGGAAGGACGGCGGTTAAAATGGGCGCGCCAGAAATCGTCGCTGATGACCGCCACGGGCGCGGCGTTCTGGGTGTCGCTTTGCTCCGCGGGCGAAAAGAATCGCCCGGCCTCCGGCTGGAGGCCCAACACGGCGAAGAAATTGCCCGAGACCAGCTCGCACCAAATGCGCCCTTGGTCGCTATCGGCTCCGAGCGTCAGACCATTGCCGCCGCCGACGGCCGCGACATCCAGCAGGCGCAAATAATCGCGATAGTCGCGAAAATCGAGGAACGAAGTCGCCAACGGGTCGCCCCGGGAATTTTGGGCCCCGGCGACATTTTCGAGCGCGACCAAGCGGGAGGGATCGGCCGCTCCCGGCAACGGATCGAGGAGCAGCGGCCGCAACCAGCTGAAGAGGGTGGTGTTGGCGCCAATCCCGATCCCGATTGTGAGCACGGCGACCGCCGTGAATCCCGGGCTCAGCCGCAGTTTGCGGAGCGCGAGACGAAAATCGTGCGGCAGGGAGTTCATCCGAAGAGCGGGGGCATCTTTGCAAGGCCCATGCCAAGCGCAACCGCTGCCCTAAAACCTTTTCCGCCAATGAAAAGAGGGTGGAGGGAGGCGGCCCAGGGCGGCGGACCGGATCGGTTCTGGGATCGGGATTTCCCACTAATGGGAAGGCCGCGGCCGCGCGCCGGGTTGGGCGAATCCTTCAGGCCGGCAACAGCGCGCCGCGGTTTCGAGATAAAGCGGAATCGAAGGTGGGCGCCGAAGTCAGGGCGAACGTCAGCAGCTGGTCATCCGCCAAGGAGGCCGTCAGGCGCCAGCCGAGCGAGCGCGCGAAGGATTGGGCAATCGCGAGGCCCAGGCCGCAGTGCTGCTCGCCGGAGCGCGACTGCTCTTTGCGCCAAAAACGCTCAAAAAAACGCGCGATGTCCTGCGGCCGCAGGCCCGTGGTGGTGTTGGCGATTTCAATCGCGACCTCGCCATCGGCGGCCCCAGCACCAATGCGAATGCGCCCGCCCGCCGGCGCATATTCGACGGCATTCTCCAGCAGATTGTTCAGGATCGACCGCAAAAGCGCAGGGTCGGTCGTGCGGGTCGCCGGCCGGAGGTCCCACTCGACGCGGAGGTCCTTCGCTTCCGCGCGCGGTGCGAAGCTTTTCCACGTTTGGGCCAACAGGGCGGAAACATCGACCGGTTCGGCGGCGAGAGGGATTTGGCCGAGTTCGCTGCGGGCCAGCGCCAGCATCCGCGTGACAATTGCCTCCATGTGCTCGGCGGAGGCCATAATTTCGCGATCGGTCGACGGATCACGCGTCTCGGGCCACTTCAGCGCGCAACCCGCCCAGGTCTTCAGCTCGGCCAACGGCGTGCGCAGTTCGTGGGCGAGGTCGGCGCTCACTTGCCGTTCGCGGTCGAACGATGACTCGAGGCGGATGAACAGATCATTCAGGCATTGCGCGATGGGCTGCAGTTCGGCCGGCAATCCTGCGGTTGGGAGCCGGGTGGCGAGCGACTCCGCATCGATGGAGCGGGTTTGCGCGGCCAGGTCGTCCAGGGGGCGGAGCAAGCGCCGGAGTACCGGAGGAATCAGCAGGGCTGCGGCGGAGAGCAACACCACCGCCGCGCCGCAGATCAGGGCGAGCCAAGTCAACAACTCGTCCAATTCGCCCCGATCGGTGGCCACCGTCAGTTGCACCGAGGGCACGGGCAGTTTCCCGGGAATCGGCGCCCCTGGCCCATGCCGGGGGGCAAAAGCCAGGTCGACGGCGGTCAGAGCCCGTCCATTGGGCAGTTGGACACGGCGGAATCGGGGCCGAAGCGTTGGCTCGGTCGGTCGCGGCAAGTCTGCGCCCGCCAGCGTCCCCGAACGAGCGATAACCGTGCCATCCAAGGCCCACAATTCATAGAAGTCGGCTTCGTCCGCCTTCCGGGGCCCCCGCATGAACCGGGCGCTTAATTCCGCCCCTTCGGCCGGTCCGTCGGTGCTGACCAGGGCGCTCAGCGCCTGGGCCTTGGTCCGCAGGGCAGCATCGAACTGATCGACCAGCGCAAGGCGGAACAGCGCATAGATCGCGCCCACGCCCCCGGCAACCGCGAGGAAGAAGATCCCCAGAATCGTCCGGGTGAGCCGGCCGCGAATGGACGGCGTGCTCATGGCGCGGGTCCCGGATCGGCCGTGAGCACATAGCCCAGGCCCCGCCGGGTGCGGATGAGGGGAGCATCCGGCGTGCGGCCAATTTTCCGGCGCAGGACGCAGATCGCCGAATCGACCGCATTGCTCATCAGATCGCGATCGCCGCCGTAGATGTGGTCTTCAATCTCGGTCCGCGAAACGACCTCGTCCCGTCGCCGCGCCAGATACTCGAGCAGCGCGAATTCATGCGCGGTGAGCGGGAGGGTTTTGCCGCCGAGGACGACGCGTTTGGCGATAGTGTCGATGCGCAGTTCGCCGATCGCGATCACAGCGTCTTTGCGCCCGTAGGCGCGCCGGCAGAGCGCTTCCACCCGCGCGAGGAGCTCTTCAATCTCGAACGGCTTCACGAGGTAGTCGTCCGCCCCGGCCCGCAGGCCTTTGACCCGATCTTGCACCGTGTCTTTGGCCGTGAGGAGGAGGACGTGCAAATGCCGCCCCTGTTCCCGCAAGCGTCGGAGCACCGAGACGCCGTCGAGTTTCGGCAACATGACATCGAGGATCACCACATCGTAGTCATTTGACTCCGCGTACCACAGCCCCTCTTCCCCGTCGCCGGCGGCATCGACGGCGTAGCCGTCCTTGCGGAAGGCGATCTCCAAGCCCCGGCGCAGCCGCGGCGAATCCTCGATCAACAGCAGGCGCATCGGAGGGAAAGGGACATGACCGAGGCGTTTTCGCCCAGGTCGGCGCCGAGGGCGAATTTAATCCACGCCCGCCCCAGGGGCGGGCGGCCAACCCGCGGGGGTTCGGCTTGGGCGCGGGGAGCGATGGTCGGTCGAGCGTGCATTTGCTCGGGGGGGCGGCGGGCTAGAGCTGGTTGTCGAACTGCAGCGAATCGTCCTTCGCCTTCGTCTTGGTGGTGCCGAAGGTATAAATCAGGCCGGCATTGAAAAGCCGGGAGCTGCGCCGCCGGACGGAATCATCGACGAGGCCGGGGGAATCGAGCTTGGTCTCCTCCTTGAGGGAGTTGAAGAGGTCCGAGACGGTCAGGACGAGGCTCAGATTCCGGCCCTTGAAGTCGTGCTTGTAGCCCAGGTTGGCGACAAAGCCCGGCTCGCGGACGCCCTGCGGCGTCAGGCGCTTAGCGGTGTAGTTTGCGTCGAGCTGGAAGTGGGTCACCTTCGACCAGGCGTAGTCCGCACTCAGCTTGCCCGCCCACGCGTAGGCGGAGGCCCGGGCCGAATAGCCGAGATTGCTGGCGTCGATCCGATTGTAGAAAATGTCGCCGCTCGCATTGACGATGAGATGGTCGAAGGGCGACGTGGTGGTGGCGAATTCGAGGCCGCCCGAGGTGGAATCCCCCAAGTTTTCCTGGGTGGTGAGGAGGGTCGTGGCGTTGATGTATTGGCTCACCTGGGTGAAACTATTGTAGGTGTAGCGGTAGAACAGCGTGCCCAGATAGGTGACATCGGCGTTCTTGTATTGGTATCCGGCCTCGATCGAATGGACCTCCGCCGGCTTGAGATACGGATTGCCCGCGCTCAAATTATAGGGGTCTTGGTAGTGAGGGTAGGGATTGAGGTCATCGGGATCGGGCCGACGCACCCGGTGGCTATAGTTCAACTGCAGCTGCTGGGTGGAGGTCAGGTCGTAGCTCAAGTGCAGGCTGGGATAGAGCCGGTCATAGCGCTGATCGTTTACGATTTGGGAGGTGATCTGATTGGTGAACACCTCCGCCGCTTCCACCCGGATTCCCGCGAGGGCGGCAAAATTGCCCCAGGCCTCGCGGTAGGTGCCGTACAGCGCCGTCACCGTCTGATCCAGATAGAAGGAATTGGTCACCAGCGGATTGAGTTCCAAAATGCCCGTCACCGGATCGGAAAGCAGATCCAGGTTGTTCTGGTGGCTGGGGTCGTCGGACCGGTCGAACCCCAGTTCCAGGCGGGCCTCCTTCCCCATGGGATCGACATATTCGGCGGAGGCCTCCGTGCCCGGCTCATTGGTCGACACCCGGATATATTCCATGGTCGGCGGGCCCACCGGCGTCGTGTAATAATTCGTGTAGGAATTGCGCTCGGTTTCCGTGTGGTGTTCGGCGCGAAAATCCAGGGTCAGGGTTTCGTCCGGCGATCCAAAATCATGCTCATAGGTCGAGCGCGACTGCACGTTGCCCTCCCGCTCGGGATCGGAGCGCGCCCGCACATAATCGGTGTTCACGACCCCGAAGTTGTCGGCGGCGACATCATGCTCGTCGGCGATCCGCAGGAAGGTGCGATACGTGAAATCCACGACCTCCGTCAACTTGTTGTCGGGGTCGGCATCGTAGTCCACCCCCGCCTGGCCCAATTGGAAGAGCGGCCGGGACGTCTCGGTCGTGCGGCTTTCGGTGGTGGCCGGCAGACCAGTGACCGGGTCGATGAAGCTGCGCTGATCGGTCGCCAACCGCACCCGATCGTCCTGGCGCACGGCATAGTTGCCGAATAGATTGTAATGCTTGGGATGATAGTTCCCGCCGACGCTGAGGCCGTAGCGGCGGTCGTTGCCGACGGTGAGCCGCACGGATCCCGAATAGCCCAACGTGTGCTTCTTTTTCAGCACGATATTGATGATCCCGCCCGAACCGTCCGGCTTGTACTCCGCCGACGGATTGGTGATCACTTCAATGCGCTCGATCGAATCGGCCGGCAACTGGGAGAGCACATCGGCCCGGCCGGTGTCGCCCATTAGGGCGCTCGATTTTCCATCGATCAGGATCTGCACGCTGCTGTCTCCCCGCAGGCTCACGTTACCGTCGATGTCGACCTCCACGGAGGGGATGTTCTGGAGAATGTCGGCCGCGCTGCCGGTCGTGGCGGCGATCTCGCCGCCCACATTGTAGATTTTCCGGTCGATCGTGTTCAGCTGCTGCTGCTGGGCGGTGACCGTGAGGGCGTCCATCTTCACCGTTTGGCCGTCGGGGCTGGGCGCATTCGGCGCCACCGCGACTGGCGCTGCCGGTTGAGCCGCCAGCGGGGATGCCCCCGCCGCAATGAAAATAGCGATGACGGTAAACCTCATGGCGCCATTAGGATGGCGTCCGCGAGGAAACGAATGGTCTGTGCGGGATGGACCTGGAAAACGGGAACGGCGATAAATTCAGTGGGCCTTGCAGTAAAGGCGACAGCGCCGGCGAGAGTTCTCATCGCGCGCATTCTAGGGCCGGCAAGATTAGCGCACGGTTACCAATCCAAGTTTCCCGCGATTTCTCGCCTCCGCTTGGCTCCGCGATCGCCGGTTCAAGCCGGGTCGAGGGTGAGGCCGCACGGCTTAAATCCATGCGATTTGGGGGCGGAAGTGAGTTTGTCGCCGGCGGTTGGATCCTCGCGGATCAAAAATCCTCGCTCATCGCGGCCGCGAGGCGAATGGCGTGGTCCCGCACCTCGGCCGGCCAATCCGCGATCAAATCGACGAAACGCTGACCGTCGCCCGCGAACGGCGTCCGGGTGGCGTCCTCGAAACCGGGAAAGTTTCCGGCCATCGACGACATTAAATAGCAGCCCGCTTCGATCTCATTGCGATCAAAGTGAACAGCCCGCGCGCAGACGAGCGACGGCACATTAAGGAATTTCGTACACTTCCAACAACGCCGCGCCGGCGTTTCCACTCGGGCCGGTAATCTGGGCGGTGTACGCTCCCGGTCCGAGCGAAACCACCATTCCCGCGTCGCCGAGGCTGGGGAATATGGGAAAAGCGCCAATCATTGAGGCAGCGCTTTGGATATTTACGGCATTTACGCCGTTGGCGGTGGTGGCCAAATGGACTCCTCCAGGCCCATAAAGATCGAGTTGCGGTCCGGCCAGCGGTTGGGCAACGCCGAATTGCTTCAAGGTCGGCCCCACGGCACGAATTAATACCGTTTGGCTGGCCGTCCCTCCGACAATGAAGCCACTCGATAGCGGAAGAGGGCTGCCGACGTTGCCCATGCTCGAAAGATTCAGAAAACGCACCGGGCTTTGCGTGTTCGTGCTGCGAATGCCGCGCCGGACAGCGTTGTTGAACGAATCGACAATCAAAACCAGGCCGAATTTGTCGACCGCGATGCCGGAAGGATGATTAAAGATTGCGGCACCGCCCGCGCCATCGACCAGGTTGGCCAAACTAGAAGCGCTTCCGGCGACGGTCGCCACCGTTCCACTCGGCGTTATGAGCCGGATTGTGCTGTTGTTGGCATCGGCGACGTAGATGTTTCCGGCGCCGTCCGCGGCAACACCCCAGGGGCCGTTAAATTGGGCGGCGGTGGCGGCTCCATCGCTCGCGCCCGCGACGCCCAGTTGTCCGGCAAAGATCGTCAGGACGCCGCTGGGCGAGATCTTATAGATCACCTGCCCGCCGGTGACGGGACCAATTGAAGTGTCCGGCAGGCCATCCGAAACGTAAAGATTCCCACTGGGATCCACACAGATTCCATTGAGCCACCCATAGCCGTTCGTGATCTTGACCACGGTTGAGACCACGCCCGCCGGAGAGATTTTTCGGACGGAGTGATTACCGGAATCGGCGATATAGACATTGCCCGCGGCATCAATGGCCAATCCTTTCGCCTCCCCGAATGTGGCGGTAGCGGCCGGTCCGTCGACATTCCCGGTGGCGCCGGTTACCCCGGCGATGGTGCTCATGATTCCGGCCGGCGTTATTTTGCGAATCGTGCTATTGATTTCGTCCGCGACGTAGAGATTTCCGGCCGAATCAATCGCGAGACCCACTGGATTGTTGAATTTTCCAACTCCGGTGACCCCATCCGCGCTTCCATATTTGTCGAGAGTGCCGGCGAACAACTGGACCACGCCGCCGACCGGAATCTCCTTAATGACCTGATTGGCCGTGTCGGCGACGAAGATGTCTCCGGCGGAATCGACCGCAATGCCCGAGAGCTCGAATGAAAACTCGGCGGAAGTCCCGGCGGCGATCGTCGTGACGACCAGCGGCTGAGCGCCGCCGCGAGCGGCGAATCCGAGACCGATCAACGCGAGGACAAGAGCCTGCCGATGACGCCAAGGGGTTAAATGCATAAGCCGACAAGCTGATTACGATTCGAGGAGGACCGCTGGGGCAAGCGCCGAATCATTCGATTCGTATGAAACACTTGCCAGCGGTTGAGCTCACGATCGCTAGCGGGACCGCGGAGCCGCGGCTGCGATCAGAAAACACTCCCCGCCCGGCATTGACGAGCGGGGAGATTGCTGGTGTGGGGAATTGTGCTGAAACCCCTGGTCCTTGCTTTCTGTTTCGCATTCGCGCGGGGCGCGTCGAACGCCCAGCCGGCGGCCTGGCAGCCCTCGCCGGGACATGCACAGGCGCCGATCTGGCCTCGTTCGGGTCAATATTATGACCGGGGACTGGACCGGGAGGTCGATCCCAAAGCACCGCTGGCGCTGACCGGGGCGGAGCCCGCCATCAGGCGGGTGAGGATCGCCCGGCGCGTCGGATCGGCCAGGGCGGCAACGGTGGAACTCAGTCGGTCGGCCATGGGAGGGGTGCGCGGCGTTTAATTAACCCAATCGTTAATTAAAGTGGGCCGCCCACGGCGTCAGGAGAGGGCCCCGTCCGCGTTGGGGTCAACGCCCCATTGGAGCGGATCGGGCGGCCTGCTACCGTGCCGCCATGAACCTCTTGCTTATCATCATTGTCCTCCTGCTCTTATTCGGTGGCGGCGGCTTTTACCTTGGCGGGCCCGCGATCGGCGGCGGGGGAGTGGGCCTGATCTTGGTGATCTGCCTGATCATCTTCTTGATGGGTGGCTTCCGCGCGCGCAAGTAACCGGCGCCAAATCGCGCGCCGGAGCGACGCTTTTCCTCGGGGCGAAGCGCCGCACTCGTTAAGCGTTGAGGGAGCGGAATAATTCGCTCAGATGTCGAGCCGGCATGGACCAGCTCGACGCGACTTTTTTCCGGGCGGTGACCGCGTTCCTGCTGCAGCTGGCCGTCCTTTCCGGGCTGGGCTGGGCGGCGCCGAGGTGGGTCCGCCGCCTGAGCGGGCGCCCGCTCACGGAGGCGGAGGCCCTGGCCTTGGGAGTCGCGGCCCCAGCCGCCCTTGGCTATGTCGCCTTCTGGCTGTATTTCGCCAGCCCGCCGGCGGGCCGGTTGTTCAGCTGGTTCACGCTGGCGGCCACCGCAATCACGTTGGCGGTCGGCTTGGGCTCCGGTCGCCCGCGCTCGCGCCTGCGTGGATCGCTCGCCCTTCTCACCGGCCTGGCCGGCTTATTCTACGTGGGGGCCTTGTTCATTTTCCCCGCCGGCGATTTTAGCGCTACGGCGGGCGCTCGCTATCTTTCCGGTTTGCCCGCCGACAACCAGATTCCGGGTTATTTCGCCGCGCGGCTCTACGACGGAAACGCCGAGAAGTCATTTGGCGGCGACTGGCTGGAAAGCGACCGGCCGCCGCTGCAGACCGGGATCGTGCTCCTGACGATGCCGGCGCTGCGGGTCGGCGGCTGGTCGGACGATGCGTCGAGTTCGGCGGCGGGAGTCTGGTTTGAGTTGCTGTGGATTCCGTCCGTGGCGGTTTTTCTGCGGTGGCTGGGCGCCACCGACCGGGAGGCGGTGAGCGGATGCGCGGGCCTCGCCTTTACCGGTTTCTTCCTTTTTCATTCCGTCTTCGTTTGGCCCAAGCTGGGCGGCGGGGCGTTGATGCTGCTCGCCTTCAGCCTGTTCTTTCCGGCGCCGGGCGGGACGGAAACTGGCGCCGCGCGGAGGTGCCGCGGCGCGCTCGCCGGCGGGCTCGCGGCCCTGGCCGCCCTGGCGCACGGCGGGCTGCTCTTTTCCCTGTTGGCATTGGCCGTACTCGCGCTGGCCGCGCCGCGCCGCGCCGCCGCTTGGCGGGTCGCCGCCGTCGCGTTCCTCGTGATCTATTCGCCCTGGATCGCCTACCAACGCCTCTGCGCTCCGCCGGGCAATCGGCTCATCAAGTGGCACATCGCCGGCGCGATCCCGCCGGATGCCCGGAGCGTCGGGGAGACCTTGCGCGAAAATTATCGGGCCCAGGGCTGGGCGAAGTCCTGGGCGGCGCGGCGCGCCAACCTCGCCACCGTGCTGCATGGCGGCTGGGGCGCCGACCTCGGCTGGCGCACCGGCCCGAGCGGCGATATTCGCCGGGTCAACGAATGGTATTATTCGCTCCATGCCCCGGGCTGGTGGCTCGCGGGCCTGGCGGCGCTGCCGTGGCTCGCATTCCGCGGGGGCGCTGCGAGCGCTTGGCGGGGCCGCGGGCGGGAGCAGGCCCTCGCCATCGCCTGGCTCGGGCTGACGCTGGGCCTTTGGGTGGCGCTGATGTTTTTCCCAAATTCCACCGTGGTGCATCAGGGATCGTTCGCCGTCGAACTGGTCCTGCTGGGATTGCTCGCCGCCTGGGCGCTCTTCGCCGGACGGGCGTTCTTTCTCGGGCTATTTTTCCTGCAGGCGGCGCATTTCGCCGTCACCTGGTTGCCGGCGAGCGACGGGAAAACCGTCCCGGCCGCCCGTGCGCCGGAGCTGGTTTGCGCCGCGGGCGCCCTGGCGCTCGTCGGGCTGCTGATTGCGAATCTGCGGCGGGACGCCGCGGCCACTCCGCTCGGCGTTTGACCGTTTACCGGAAAACCGCCGGCATAATATCCGCGGGACGCATCGCGGGGATCCCTCCCCGGGCGGATTCGGGTGGGTAACACCCCATACTTTTGCCCGGGGCTTGGCGCTATCTTGGGGCGCACGGGGAAGCTGGGCGGCCAAACGGTCGTCGGCCTCCCCGTTCGTTCGCTCTCCCCATGCACTTCACCTCCTTCTCTCGCCGGGCGACATTGGTCGCCCTCGCGGCGACGCTGGCCATCGGAATCTCCGGATCCGGCCGCGCCGCCGATTTCCCCGCCCTCAACGCTCCCGCCACGGGCGAGACGCATCCCGGCAAGTTCGTCTGGGCCGAACTGTTCACCGCCGATCCGGCGGCCGCCACGAAATTTTACACCGGCGTCTTCGGCTGGACTTCCGGCACCCTGAATAAGGACGGCGTCGGCTACACCGTGTTCAGCAACGGCACCCACCCCGTCGCCGGTCTGCGGCGACGCTCGCTCACGGCTATCGGCCACTCCGCCCGGTGGGTCCATTACATCGCGGTCGCCGATATCAACGGGACCCTCGCCCTGGCGACGAAGGCGGGGGCGACGATCCGCGCACCGGCCCGGCCCTTCCCGGACCTGGGGTCACAGGCCATCATCACGGACGTCGACGGCTCTCCAGTCGGCCTGATTCAGTCGACCTCCGGCGATTCCGCCGACACCGACCCGGTGGCCGGCGACTGGAATTGGGTGCATCTCTTTGTGAAGCAGCCGGCGACCGCGGCCGAATTTTACCGCACCGTCTTCAATTATGAAACGGCGCCGGACAGCCGGCCGGGCAAAAGCGCCGAATGGGTGCTTTCGAACGGCCCGGTCAACCGCGGCGGCATCTCGGTGATTCCGGACCGCGAAGACGCGAAGCCCGGCTGGCTCGGCGTCATCCGCGTGGCGGATCTCGACGCGACCCTGGCGCTCGTGCCCGGCCTGGGCGGAGAAGTCATGGTGGCGCCCCACGAAGCCGCCTTCGGCAGCCGCTTTGCCGTCATTGCCGATCCGACCGGTGGCACCGTCGGATTGGTCCAGTACCTCAACAACGTTAATCCCGTCAATCACCCATGAAAAAGCTCTCTCTCCTTCTCCTCGGTGCCCTGGCGCTATTCGGTTTGCAGTTCGGCCTGGCCGGGTGCGTGGCCGATGTCGGTGGCGGGGGTTATTATGGCGGCGGCGGCCCCTGGTATCACGACGGTCCCTGGATGGACGGCGGCCGCTGGGGCGGCGGTTCCCGCGGCGGCGTGGGCATCGATATTCATCCGCCGGGCTTCCGGCGCTAGGCCGGTAGCGGGCCGCCCGGCGGCTCGTCCCCGGGCGGCGGCGCGGGCGGGGTTTGCAGCTGACACGTTGCGGCTGATCCACTTCGATGGCACCCCGGCGGCCATGCCGGGTCTGACCGGTCGATCCGCCGAGTGAACTACCTCCGCCTTTTCCTGAACATCCTAGTCTGGACGATCGTCGTTGCCGCCGTGCTGGTGGTGCTCGCGTTCGTGCCGAATGTGCAGACCTGGCTCGCCCAGTTCGAACTGGACCGCCAGCCTGGGCTGAAGGGTTCAGTCGGCTCGGTCTCCGCGGGCCTCGGCGAAGTCGACGTTGAAGACCTGCATCTGGAAGCCGACGGCGCCGTCCTCACCCTGCCGTCGCTCCAGGCGGAGCTTCCGATCGCGACGGCGGCCTGGCATCGCGAGCTGCGCGTGCGCAGCTTGGTGGCCAAGGGCTGGAAGCTCGATTTGAGCCATTTCCGGGCGTCGGCGCCGACTCCGGCAGTGCCGGATAACTCTTCGGCCGAGGGCCCGGCGGATCAGACTCCCGCCGCGGTGACGGAACAGGCGACCCAAGTCTTCCGCGATCTCATCCACCGCGGGGAGCTGCCGCTCGCCGGCTCGTGGGACGGCATCGATTTGGACGGGGATGTCCTTTTTGTCGGTCCGGGCAAAGCGCCGGGGCAATTGCACCTGGTCATCAAAGGCGGCGGTCTGGCGGCCGGGCATGAGGGCTCATTCGCCCTCAACGCGGCCATCGAACTCGTCGATCCGCAGCGGCCGGTCAACGGACTCCTGCTGCGCGGCCGCTTGACGGCGGCGCTGGCGACGCCGCGGAGCCTCGGCCGCCTCGCGGTCCAAGGCGATATGATCGTTTCCGGCGAGGCGCTGCCAACGGACCTCACCGTGACAGTCGATCTGGGCGTCACACGGAGCGAGGGAGTGAACACCTATAGCCTGGGTGTCAGCCGCGGCGCCCGCCGCGTCATTGCGTTCGTCGCCCACTCCATCCCCGCGAAGGGTCAACTTGCCGGCACCTGGAAACTGGATGTGCAGGACTCCGAAGTGGCCCTGTTTGCCCCCGATCATCCGCTCCCGTCGTTCACGGCGGCCGGGGAGGGCGGCTTTGAGACCGATCGGGCCTTCACCCGGGTGCACGCCCTTGGCCGCCTTCACGGGGTCGCCAGCCGATTGGAAACCCTGGCCGCGCCGCTCGGGCGTCTGGGCACTGTCGCGGTGGACGCCGACTTCGACTTGGCCCGCGTCGGGACCGCGCTGCGGATCGATCGGCTGAGCGTTGCCGTCGCCGGCCCGCGGCCCCTCTTCACGGTCCGCTCGCGGCAATCGTTCGAGTGGGAGTTGCCCACCGGGAGCCTGACGATGTCCCAACCGGACGGCGAATGGCTGGACGCCTCGATTCAGGCGCTGCCGCTCTCCTGGCTGCCGGACTTGCCGGACGGGCTGGTTTTCTCCGGCGGGGACGCGGCCGGCGAGTGTGTCGTGCGGTCCGTGGCCGGCGGGTTCGCTCTGCGCCCGCAAACGCCCCTGACCGCGGCCGGGGTTTCGATCCAGCATTCCGGGCGGGTTCTGGCGCGCGGGCTCGATCTGACTCTGGCGCTGGTCGCCGGATGGGATGCCCAGGGCTGGCATGCGCAGGGGGCGCCCCTGGGGGTCAGCGCCGGGGGCAGCCGCCTGGCGACGATCGACTGGCAGGCCTCGGCGCCGGCGGGAGCCGACCAGCCGATCGCCATTGCGGGCAAGTGGACCGCCGACCTCGACGCGATGGGCTCCCACTCCGACAACCTGGGCGGTCGGCACCTGGTCGGCCACTCCGCGGCCGGCGATTTTTCCTTCAGCACGGGGGCGACGCCCAAAGGGGAGGGCAAGGTGACCGTGACCGGGCACGATCCGCGCCACACCGCGACCGTGAATGTGAGCGCGGACGTCGATGGCAATGGGATGGTCAACTTCAAGGCCCCGCTCAAATTCGATGTGGGTTCGGGCGCCGCGGAGATGACGGCCGAAGGCAGCTGGACGCGGGAGGCGGCGGGGCCGCATTTCGACTTCGACCTGACCGGCAAGCATGCCACCTGGGTGCAGATGCGGTCCATGGCCGCTCCGCTGCTGGCCGCCAGCGGCGGGAGCTGGCCGCGCGCGGCGGCCCAAGCGGGCGCGCCGGCCCCTCGCGACGCGGCGCCGTTCTGGGGCCGCTGGACCGGGCGGGTCACGCTCGGGTTCGACCAGTTCACCCTCGCCGGCCATGACTTTGGCGAGGCCGGCGGCTCCTTCGATTTTGACCACGGATCGCTGCGGCTCATGGGCGCCCGCGGCGATCTGCCGCACCATAGTGTCGCGAACCTGGAAGGAAGCATTACTTTTGATCCAGCGGCCGCCCGGCCGTACCGGCTGAAGGCCGCCGCGGAAGTCACCCAAGTGGAAGCGGCGCCGCTGTTCGGCAAGGCCCATCCCGACGACGATCCGGTGGTCGAGGGCCGCTTCACCGTGGACACGACGGCCACCAGCGAGGGCAAAAACGCCGAGGACCTCGTGCGCCATTTGCAGGAGGAGTACCGCGTCAAGAGCACGACGGCCATTCTCCGGCTTCTGAAAACCAACATCGCCGATGCGATTCCAGAGGTTTCGACGCCGGTGGCCGACACTTTGGGGACGGTCGGCTCGGTGGTCGGCTCGTTTCTGGGGCGTGAAACCGACCCCTCGAAAGTGAGGGAGAATCCGATCAGCAAGACGGCGCAGGCGGTGCTCGATTTTATCGATCAGGTTTCGGAGTTCGGCTGCGACCAAATGTCCGCGACCATTACCCAAGGGCCGGACCGGGTGATGCGCCTCACCGATCTGACCGTGATCGCCGCGGACGAGCACCTGACCGGATCCGGGCAGATTGCCTTCGCCCCGGGGAAGCCGCTCGCCGCGCAGGCGCTCCGCCTGGACCTGCAGTTCGGCGCGAAGGGCCAACCGGCCAAGCTCTTGACGACCGCCGCGTTGCTGTCGGCCCAAAAGGACCCGCTTGGCTATGCGCTGCTCAATCAGCCGATTCATTTTGGCGGCACGTTAGCCCAGATCGACGATCGCCAATGGCGGGATTTGCTGGCGAAAGCGGCCGTCCCGCCGCCCGGCAAGCAGGCGGCGAAGTAGCGCCCGCGATCCCGAAGCCAGGTCGGTCGCGGCGGCGCCGCGGGCCGTCGCCTTGGTTCGGATCGGGCCGCACGCCGAAAAACTGATCTTTCTAAATCCGGGGGATTCGCCCCTGAATTGACCGCGCTTAGGCGTGCGTTCAGGGCAGCGCCCGGGCATAGCTGAGATTGTGGCGGGCCTCCGGATAGTCCGGCCGCAGGCTCAGCGCGGTCTCATAGCGGGCGATCGCCTCGGGCGTGCGGCCGAGTGCCAGCAACGCGTTGCCGAGGTCGAGCTGCACGGCGGGATCGCGGGGATCGAGCCGCACCGCCGCTTCCAACTGCAACAGCGCCGCCGGCATGAGGCCGGCTCCGGCCAGCATGCGGCCGAGCGCATGACGTCCTCCGGCGGAGTCGCCAGTGAGGAGCAGGGACTCCTCGAGTTGGTGCACGCCCTCGGTCAGGCGCCCCGACTGCACCAGCGCATTGCCCAGCCCGATATGCCCGTCCGCGAAGGCGGGCTGCAGCCGGACAACTTGGGCAAAGCAGGCGATCGCTTCGGGCAGCCGGTGCTGGCCAGCCATGACGATTCCTAAGTTGTAGAGCGCTTCGGGATAGGCCGGCTGGATCCGAATCGCCCGCTCGTATTCGGCGATCCCTTCCTCGACCCGGCCAGACCGGCTGAGGATGAGGCCGAGGTTGTAGTGCGCGTTCGCGAGGTCCGGCTTGAGCTGCAGCGCGGCTTGGAACTGGGCGATCGCCGCCTCGGTCTGCCCGGCTTGGCCGAGGGCGTAGCCATAATTGCTGCGGGCATAGGGATTCTCCGGCCGGCGCGCCGTGGTGTCGCGGTAAAGCGCGAGCGAACTGGCGTAAACTTTATTGCGATCGACCGCCCGCCAGCCGAAGATCAGGGCGGCGGCCGCAGCCACGACGCCCAGCAGCTGGCGGCGCCCGGCCGGATGGCGGACGAAGCGCCGGGCCAGCTGCTCGGCCGCCAACGCGAGCACGATCAGGACCGGGGCGAGCGGCAGGTACATCCGGTGTTCGGCCAGGGTCTGCCGGTTGCCGGGCACCAGACTCGTGGGCGCGAGGAGCGCAAAGAAAGCCAAGCCGAGAAAACCGAGCGCCGGCCGCCGGGCGAGCGCCCCGATCGTGGCGCCGACGAGCGCGAGCACCAGCAGGACGGGCCCCAGGACTGCGCCGATCGAAGTCACCCATTGGGCGCCATAGTCAAAGATCAGCGGCCACGGCCAGACCGTGAGGCGCAGGTAATGGGCGACCGCTGCGAATTGCGTCGGCCCGTACTGCCAAATCGTCACGCCGCTGCCGGCGCCGGAGGTGCCGCCCCGGTCTCCGGCGTGCAACACCAGCCACGCCAAGGGCACCCAGGTCGCCATGAGCGCCATATAGTAGCGCCACCGCTGACGCCCCGCCGCCGCCCAGGACCCGGCGACAAAGGTCCGGTCATAGGCGAGGACGATCACCGGCGCGCTGACCATGACCTCCTTGGTGCCCATCCCCAGGAGACACGCCAAAACGGACAGCCCCGCCCAAACCGCGCGCCCGCCGCGGCCCGGGGACTGCCCCGCCGCGGCAAACCGAATAAAGCCATACAGCGTGAAAAGGTAGCACAGCCCCATCAGCGATTCCGCCCGCTGCACCACATAAGTGACCGATTCGGTCTGCAGCGGATGCACCACCCAGAGCAGGCTGACGGCCAACGCCAGCCACTCGCCGCGCCGGCCGGCCACCGTCCGCCGCACGATGCCGAACAGGGTCAAACCGGCCAGCAGATGAATGGCCACATTGACGGCGTGGTAGCCGGCCGGATGGGTCCCCCCCGCCGCGTAGTTGAGGGCGAAGGAGAGATTGAGGATCGGGCGGCCCTGGACGGTCGCCCCCAGCCCGGGAGTCGCCAGTGCGCCCGGCCAGCGCCAGAGATGACGGATCGTCGGGTTGAGCGCGATCGAGGCGTCATCGTCGAAGACGAACGGATCCGACCCAATCTGAGCGTAAACCGCGAGTCCGGCCAGGACGATCAGGCCGGCCGCGAACGGCACCAGCGACCTCTCGGCTTGCGGGGCGGGGGCGGCCACGGACGGGCGGCTTAGCGGCCGGCTTCGGCGAGGCGCCGTTCGGCCCGTTCCAAGTTCCGGTGCGCGGCCTCGTAGCCGGGCCGCAGCCGCAGGGCCTCGCGGTATTCGGCGATCGCCTCCGGCGCCCGGCCGAGCAGCAGGAAGGCGTTCGCCAGATTAAACCGCGCGTCGGCCTCCGCCGGCTCCAGCCGCACGGCCGCTTGAAAATGGTCGAGCGCCTCGGCGGCGCGCTGGGCATGGACTAAGGCGATGCCGAGATTGATCTGGGCCTGGGGATAGTCGGGCCGCAGTCGCAGCGCCTGCTCGAACCGCGCGATCGCTGCGCGCCCCTGGCCGGCCTGGGCGAGGGCATTGGCCAGGTCGTAGGCGGCCTCGGGATAGTCCGGCTCCTGCTGCAACGCCGTCTGAAAATGGGCGATCGCCTCGGGCAGGAGGCCTTGGTGCATGAGCGCGTTGCCCAGATTGTTCTCCGCCTCCGCGTAGTCGGGTTGCAGTCCGATCGCCGCCCGATAGGCGGCGATCGCCTCCTCATAGCGGCCGGCGCGGACCAGCGAGTTGCCGAGATTGTAATGCGCCCGGGCATACCGCGGCTTGGAGCGGACCGCCTGCTGAAACCGCCCGATCGCTTCGTCGCCGCGGCCGGCGGCCGCCAGGGCGATGCCGTAGTTATTGTTGGCCACCGCGTCGGCCGGGTTGAGGCGCAGGGCCACCCCGAACTCGGCCAT
>Ga0182024_10005235_pt1 | contig 29211 bp, 22 predicted proteins | sample P32metaG_FD_120480 | JGI IMG/M metagenome (GOLD analysis project Ga0182024, IMG submission 120480) | Permafrost microbial communities from Stordalen Mire, Sweden - P3-2 metaG (Illumina Assembly) | ecosystem: Environmental > Terrestrial > Soil > Wetlands > Permafrost | place: Sweden: Stordalen...
CCAATAGCCAATAGCGAGAAGACAGCGTCGAGGAACGAGTGAGCAGCCGGTCTCAATTGGATGCTTGAGTCATTTGCGGGCGTCGGCCAGCACCTTCAAATACGCGCGGGCTGTTTCGGTGATGGTTTCGGCGTTTCCGGCGTCGACCGCGGCGAGATTGACGAGATCGCTGCCCACCCCGAGTGCGCGCGCGCCTGCTTTGATGAAACTCGCGGCGGTATCGAGCGTGACGCCGCCTGTGGGGATGAGCTTGAGATGCGGGAAGGGCGCGAGCAGCGACTTTAAATAACTGGCGCCGCCCACGGCGGAGCAGGGAAATATTTTCACGTAGTCCGCGCCTGCGTTCCACGCGGTGATGACCTCAGTGGGCGTGAGCGCACCGGGGCATGAGAGTTTCTTATTGGCTTTGGTCCGGGCTATCACTTCGGGATGCAAACTTGGGCTGATGACGAACTCCGCGCCTGCGTCAATGGTGGCCTGGGCTTGATCGGCGGTGGTGACGGTGCCGGAGCCGAGGAGAAGTTTGGCGCCATATGCTTTTTGCAGTTCCTTAAGGAGATCGATTGCGCCGGGAACGGTCATTGTGACTTCAACGACAGTGACGCCGCCGGCAACCATTGCGTCAACGACAGCGCGGCCCTGGGCGACGCTTTTCGCGCGCAGAACTGGAATGAGGCCGACGCGCTCGATGATTTGCTGGGTGGTTTCGGACATGGGTTCCTCTGGCAGTGCAAGGTCTAGCGCGCGATGCGCGCGGAGCCGCCTTTCATAAGGCGTTCAACCTCGGCGAGCGTGGCCATGCTGGTGTCGCCGGGAGTGGTCATGGCGAGCGCGCCGTGAGCGACGCCGCATCGAACGGCCCAATCGATTCCTTTGCAGGCGAGCAAGCCGTAAATCAGGCCCGACGCGAAACTGTCGCCGCCGCCTACGCGATCGAGAATATCGATGTCGCGCTGCGGTACGTGGACGATCTTGTCTTCATAGAGAGCGATCGCGCCCCATCCGTTGCGGCTGGCGGAGTGGACGGTGCGCAGCGTGCTCGCGACGAGTTTCAGATTGGGACAGGCGGCAGCCACTTCGCGGAGCATCTCTTCATAGCCGGCGATAGGCAACTCGGCGAAGTCTTCGCTGACGCCTTTGATGGCGATGCCGAGCATGGCGGAGAAATCTTCTTCGTTGCCTAGGAGCACGTCGACTTTGCGGACGATGGCGCGATTGACTTCCTGCGCTTTGGCTTTGCCGCCGATCGACTTCCAGAGCGAGTCGCGGAAGTTGAGATCGTAGGAGATCGGCGTGGAGTATTTGCGCGCGACGTCCATCGCTTCCACGGTCACATCGGCAGTGGAAGCGGAAAGCGCAGCGAAGATGCCGCCGGTGTGAAGCCACTTCGCGCCGTTTTCGCTGCCCAGAATCGTGTCCCAATTGAAGTCGCCGGGCTTGACCTGGCTGATAGCGGTGTGGCCGCGATCGGAGCAGCCGGCGGCAGCGCGCACGCCGAAGCCGCGTTCAGTAAAGTTGAGGCCGTTGCGGACGGCGCGGCCGACGCCGTCGTACGGAACCCAGCGGATGAGCGAAGAATCGACGCCGCCCTGAAGGATGAAATCTTCCACCAGTCGGCCGACGGGGTTGTCGGCGAGCGCGGTAGCAATGGCGGCGCTTAGGCCGAAACAGCGGCGCAGGCCGCGGGCGACGTTGTATTCGCCGCCGCCCTCCCACAGTTGAAATTGGCGCGCGGTGTGAATGCGGCCTTCGCCTGGATCGAGGCGAAGCATGACTTCGCCTAGGCTGAGGCAGTCCCAGCGGCGATTGGAATCGGGAATGGAAAGCACGTTCATGGTCAACCAATACTTTAGCTCACTGCGGCGGGGGCAGTCAGGGAGCGGCAGGATGCAAGACTGCGGCAGGAGGCATCAATTAGGGTAGGCTTGTTTGAGACTGCCAGGGGACGCCGAAGATTGCGCGGCGAGGAACAAGAGCAGGCACGGGGCAGGAGGAAAGTTTGAAGGGCCAGGAGCTCTTTGAGTTAGACGGGCGCGTCGCGGTTGTCATCGGCGGTACCACGGGACTTGGCCGCGAGATCTCGCTGGGCTTCGCCGCTGCGGGCGCCGATGTTGTAGCCAGCTCGCGGGCAACGGAGCACGTGGAGGACGCGGCGCGGGAGATTGAAAAGCTCGGGCGGCGTACGTTGCGCGCGGTGTGCGACGTGTTGAACCGCGCATCGATCCAGCAGTTGCACGATGCGGTGATCGCTGAGTTCGGCAAGGTGGACATTCTGGTGAACGCGGCAGGCATGGCCAAGAAAGTGCCCACGCTTGATGAGGACGAGGACGAATGGCTGAAGATCATCGATACCAACCTGACTGGAACTATGCGCGCTTGCCAGATTTTTGGGCGTACGATGGTCAGCGCGCACTATGGACGCATCATAAACGTTGCGTCGTCGACGGCATTTCGCGGATCGTTTCAGTTGGCGGCCTATGGCGCGAGCAAGAGCGCGGTGGCTTCGCTCACACGGACGCTGGCCATTGAATTAGCGGAATCGGGCGTGAATGTAAACGCGATTGCGCCGGGCGTCTTTCCGACGGAGATGAGCGCGCCGTTGGTGAAGGACACGCTACGCGGCGAGGAAATGCTGACGAGAACGCCGATGCATCGCTTTGGCCGGCCGGGAGAAATTGTAGGACCGGTGATTTTTCTGGCGTCGGAGGCAGCGGGATTCGTGACCGGTGAAGTGCTCGCAGTTGACGGCGGTTACCTTGCCAGCGGAGTGAATGTCTGAAAAGCAGGGAACAAAGGAACATGGGAACGAGGGAGATAGACAGGGAGCAAGAGGAATCGATGGCTGAAGAACGCAAGCTGCGTATGGGAATGGTGGGAGGCGGGCCGGGCGCGTTCATTGGCCCCGTGCACCGCATTGCGGCGGAGCTGGACGGAAAGATCGAGCTGGTTGCGGGAGCATTTTCGCAGTCGGCAGAGCGTTCGCGCGAGGCGGGCGCGAAGTTTCACATCGATCCGGCGCGGGCTTACGCGGACTATGGCCAGATGTTCGAAGCCGAGGGCAAGCGGGCAGACGGAATCGACTTTGTAGCCATCGTGACACCGAATCATTTGCATTTGCCCATTGCACTGGCGGCGCTGGACGCGGGAATTCCGTTGATGAGCGACAAGCCGGCCACGGCGAATTATGAAGAAGCACTGAAGCTGGAAGCCGCAGTGTCGAAGGCAGGACTGCCTTATGGATTAACGCACACCTATGCGGGGTACCAGATGGTGCGCGAGGCACGGGCGATTTGCGCGGCGGGCAAGCTGGGGAAAATTCGCAAAGTGGCTGTCGAATACTTTCAGGGATGGCTGAGCCGGCCGATTGAGGCGAGCGGACAGAAGCAGGCAGAATGGAGAACCGATCCGGCGCGCAGCGGGCCTGGCGGGGCAATCGGCGACATCGGCACGCACGCTTTTCATCTGCTCGAATACGTGAGCGGGCTGGAGGTGACGGCGATCAACGCGACGCTGCGCTCAGTGGTACCGGGGCGAAGGCTTGATGACGATTGCAGCGCGTTCGTAAAGATGAACAACGGCGCTGCGGGCACGCTGGCTTGCTCGCAGGTGGCAGCGGGCGAGATGAACGAGTTGCAGCTGCGCATCTATGGCGAGGACGGTTCACTCGAGTGGCGACAGCAGGATCCCAATCGGCTGAAGGTGAAGTGGCTCGACAAGCCGGAAGAGATTTACCATGCGGCGATGAGTTATCTGGGCGGCGATGCGAAGGCCGTGGCGCGGACTCCGGCGGGTCATCCGGAAGGGTATCTGGAAGCGTTCGCGGGGCTCTATCGAGAATTTGCCGATGCGCTGTTTGCGTGGAAGCAGGGAAAATCGTATGCATTGCCGGCCACTCTGCCGGGCATACGAGCGGGCGTACGGGGAATGCGATTCATGGAGCGGGCGATCGAAAGCAATCGCAGAGAAGGCTGGGCGGAATTCTGAGGCGTCGCGCGATGAGGTTCGAGGAGGATTAGATTTTGAAGACAATCAAAGGACCAGGGATTTTTCTGGCGCAGTTTGCCGGCGATAAAGCGCCATTCAACACGCTTGAAGGATTGGCGAAGTGGGCAGCGGCGCACGGCTACGTGGGAATTCAGATTCCGAGCTGGGATGCGAGGCTCTTTGATCTGGAGCGCGCCGCCGAGAGCCAGACTTATTGCGACGAGGTGAAGGGCGTAGCGGCCAAGGCGGGGCTTGCGATTACCGAGCTCTCAACGCATCTGCAAGGGCAACTTGTGGCGAGCCATCCGGCGTTCGACACGCTGCTGGATGCGTTTGCGCCCGCGGAGCTGCATGGAAACGTAAAGGCGCGGACGGCGTGGGCGGTTGAGCAATTGTGGTCGGCGGCAAAGGCGAGCCGCAACCTGGGATTGAATGCGCATGCGACCTTTTCGGGCGCACTGGCGTGGCCATTCTTTTATCCATGGCCGCAGCGACCCGCGGGGCTGATCGATGAAGCGTTCAAGGAGTTGGGGCGGCGGTGGCTGCCGATTTTAAATGCGTTCGATGAGGCGGGAGTGGATGTGTGCTTTGAGCTGCATCCTGGAGAGGACCTGCACGACGGCGCGACTTTCGAGCATTTTCTAAGCACGGTGGGCGACCATCCGCGCGCGAATATTTCGTACGACCCGAGCCATATGGTGCTGCAGCAGTTGGATTATCTGGCATTTCTCGATCTTTATCACGATCGCGTGCGCGCGTTTCATGTGAAGGATGCGGAGTTTCGGCCCAGCGGCCGGTCGGGAGTTTATGGAGGCTACCAGAATTGGATCGACCGGCCAGGACGCTTTCGCTCGCTCGGCGATGGCCAGATCGATTTCCGGCAGGTCTTCAGCAAGTTGGCGCAGTACGACTATCCGGGCTGGGCTGTGGTGGAGTGGGAGTGCTGCATCAAGGATCCCGAGCAGGGTGCGGCCGAGGGCGCGCCGTTTGTGCGAGATCGAGTCATTCGCGTCACCGATCGGGCGTTCGACGATTTCGCGGGCGGTCATGCGGATGCGGAAAGCAATCGGAAGATTTTGGGATTGTAAAAGCTGCGGAACGGGTCACTTGGCAATTTCCGCAGACTCGAGGATCGGCGCGGCCGTATTTCCCGGCGCGACGATGCCGTACTTCACATCGAGAAATTCCTGAAGTGCAACAGGAAGAAGTGCGGCCAACTCCTGCCAGATAAGGACTTTGAGGCGCATACGTAAAGCGGCGCTTTCGACAGCAGCCATGATTTGAAACCACTCCTCGCGTAGGTCGGGACGGCGCGCGTCGTGAATGACGCAGAAGCTGGAGTCGCTGGCATGGGCTGCCAGCACGCTGCGGATAAGTTGATAGCCGGCGTATCCGGGCTCGCCGGGCGGACGAAACACTGTGTCGACAGAAGAGACGAGGGCCGGATCGGCGACGATGCTTTCAAACTCCTGGGAGTCATTTTCTGGAAATTCACTAGCGCGCAGCCAGCGCGATGTAGGGATCTCTGTGCGGGGAAGACGATCGCGATCGAAGACAATGTCGAAGTCGCGATAAGCTTCGACGATGGTCGCGGTCCGTGTTTGGAAGCCGACTTCCGTAAGTTTTGCTTCGACGAGCAGGGAACCGAGACGCATATCGATCTCGGTACGGTCGAAACGCCCGCTCGTGAGCGGCACACGAGCCTTCCAGCCGAATATGGGTATGGCTTCGGCATCCAGGCCGAGCGCATTTCGCACTGCCGGTGAATCGGCGACGCCGGGCGCGCAGAAAATGTTCATGAGCAAAGCGTCGGAGCTCATGGAGGAGTCAAGCTCGCGCCAGCGTCGAGCGGGGTCGAGTTGCGGCCTGGGCAGGGATCGCGCTGCCTGGGCGTGGACTTTATCGAAGCGGCGCATCCAGTCTGGGTTTGCGGCGATGGCCGAGTAGGCTGTGTCGAAGAAGTTGCCGTGGCGGCCGTCCTCAGGTTCATAGACGATAACAGGCGCCGAGCCGTAGCTCTCGACGTGCGCGCGCCCGCGCGCGAAGATGCGGCTTCGGAGGGTCAGCTCCTGCCGAAGTTGTGATGCATACAGACCGGCCTGCAGATTCATCAATGACGACCTATTCAGAACACATTCTAAAGCCGGTCCGGTCGATCAACCTTTCTCAACTAGCCGGGATTACATGAGCCGCATCGGAGTTGCTTGCCACCTGCGGGATCGCTTCGTCGCGGGCGCGCTCACGAAGGCTGCCGCAAGGAGATGCGGGGTGGCCTCTGGATTTTCTTTACAAAAAAAGACGGCCGCATACGCTATTGGTTCATTTGTAACCGTTTAGTAACGCGCATTTAATCTAACCGAAATCTTCGATTGCTAAGTTCAGGCGAGCAAGAAAGTTTCTACTGTCCAGTCATCCGGGATCCGCAAACAACCACAAATGACTTTTTTGGGAGGCTTGTTATGACACACAGCTGTGTGCGCCGCTGGATCGGTATGAGCGCAATGATGGCCATGATTCTTACGTTCTCAAATGCTTTCACCGGTCGACTGCACGCGCAGGATACGGCCGCGAGGATCGAGGGTACAGTTGCCGATGCGCAGGGCGGGACTGTTCCCGACGCATCCGTAACCGCGACCAACGTTGCGACTGGAGAAAAAAAGACGGTTCGCGCCGACAGCACCGGAGCTTATTCTATCGGCGGACTGGCGGCAGGAACTTACACAGTGGAAGCGATCGGCAATGGTTTCGCATTAGGCTCCAAACCTGGCGTTGTGCTGGCTGCGGGGCAAGTGCAGCAGGTTGCTCTCACTCTACAAATCGGCGCGGTTGTGGAAGAAATCACGGTAAATGCCGGCATCGATTCCCCTGCGGTGCAGGCTGCGCCGAGTGGCGGTTTTGTTGAGGAGCGCTCCGCTCAGTCACTGATTTCAGACAGCTATATTCAGAATTTCACTTCGCCCATCGCCGACTTCGGCGAGATTGTCCAGATTGTGCCCGGCGCGTTTACGACCAGCACGGATGGTGTGGGACTGGGCCAAAGTAAGACATATTTCCGTGGTTTTCCTGATGGGGATTACGACATCGACTTTGACGGCATCCCCTTTTACGACACCAACACGCCGACGCATCACTCGTGGGCTTTCTTCCCGTCACAATGGGTCGGGGGAGTGGACTTCGACCGCAGCCCCGGCACGGCCTCGACGATTGGGCCTACTCCGTTTGGCGGTTCGATTCACTTGCTCTCCGAACCGCTTACCAGCGAGCAGGACGTTCGGGGAACGTTTTCTTATGGCACGTGGAACACGAAGCTTTACGATGCCGCTTACAATGCAGGATCCTTCGGCCCGGGCCACAAGATGAATTTATTCGCTGACTGGCACCGCATGACGTCGGACGGCTATCAAAGTTTCAACTTCAACATGCGCAATGCAGGTTCGCTGCTGTATCAATATCAGATCTCGCCGAAGACCGTTCTGACCGGCTTCAGTGGCGTGATTCAGCTGCACGCGAATACGCCGAATATCTCCTCGACCCGCTGCATGCTTTATGGCGTCAATGCGCCTGGCGTGCCTGCGACCGGTTCGAACAGTTGCCTTAATGCCGATACGGCGAACGGACTGGCACCCTACACGGGCGCTGGCCTGAAATTCCTGATGAGCGCCCCCAGCGCAAACGACCCGGCAAACTGGTTCAGCTATCAATACAACTCGTACCAGGTTCCGACAGACTTTGAATATGTGGGCTTGAAGAGGGATATTGGCAATGGCTGGTATCTGGATTTCAAGGGGTATACGTATAACTACGACAACGCCGAACTCTATACCAATGCCAAGCCGTTAACCGAAGTGACCCAGGCAGCGGCTCTCGCCAATCCTTCCTTAGTTCCTGGAACATTTATCACCGGCGGCAAGGCCTACTACAACGGCGTAGCTATCGCTCCGTGCGACGTTCCAGTGAGCAAGACGTCGGGCGGAATTACTACAGTGATTGAGCCCTGCGGCATCGACAAGTACAACAGCTATCGGAAGTACGGCGAAACTGCACTGCTGACGCACACGTCGAGCTTTGGAATCTTGCGCGCTGGCATGTGGTACGAGTGGGCGGACACGAACCGGCACCAGTATCCGAGCGATCCGACAACTAACTGGACCGATCAGGCGCTGCCTAAGTTCAACGAGAGCTACCGGACCAACTCCTATCAGCCGTTCGCTGAATATGAGTTCCACGTGACCCCTAAACTCAATATCACAGCGGGAACGAAATTCGCTGTCTACACCATCGATGTGCTGCATCACGCCGACGACGGCTCAACGGTTGGCCCGCTGACGTGCGTCCTGACCAACCCGCCCGCGCCTTGCTCGGCGACAGTCACCAACAAAGGCAGCTTTACCGCGTGGCTGCCGTCGCTCGATTTCAACTACCGGATGCAGTCCAACTGGTCGGCCTATGGGCAGGTGTCGACTGGCAGCATCGTGCCCCCGAGCGCGGTGTACGACTACTACCAGACACCGACAGTTGCAATTCCCAATCCGCAATTGCAGACTCCTCCCAAGCAGCAGAGATCGACGATCTATCAAATTGGCTCGGTCTACAAGGGGCAGAAGTTTACGCTGGACGCCGATGTCTATCGCATTCGTTTCCAGAATAGCTACGCCTCCGCAGAGGATGTGAGCGCCGGAGATGCCACCATCGGCGATACGTTTTATGCGCTGCAGCCGAGCTCAATTACCAAGGGAGTTGAGTTTGAGAGCACGATGGTGTTGGCGAGCGGCTTGAATCTCTACCTGAACGCGACCGCTGGAAACGCGTATTATGCGGGCTCGTTGAATGCCGGGACCCTGAACGCGCCGTATTTTCAGACGGCTCCTTCCGGCCTGTGGGTGGCGCAAACGCCGTCCGACACGGAGATGCAAGGTCTGACCTACCAGAAGAGCGGTTTCGATCTGGGCATCTTCAACAAGCGCATCGGTGAGGAGCGCGTGGATAGCGGTTCCTACACTGACGTTGAAGGTGAATCGATCATCTTTCACAACCAAGCCATCATCACTCCGTTCAGCACGCTGGGCGGATACTTCAACTACACCATCCGCAACCGCTCGTTATTTGACCAGACGAAGATACGTCTGAGCGGAACCAACCTTCTGAACTCACATAACATCCAGAGCCTTTCTCTCGCCAACTCACCGACCACGCAGCCATTTGTCGGAGCGAACGGAACCAGTTACACCGATCAGTTCAATGCGACCACTGCGATCAGCGGCGCAGATACGCCGGGCATTATGGCCGGACGGAGCTTTTCGGTTTCAGTGACGTTTGGCTTTGCGCCGGAAGGAAAGAAATAGCTGGCCTTCGCGACGGATTTGCAGTTTGAGATAAATCGCCGCGCTCGGGACTACAAGTGCCTGAGCGCGGATTTCTTTGTGGCGGGCAAGTCAGGTGAGCGCCGGTCAGGTGAGCGTGAATCAGGTGAGTACGGGAACGTCGGCCACGCCGGCGACGCCGAAGACGCGCCGGTAGCGCTCAGCTTCTTTGGGATCGCCGAGGGCCTTGGAAAAATTGTCGGAGAGCTTGACTGCGGGCCTGCCGTCGACCTCACTTAGCTTGCAGACGAGGCCGATGGGGTTGAAGCCGTCGTTTTCCTTGGGATTGCACCCGCGGAAGTCGTTGGTGAGCAGCGTGCCCCAACCGGCGCTGAAGCGAATGCGCCGATCGGGAATCCAGCGGTGGGGATCGTGAAAATCCGTCGCGGTGTGGAAGTCGTCGGGAGAGGCGCCATTGAGCAGCGTTCCGGCGAAGTAGGCGTGCAGGCCGAGAATCTGCTCGACGTCGAGAGCGTCGCTGGCGATGAGGCGCTTCTGGCGCGGATCTCTGCCGTGACGCTCGAGCCACACGATGTACTCATCGCCGGCCACGTAGGCGTCTTTGCTGTCGATGCGCTGGCCGGTCCAGTTGGTCACCCAGTCAGGAGCGCCGCGCAGGAATTGCGTGGTGCCAAAGGTGTCAGGGAGCAAAATCAGCAGCTCGCCTTGATAACTCCGTTGCCATAACTCGAGCAGCGCGTATTGGGAGTTGCGCAGCTCGTCGTCGTCGCGAGCGAGAGCGGCCATGGCCATGGGCAGCTCGTGGCCGTTGGTGCCGATGGCTTCAAGGTTGTGCTTGTAGGCGAGGTATGCGTTCGATGTTCCGGAGAAACCTTCGCCGATGGTATCGCGCATCGCATTGACGACATACTCGTGCCAGAGAAAGCTATGCCTGCGGCGCGTGCCGAAATCGCTGATGCTGAGATCGGGAACTCCGCGCAAGCGCTCCATCTTTTCCCAGAGCCGGGTTTTGGCGCGGGCATAAAGAATGTCAAGCTCGAATTCGCTCAAGTCTTTTAGCGCGGTGCGCGTCTTCAGCTCGCCGATTTCAGAGAGAGCGTAGATCTCCCACATCGAAGTTCCTGACCAGAGGCCTTCGAATTGAAGCTGAAGCTGTCCATCGTGGACGGAAAGCTCGAATTCGGAGAGCTCGAATTCGTGCTCGAGCCAATCGAGAAATGCGGGTTCGAAAATCCCGCGGCGGCCGTAGAAGGTGTTGCCGGCGAGCCAGACGAGCTCGGATTTGCGGAAGCGGAGACGACGTGTGGCTTCGAGTTGTTCGCGCAGTTGGTCGACGCTGACAATTTCGCCGAGCTGCACGGAGGTGGTGCGATTGATGAGGGTGAATGTGGCGCGCGTCCGAGGGAAGTTCTTCCAGATGAACTGGAGCATCAGCAGCTTGTAGAAATCGGTGTCGAGCAGGGAGCGCGTAATGGGATCCATCTCCCAGTTATGGTCATGCGCTCGCCTGGCGAAGTCGATAATCACGATAACTTTACTTTAAATGAGATGCGCGGAAGGCGGGAAGCGAGGCCCAAGCGATAGGGCCTCGCGGATGCCGAATCTAGTAGCTCAATTCCAGCACGTTCACCGAATAGGGCGCGAAGGTCTGGGTAAATTTTGGGCCCGCTACTGCGACCGTGCGAGTGACCGGAACGACAGCGTCGGGATGCATGATGCTGTTGGTCGCGTTGGGAGTTTTGCCGCTCATGGTTGTGAGCGTCGCCTGCGATGCGACCTTTTTGATGCCTGCGAGTTCAATCGCAACGGGCTGGGCGGTCGAAGTTGCGTTGACGACTTTGACGAAGAGCTTGTGCGTTGCATCGTTGCGTGTGACGGAGGCGAAGACGCGCGAGGGAGCGTTGGCGAGCGCAGCAGGGACGATTTCGGCTCCGAGGTGAGTAGAGAACATGACCTGCGTCCAGTAGCTTGGCGAGCCATAGCTCGAGAGGGAGTCATAGCCGATGAGGTCGGGCGCCCACTGCATTCCGCCCGGATTGACGTTGACGAACAGCGGCGCGTAGCTGGTCATGATGATCAGATCGCTGTTGCGCTCGAGTCCGGTGAGCCAGGCTGCGTCGGCCAGTGCGGCTTCGAGGTTTGGCGTGGGGTCGCCCTCGCGCGTGGCCCATTCGCCGACAAAAATCTTTGGCCCGTTACGGTCGGCGGCGTCGTAGTGATGCGCTTCAGAAAATGACTGCGAGGCGGACATATAGAAGTGCTCGTCGAGAACGTCGGGCGTTACGCCCTTCACTGGAGTGGTGGCGATGATTCGCAGATCGGGATAGCGCTGCTTGATGGCGTGATAGAACTGCGCAAAGCGGGCGTCATAAGAGTGAGAGTGGTCGAATTGATCTTCGTTACCCACTTCGACGTAGCGCAGCGGGAAGGGCGCGGGATGGCCGTCTTTGACGCGTTCAGCGCCCCATTTTGTATCTGCACCGCCGGTGACGTACTCAATTTCGTCGAGCGCGTCCTGCACGTAAGGTTCAAGGGCAGCGCCGGGTTCGACGCGATCTTGCGCGAGCGAATAGCCGGCATAGACAGCGAGTACGGGCTGCATCTTGAGGTCTTCACACCACTCGAGAAATTCGAGCAGGCCCATGCCGTCAGACGAGCGATAGCGCCAGGGGCTCATGTGCGTGGGGCGGTCGGCCCAAGGGCCGATGGTTTTCTTCCAGTCAAAGCGGTCGGCGATGTGGTCGCCCTCTAGATAATTGCCGCCAGGCAGGCGCAGGAATTTGGGCTGCATGGCGGCCAGCTTATCCATAATGTCTGCGCGATTGCCGCCTTCACGATTGTGATAGGTAGGCGGAAACAGCGAAATGAGATTGAGCCAAATCGTCGCCGGCTGCGCGATGGTCAAGATGAAATGGTTATTTGACGAGGCGGCCACTTCGCCGGTCTTGAGGGTGAAGGTGAAGCGCTTCCAATCGGCGGCGAGACCGGTGACAGTCGTCGAGGCAGCTACGATGCCGGTCTGATCGTTATGCAACGCGACTGTAACGGGAGTATCCGCGGCGTCTGTCTTGGCGTAGAAAGATCCGCTGTAAGTTGTGTGCGGGCGCACGGGAATGCCCCAATAGCCGCCGTTTTCAACTCCGGCCGGCGATGCGGCGGAGGCTTTGGTCACCGTGACGCGGAGACTGCGCGCGAGCGATTTGCTTAGGCCGTCGGAGTCGTCGGTGGAGACATTCACGATGGAATCGCCGCGCGACACCATCGGCCACAGCCGGAGCGCGTCCCAAGCCTGGCTGGGCGTGCGATCGCGAATCAACTCGCCGTATATCCCGCCGTCGTAGGAGTAATTGATCTCCTCGGTCATGAGCCCATAGAACGTAGGGCTGACCGCCCCGGTGGGATGGTCAACTTGAACGGTGAGGGAAGGGGTCTGAGCGAGAGAGCTGAAGGGCAAAAGCATTGACGCGAGGAAGGCGGCGACTGCGCGAGGAATTTTCATAACCTCGCCATCGTACTGCGGCCACCCGGGTTTGACAATCTGGAAAACGCTTACATCTGGCTTGGCCGCATGCCGAGCAGAGTCGGGGACTTCCTTCTCGATGCTAGCCGGCAGTCTTTTCAATTGCCGCGGCAATCGCATCGCGCACGCTATCGGGAAGCGCCGGCATTGCGCCGGACTGCGAGGCCAACCAACCGCCCCAGCGGTTGCCGGCCTCATTTAAAGTTGCGAGACCCGCTCCGCGTAGCATGTAATGCGTGATGGCGGCTGTGAACGCATCCCCAGCTCCGATTGCGTCGACGACTTTGACGGGGAAGCCGCGATGCTCGTCCCATTCGTCACGCGTGACAAGAAGGCTGCCTCGTGCGCCGCGCGTGATGGCAACCAATTGGAGCGCGGGAAACACGGAGAGGAGCTGTTCCGCTGCCATGCGCATGAGATCTGTGCCTGCTTGCGGGCCGATGTTCGCGGTGCGAGTGCCAATGTCGCTATCGTGCAGATCGAGATTGAGCAGGTCTAGACCCAGCAGATCAATATTGAGCAGGCTAAGCACTAACGGCACTTCGGTTTCATTCATCTTGACCACCGAAGCGAGCTCAAGCGATTCCTGCATAACTTCGGCCGAATAAAAAGGTGCGCGCAGGTTCACGTCAAAGACGCGAATGCAGGAAGCAGATGTCTCTGCCACCAACGTCCGGATGGTTTGGCGAGACTGCGGACTACGTTGCGCAAGCGATCCGAAGCAGATCGCATCGGCTCGTTCGACATTCTGAATCCATTGATCGGAAAGCTCCAGAAAATCCCATGCGGCGGACCGGTGAATTGTGTATTGCGGATCGTGATCCTCAAAATTGTGATCCTCAAGGGTGACCGTGACGCGGCCGGTCTCGTGCGCTGGGTCTACCTGAAGGAAACTGGATTCGACCGGCATAGGAATGAGGCGGTCGATAGCTTGCCGGCCAAAGTCGTCGCGGCCGATGCGGCTGAGGATTGCGGCATGGTTGCCCAGGCGGCCAGCCATCACGGCGAAATTAGCCGGCGCGCCGCCAAGGCGTGTGGCATTTGGCAAGACATCCCACAGCAGCTCGCCGATGCCGAGAATGAGATGAGGTTTGCTCATTGCGGAGATCCTACCCAGCGGTAGATGGAACAGTCTTCCCATCCGGGAGCAGCGTATTCTGCGTCGGGTTGGCTCGTGAGGATTGTGCGGTCGGCGACTGCATCCGCGTGCGAACGGCGAATTTGGCCGTGAAAGAGCCGTTCGAATCCCGGCTCGCGCCTGAGCACGTTTTCCTGCTCGTTGTTCACATAAAGAATATCCAGCTGACCCGGGCGTTCAGTGAGAGTGTCGCTCCAGGCGCGCAGAAGGCGGCGCAGCACTGGCGCGCCAAAGGGATTGAAGAGAAACGCGACGCATGGTCCGGCAGGGATGGGGTAATCTGCCGCGTCGCGGCAAAACATGCGCATGGGCGCGCGCGCGCGATCTGCGGCACGCCATACCGCAAGATTCCTGCGTGCAATGCGCGCCAGGGTGGGATGCAGCTCAACGCCGGCGACGGCGCGAAACGGATAATTGGCAGCGAGGAGCATTGCGCGTCCCATGCCGGCGCCGAGATCGATGAATGTGTACGCGTCGATGGGTGCGACGGGACGCGAGCGACGCCAGCGCACGAGGATGCCTTGAAAGACGGAGGGCGCGACTGCGTAGTAGGCGGTGACGTGGCGATCGTGGCGATGGCCCGAACCGAGGTGGCGCCCCGCAACCAGGCCGCTGGTGCGCACACCAAACTCCAGGTCGAATGGATGGCGGATCAATCCATCTTTTTGCGCCAGCCCGGGCAACCGGCGTTTGCTGTCTGCTGGTTTCTTTATTTCCACTTTGCCAGGCACGCTCACGCTTGAACGTTAGCACAGCAACGGGTGCGAGACACGATGGAACTCCCGTGAATGAGGAGAAGTGTTTGCGGATCGAGTCACGCGAAGAGGCAGTTTGTTGCCGAATGGGCGCTGTCGATCGTGACAGTATTTTTTCTTGACTCGGACGCAGCGCGTCTGCAAGACTGCGTTGACGCAATTTGCAAAAGTCGTAGAAAGACGATGCGGAATAGTGCCGCGACAAGCATTTGTTCAAGCGATGGCACGGCAGTGCTGTAGCCGCAAGCTGTAAGTTGCTTCGACATTATCAAGAGGAAAGAAGGAGAAAGCATGAAGAAATACCTGGCGGAACTGGTGGGCACATTCATTCTGGTGTTTGTTGGGTGCGGATCTGTGGTTATCTCCGGCGCCGACAGAATTGGCTTTGTAGGAATCGGCCTCGCTTTCGGACTGGCAGTGACCGGGGCTGCGTACGGAATCGGTCCCATCTCCGGTTGCCACATCAATCCGGCAGTGAGCCTGGGTGTGTGGGTTGCGGGACGGATGAGCTTCGGCGAGATGATTGGCTACTGGATAGGGCAGTTTCTGGGCGCAATTATTGCCGCGTGGGCGGTGTTGGTGTTGGCCGTCGGCGACGGGGCATACACGATTGCGGCAAATGGGCTGGCGCAGAACGGCTGGGGAATGGGCTATCAGGGTGGATATAACACAGCTTCGGCCATCCTGTTCGAGTTCCTGGGAACGTTGATCTTCGTGGTCGTGATTCTTGGCTCCACGCAAAAGAGCTCGCCGGCTGGATTTGCAGGGCTCGCTATCGGTCTCACGCTGATGGTTTTGCACTTTGTCGGCCTTCGCATCACGGGCGTGAGCCTGAATCCGGCGAGAAGCCTGGGGCCCGCGCTGTTTGTTGGAGGACAGGCAATCAAACAATTGTGGCTATTCATGGTGTTCCCCAGTGTGGGTGGCATTGTGGCGGGATTGCTTTTCCGCACGAAGTTGCTGGCGGCGGAATAATTTGAGTAGGCGTTTGGCGGAAAAAAATCGGGGAGCGGCCTTGAAGCGGCTGCTCCCCGATGTGTTTGTAGCGTGGATCGACAGGCGCGGCTCGATTAAGCGCCCGGCGTGTTCATGGCACCCTCCAGCTCGGCGATGTAATCAACCACCGCTTCGCTCCATCCATCAACGTGGGTCCACGGGCCGTAACCGACGCCGTTGCGGCTGGAAGCTACGTTGATCACGTAGCCCTTGCCGCGCGGCGCCGGCACGTTGTCGTGCGACTGTTCGTCGGTGATCACGATCAGCCGGTCGAAGCCCGCGCGATTCTCGGCCTCAACGTGGCTTAGCGCCTTGCCGAGGTAAGTACCCGAGTGCGGCTGGCTTTGATCGAGCGCATCGCGCAGCGCCATGCCGCGGCGAGACGCAACCAGCTTGGCGTCTTCCGAGAAGGTGTAGACAGTAACCTTCTCGGCGATTTCGCGCAAGAGGATCGCCAACCCGTAAGCAGCGTCAGACCGCCGCATTTCAGAACGGCGCGACAGCGGCGCTTCCATGGAGCCGGAGACGTCAACCAGCAACATCGTGTGACCGCGCAGAGTGGATGCGCGCCCTTCAAGCGAGCGAAACATTGCAAACTCGAAAGGCTGCTCCCACTGCGGAGCCGAACGCGCGGCTGCCAGAAAACGAAAGGGAAGAACCCGGTCCGTCTTCATGTCAGCGAGCGCGGCGAGCACCAGTTCCTCGCTCACGCCTGCCTGACGCAGGTTGCGCAGATTGCGCAACAGGGCCAGTGCGCCCAGCTTGCGATCTGCCAGCAGGCGCTCCCATACATCGCGCTTGGCAACTTCCCGATCGCCTTCGCGATCCTCACCACGACCTGCAGCGGAGAGCGCAACCTCCCAGGTGTCTGGCGTGGCCAGCTCATTGTCGACGAGACGCTTCCACAATGCGGCCTGAGCCTGATCGGCGGGCCGCGCATGGCACAGGAAGAGCACGTCGCGCAGGCGAACTGCGCCGGCACGGTCGTACTTGGCCAGAGCGTACTCGTCGAACTTGCCAAACGCGGCGGCGAGTCCCTTCTTCACCTGCGCGGAAAGCGGCTGACGGCCGCCGGCCCAGTAGATGGCGACGAACTCGCTCAACTCGTCTGCGCGCTGGATGACGCGCGCAAGCGTGCCGGCCACCAGGCCGCGATGCGATGCGTGGCGAGCCATCTCGCGAACCAACAGGAGCGGAGCGTGGCGCAGCTTCATGCGCTCGCGAGCTTCGACGGCCAGCGCCGCTACCTTTTCGGCGCTGACCTGCGGAACCAGCTCATGAATGCGACCGGCGATCTGCACGCCATCCTCGTAGAACTCGCCCTCCCACAACATGCAGGAGAGTACGGAGCGGCGCAGAGCCTGCTCAGCGGTGATCAAGCTGGCCCGTGCTCCCTCGTGAGTGCGCGGGCGCGGCTTGGGCTTAAAGATGTTCAGGCGCATTGTGCGCCTCCTTTCTGAGTGAAGCAAGAATAAATCGCCGGGGAATTGACGGGCGCGGAACGCAAGGCGAACCGCTTTGCGGCAGGAATCGAACCTGCTAGCTCCAGATGTATCCGTACCCTGCGCCACCAGCGGTTTGGTTCTCGTTTTAGTTTGAGGTCAGCGAGTGATCGCTGCCTCGTCTTCTTCGTCCTCGTCGCCATCAGCAGCTACGTAGAACCGCGCGAATCCGTTTTCGCGAAAGCCCGCAATCGACTTTCTGGAGCCTTCACTAAAGCTGAGCGCCAGCTTGGTCATCTCGTCATAGCTCGGCCGGTTACGATCCCAGTATTCCGTGCACTCGCAGACGGGAAACGAGATCACCCGAGCAGGATTCGAGTTGGTGCAGATCACCAGTACGTCGGACTCGCGGTAACCGACGGTGAACTGACCGTTGCTGCAGCTGCGGCACAAGTGCGCATTGCCCACCGGCGTCCCGTTTTTGACATTCACTTTGCTCATAACAAATTCGTTTCTAATCCGGACGAGCCGGAGGGTTTGTTGCCGGGGAAAATCGGACGCGGAAGGTGCTGCTCTGAGCTACGACGGTCATAAGACCGGCGGCAGGATTTGAACCTGCGACCCAGCCTGACAAGCTGTGCTCTACCGAAGTATCCGTGCCCTGCGCCACCGGAAGTTGGGTTAGGTTGCAGGCGAAGTCATCGCCCAGGACGATTGCAGACCGGGGAACAAGCGGAAACGGAACATGCGGTGCCTTGCCAATTCAGCCACCTAAGCTCGCGCTCAGGGCAGGATTCGAACCTGCATCTCCTCGTGGACAACGAAGTATCCGTAACCTACGCCACCGGCGCTCTTTGTTGGTTTGGGACGAGTTCATCGTCGGTTGAAGTTGAGACCGGGGAACAAGCGAGTGCGGACCATACGGCGCTCTACCACTGAGCTATCGAAGCTCGCGCTCCGAGCGGGAATCGAACCCGCGACCACCGGCTTAACAGGCGAAGTAACCGCGCCCTACGCCACCGGCCAAACAAATTGTCAAACAACCACCTGCGTCAAAAAATGCGCCGGGGAACCAGCGAAAAGAGTGCAGGATTCTAACCCTGCTCGGGCAGAAGAAGTAGCTCTTTTCTCTCACCACCGGTGCATTAGCTTACTTCGTAAGTCTTAGTCAAAGACATAACTCTCCTCACGTCATCGCGTAACCTATCGCGGCGACAAAAAATGGTGAGGCTAACTCGGTACAAAGTCCCCGAGGGAACAGACGAAGACAGCGTAGCGTTGTCGAGGCGATGAAACTGGCTTCTACGCCACTCGGGATAATTCAAAGTTGATGCAGGATACGCAGGAGGGTGGCCGCAACCGGGTCACGGCAGATAGAGAAACCGCGCCCGGCGACCGGTGCAGGTCTCAATGACCCATCCCAGCCTACGCATCGAGTTTTGCGTTTTGACATTCATCGGGCGTTCTCCTACGCATTGATTACTGTGCCATAAGTGTTGAGGAAATGCAAGGGCGTTCGGAGAATATTTCCTGATGAATAAGTTGTAACTCACAAATCGACTTACTCATGCACTTACAACTGATGACTGAATGGCGAGCTTCACGCTGTCGCGATAAATCGCAGGCGCACATAGTCGGCGGTCCACTGGCCGTCGCGCGCGCGAAGAACCGGAGCGAGCAGGGCCACAGTTTCTTCTACGACAGGATTGCGCAATTCTTCTGGCAGGGAATCGAGAGCGCCGCGGGAAAAAGTGTTCAACCAGCCGGCCATTCCGCTTGCGGGAAGAAGCGTTGGGCGAGGGAAGTGAACGATCTTCTGCACGGAAAATCCTTGCTGCTCCAGCCGGCTGCGGTACTCCTCGGCAGCAGGATAGTAGTTGCCGCGATCGCCGAGAGAAGCAAATCCGTGTCGCGTAAGGACGGCGGCGAAAGCGGCGCGAATGGCGCCAATGTTGCCGTGACCGCCCATCTCGGCAACAAAGCGCCCGCCGGGGCGTAGAACGCGTCGCACTTGCGAGAGCATCTCGTCTTGTCCGCGGACCCAGTGCAGGACGGCGTTCGAAAATACGGCGTCGAAGATGTGATCAGGGTAAGGCAGTTTTTCCGCAGGTCCATTGTCGGCTTCTACTCCGCGGGCACGGGCGGCGGCTACCATTTCCGGTGAGGCGTCGATGCCGACGACACTCGCGCCGGAGGCGGCGATGCGCAGAGTGAGCTGACCGTCGCCACAACCGAGATCGAGGATGCGTTCTCCCGGTTGCGGGGCGAGCCACTCGAGCACGCCCCCAGCCAGCTCGTGAACAAATGCGCCGTCGCGGCCGTAGCTTTCGGGGTTCCAGGTCTGCGGCATTTATTCTCTCCTGATCTTTCAATCCAACGACGGTGGGGGACCGCTGTGGACAGTCATCCGATCAATCAAACGATGGTGAGGCGGAGGCCGGAGGCGCGGGGAACCAGTGCGTTGATCTTTCCGTTGTTGAGAGGGCGGGGCGTAGTCGATCGCGTGATGTGAGCTTCACGGCTGTCGACAGACGGCGCGTGCAACTTATCGATTTGCACTATGCCGGATTTGTCGGCACCAAAATCCAGGCCGAGGGCGAGGTCGTTTTCCGCATCCCTGTTCAGGACGATGACAGATGTTTGTCCGCCTGCGAGTTTCGCGGCATAGGCCGAAGCGTTGACGCCCGCGGCCTGAAGCTTGGAAGTGAAATCAGTCTGGATCAGCGAACCGCCGCTGAACGAGCCGGCGAACTTGAGGCCGTAAGCAACCGGCTCCAGAATGTAATCCGAGCCGAACGATGCAATCGGCGCATAGTATGGGTGCGGGTGCGACGCAATCTGTTCGGGCGTGGCGCCCTGAGCCTGGAGGACCTCGTCACCGAACATGACCCCGCCAAGCCCGCTCGAGATAATCGGCGCGGTGCCGCCGTGCAGATTAATGCCGGAATAGTTGTTGGCAGCGAGGAGCAGCGAATAGTCGGCGGCCCACAGAGCTGCCGCAAAAACATCGGAAACGCCGGGCTTGCCTCCGCGATAACAGGTGTTGCCTTCGGTCATGCGCACGCGAGCGCCCATTTTTGCGGCGGCGGCAGCGGCAATATCCGCAATGCTCTGGACTTTGGTCATGGTCGCGGGCTTGAGCAGATTGGGGATGTTGACGTCGGGATTCGATGGCGGACCGCCGAAATAATAATGGTGCGAAAGCGTGGTGACGTGCGGAGGAGTTTCGATCGAACCCCATGCGTCAGCGATCTGCGACAGCCAGGAAATGTTGGAGTTGACGTCCGGCATTCCGAATCGAGCTCCGGGAACGCGGGCGGCAATGGCTCGCGCGAAGAGGAGCCACTCAGCCAGATATGTCGAGGCGGACCACGTCCGCGGATCGCGCAAATGGCGGCCAAACAAATCAACTTCATTGCCGATCTGGAAGTATTGCAATCGCGAGCCGAGCGTTTTGGCGACGACTTCGGCTTCGTCTGCGGCGCGGGCGGGAGTGTTGGTTCCCATGTTGATGCCGTAAAGACAGGTCCAGCCGGTCGCTTCGAGAAAAGCTGCGAGGTTGCGCACCGCTTCAGCCGTAACGGCGTAGTAGTTTGCCTTAGGCTCGCCCACTACTTCGCGCGTGGGTGGATGCTCCGGCTCAGGTGAGCCGGCCGAGGGTTTCCACCAGCTGAATTCACCGGTATTGCCGCCGATCCGCAATACACCTCGCGTGGAAATCTGCCGGAATGCGCGAATTAATCCGGTGTTTTTCGCCGAGAAGAAGTTTGGATTCGTGAGCTCCCGAACCTCGTAAGAAAGGCCGACAAAATCGGCGGCCATGTGGGGCCCAGTTGCTTCAGCGGGAATGACGAGGCGAGCCTGCACAGGCGTCCGATTTTGCGCGCGAAGGCGAGTGGCGGCAAGAGTGAGTGCGGTGGTCGATAGAAAATTGCGCCGGGTCATCTTGCTCATCGTTATCGTTTCACCATTCTTTCAGTAAGTATGCCGCCCTCAATCCTAAACGGCAGAACGGGCATTGACACGCAGAACGGGTTTAGATGGATTGCACCGGCAGGAGCGTGAGGTCGTCGACGAGACCGACTTCTTTTTGCACGAAAGGTTCGCCGTAGCGAACGCCGGCCAGTAATCCGTCATGACGCGCCTCGGCGAATGTGCGCTCGCGAATGTCTTCTTCCGGCACAAACAGGCCTGCGCCGGCGGATTGGTTTGCATATTGCGAGCGGTAGGCCATGAGGGCCAGATGGCGCTGCTCGATGAACGGCGTAATGTCGACGATGAAACTGGGGCGCACATCGGCGTAGAGGCTGGCGTAGACGATTTTGAAGGGACGATGCGGCTCGGCTCCCGTATCAATCTTCTTCAAGCAGGAGAGGAAGCAGGCTTCAGCGCCGAGGGTCGCAGTGATGGCGTGATCGGGATGGCGCGCCTGCCAATAAGGAAGGATGACGACGCGGGGGCGAAGCTGACGCAGGACGCGCACGATGGAGATGCGATTCTCAAGCGTATTGGCCACGGCGCCGTCGGGCATATCGAGCGCTTGACGCCAGCCAACTCCGAGGATGCGTGCGGCTTCCTCGGCTTCGCGGGCGCGATCGGGGGCGCTGCCGCGAGTGCCGGCTTCGCCTTGAGTCAGATCGAGAATCGCGGTTCGCAAGCCGCGCGCAGCCATGCGCAGCAGGGTTCCCCCGCAGGTTTGTTCTACGTCGTCGCGATGTGCGGCGATGGCGAGGATGTCGGCTTGAAAATCGACTGCCTCTGCGGGCATGGGGCTCAGTAGACGGTATTGTCCGAGTCGGTGATCGCGTCTATATAGGCCACGTCGTAGGCCGTGCCTGTCACCGTGACGTATTGGTTGTTGATCGACGAACCGTCAGTTGTGGAGTAGATGTAAACCTGACCGCCCTCCGCCGCGTACAGCTTATGCAGGCCCGTTACCGCGGCGATTCCGGTGGCGTTGCCGAGGTATGGCTCGAGCATGACGACTTGATTCGTCGAGGTGTTGTACATGGTCAGGCAGCCGTAGCCGCTTGAGGGGTTGGTGGCATAGCGAACGCCGGTTGTGCAGCCGGTCATCGCGATCCACAGAGTATCGTCATCGGCCTGGATGATGCGGCTGGTTGCGCCTGGCTGGCCGTCGCTGATGGCGACCGTGTTGGTGATGGTGCTATTGGCCAGATTGAGCACGGTGAGATTGCCGGCGAAAAGAGTCTGTCCCGAGATCGTCTGGGGCAGCTGGCCCACGACGTACATGGTGGAACTATCGACGAGGGCGTTGCTCGCTCCGCCCGGGATGAGAATATTTTTCATTGGAGCCGTGCTGGCGTTGGGGCATGACGAGACAGCGGGAAGATTGCAGGGAAGCAAGCCGGACTGCTGGCCGAGAAGAAAGATGAGCGGCGCAATTGGCACCACAGAGATTGACGCCTTCGCCCCTCCACACTCCGGGCCGCAATTCAGAATATAGGCGGTGCTTCCATCCGTGGAGAAGACGGCCTTGATGGGACGGTCAAAGGTGAGCGGAGCGCCATAGTAATTGCCGGTGGCGTCGGTGTGATCGGGGCTTTGCATCTGGAAAAGGCACCAGGTTGGCGCGATTTGCGGCTCGCAGTCAACGGCGGCTTTGGGCCAGGTGGAAGGTCCCCCTGAGTAAGAGATGGTCTGAGATGTCGAGAGTTGTCGAGGATAGTATGCGTAGTTGGAGTTCTGCACGAATGCGAGCGCAACGGAGCCTCCCGGGTTGACGCTCACGCGGTAGGCTCCGGGAAGGCTGAGAGGCGTGGAAGAGCCGACGCTCTGAGCCACCACCGTGAGAACATTTGTGGCCTGACTCGCAGCAAAGGCATAAGCCTTGTTACGCGTAAGGAAAACGCTGGAGGAGCTGCCATTCAGGCCGCCGACGGAGCCGGCAACTCTCTCTTCTGCGTAGCTGATCATGGTGAAACTGTTGTCGCCCGACCCGTAAACCGCGCCCAATTGCTCCTCAGGCATGTTCTGGATGGTGACAGGCAATGCGCCGCCAAATCCTGCGATGGAAAAGGAGGCCGGCGTGCCATTAAAGCCGAAACGCGTGTCGTAAAAGGCGTCGACGATTACGAGTTCTCCCTTGGACAGGATGCCGGGATTCTGGACGGCGATCATGACGCGGTTGACCAATTTGCTGGGCGGCAAAACGCGGCCGTCAAAGTAAAGGGTTTTGCCACAACCGGCGAGCACTGCGGCTGCCAGCAATGCAACGCCGGCGCTCAGGAGAAGACTTCTGTTCTTCAAAATTCCAACCCTCGGTTGATCGCGCGGAACGATCCGCAACGTAGACGAATAAATGGCGTTATTGGCACACGGAGAGGCCCAAAAATGCGTTGGCCCGAACCGGTTTCCACGCAGGCGATGACTCCCGAAGTATAACAAAGCGCCCCGGCCCTTCGGCGCGCCGAGCCGGAACGTGGAAAGGCACGCGCGAGAAGAGTTTGCGCGCGGCTTAAGGTGAACGAGCGAATGCCGGCCGGGTGGCGCAACCGGTGGATACAACCCTGCTGGCGATGCGGTAGCATGACAACAGAATGACGCGCTTTGCTGACCTCTTTTCCGACCGCCCCGTGCTTGCCGATGGCGCCATGGGCACGGTGCTCAGCGCGCGCGGCGTGTTTATCAACCGCTGCTTCGATGAGCTGAACCTCTCCGATCCAAATTTGATTGTCGCGGTGCACGAGGAGTACTTGCAGGCGGGCGCTGAGATTCTTGAAACCAATACTTTCGGCGCGAACCGCTTTCGATTGACCCGGCATGGGTTGGGCGGAAAGGTGGAGGAGATCAATGCGGCTGGCGTGCGGCTGGCGCGCCAGGCAGTGGAGCGCTTGAAGGAGCGCCGCACCGGCGACGCGTGGGTTGCCGGCGCCGTCGGCCCACTGGGCGTGCGGCTGGAGCCGCTGGGAAAAACGGGCCTGGATGAGGCTCGCGCAGCCTTTGCGGAGCAGATTGGGATTCTGTCGAAAAACGGAGTTGATCTGCTGATTATTGAGACCATGCCCGCCCTTAATGAAGCGCGAGAGGCGCTTGAGGCTGCGAAAGCAGTAGCTCCGGATCTTCCTGTGCTGGTGATGGTGACGGTGGACGATGAGGGGGAATGTCTTGATGGCTCCTCGGCGGCACAGGCTGCAGCATGGCTGACAGAGTGGGGCGCGGGAGCCGTGGGAGTGAACTGCTCGACCGGGCCGGCCACGGTGCTGACGGCAATTGAGGAGATGCGCAAGGCGACGACTTTGCCGCTCGCAGCGATGCCCAACGCCGGCATGCCGCGGGCGGTGGAGGGACGAAATATTTATTTGTGCTCTCCCGAATACATGGCCAGTTTCGCGCGCAAGGCAATTGCCGCGGGTGCGCAGATGGTTGGCGGCTGCTGCGGCACCACGCCGAATCATATCCGCGCTATGCGATCGGCCATCCGGGCAATGGACGCGCAGACGCCGGTGGAGGGAGCGGGGACCGCGCCTGCGGTCAGCAAGGAGACGCCACCCGCGCCGCTGGCGCAGCGCTCGCGCCTGGGCTCGCTGATCGCTGAAGGCAAGTTCGTCACCATGGTCGAGTTCGTGCCGCCGCGGGGCATTGATTGCGCCAAGGAGATTGAGGGCGCGGCGCTGATGGCGCGGCTGGGCGTGGACGCGATTGACGTCTACGATGCCGCGCAGGCTTCGGCGCGAATGAGCGGAGAGAGCCTCTGCATCCAGATTCAACAGCACACGGGGATTGAGACGATTCTGCATTACACCTGCCGCGATCGCAATGTGCTGTCGATCCAGTCGGACCTTCTGGGAGCGTCTTCGATCGGCCTGCGCAACATTCTTTGCGTAACCGGGGAGCCTCCCGCGCAGGGAAATTATCCTGATGCGTCTGCTGTCTTTGACGTTGACTCCATCGGTTTGGTAAACATCGCGCGGCGGCTGAATCACGGGCTGGATATCGGATCGAACTCGATCGGCGCGAGCACGAATTTCACCATCGGTGTGGCGGCCAATCCCGGCGTACCGGACTTGGAGAATGAGCTTCGGCGGTTCGCTTACAAAGTAGACGCGGGCGCCGAGTATGTCATCACGCAGGCTGTGTTTGACCTGCGCCTGCTGGAAGAATTTCTGGAGCGGGCCAAAAATCTAGTGGGGGACCGCCACATTCCGGTGATTGCCGGAATCTGGCCGCTGATCAGCTTGCGCAATGCCGAACACATGAAGAACGATCTGCGAGTTGCGATGCCGGAGGAGATTATGCTGCGCATGGCACAGGCGGATACGCCCGAAGCCGCGCGCGCCGAGGGAATCAAGATCGCGCAGGAGATGCTCGCGGCTGTGCGGCCGCTGGTGCAAGGAGTGCAGGTGAGCGCGCCGTTTGGAAACTATGAGTCCGCGGCGGAAGTTGTGGCCAGCGCGCTGCCGGCTGGGAAATAGCGGGAAGGGAAGAACACCATGCCATCTTTTGAACAGTCGCTCAAGAAACTGGAAACGATTGTCGAGCAATTGGAAAAAGGCGATCTGACGCTCGAAGACTCGCTGAAGCTCTTCGAACAGGGCGTTGGATTGTCGGCCGCCTGCAAGAAGGAACTGGATGACGCCGAAGGCAAAGTGCAAATCCTGGTGAAGCAGCGCAATGGCTCGTCGAAGGCAGAGCCGTTCTTGACGGACAAGTAGGTTCGTCGGCAGGTCGCACCGCCGCGGCGCCGCTCAAATCTTGTTTCCCAACCCAAGATTTATTTAGACGAAGACTTTTTCATGTGTGCGCCGATTTGCGCGGCGAGCGCGAGCAGAGACTCGTCTGCGTCGCGGGCTGCCGCGAGCTGCATTCCGCCGTGCGCGCACGGAATTGCGACCGCCGGCACGCCGGCGAGGCTGAAGGGCGCGGTGTAGCGGAGCAGCCGGGAGCGGGTTTGGCTGTGGTCGGCGCGGGCGGCAAGACGCGCGACTGGAATCGCGGGCAACAGAATGAGCTGGTGCGCGGCAAAAAGCTCGTCCATGTGTGCGCGGAAGGTCGTGTGCCGCTGACGCAAGGCAGAAATTTCGCTCGCGGTCAGGCTGGCGCCCCACTTAAGCCGGTCGCGAATGGCGGGCTCAAATTGGTCGAAGTTGCCGGCGTGCAGACCCGCGGCTTCAGAGGCCTGGATCGGCGCGAAGATTTCAACGGCGTCCGCCCACCAGTCCGGACTGATGGTTCGAGCTTCCAACCCGAGCGCTTGAAGAGTGCGGACAACATCGTGAAAACTGACGACGACCTCAGGCTCGCAATCGTGAAGAAAGCTGTCGGCGACGAAGGCGAAGCTGTTGAAGCGACGAAGCGGCGGAGGATTGGCGGGCGCAAACGGCGCGGCGAAATACGGAGCGTCTTCAAGATCGCGAAAGAGCCAGCCCATCGTATCGAAAGATTCAGCCAGATGAGCGCCGCCGCGCCAGTTTCCCCGACCTAGAGACGCGCGATACCCCGCGAGGCCGCAGAGCGCAGCGGGCGCGCGGACTGAACCGCCCGTGTCCGTGCCGATTGCGGCCACCGCAGAGCCCTCCTGAACGCTTGCCGCCGCGCCGCTTGAAGAACCGCCGGTGAGCGCGCCGGAGTCGCGAGGCTGCACGCAGTCGCCGTATTCGGGATTCTCGCCGGTAATTCCGTAGGCCAGCGGATGGAGGTGGGTCTTGCCGGTGATGACCGCTCCGGCGGCGCGCAACTGCTCCACAAGCCAGGAGTCGCGCTCGGCTTTGCCGTTCAGATCGCGGTAGAAATGAATTCCGCAACTGGTGGGCGAGCCGGCAAGATCAAAACAGTCTTTTACTGAAATTGGCAGGCCCCAGAGGGCGGGCCGGCCGTCGCCGAAGGGGCCGCCACCCTTTTCCGAAATTGCCGGCGGCATGGATTCGGCGCGAGCCGCTGCAGCGCGTGTCCAGTTTGCGTCCTGCCATATGTAGGTATTGTGGCTGGCGTTCCGATTGCTGTTCGCAAGCGCGATTTCGGCGAGTTGGGTTGGAGTCGTAGACCCGGCGGCAAGCGCGGCACGAAGATCGCGGACGGTCCATGGAGCGGCCATAAAGCCATTCTAGAAGCGCTGACGCAGGCGCGGAGCAATTTCGCAGGCGAAACAAAAATCCAAAAGCAAAGGGCGGCTCGATTTTAGCCGCCCTCTGAATAGAAACTACGCGTTAATTAGAAATCCAAATGCAGCGACATTTGAATCTGTCGGGGGCTGCCAATGGCGTGCCTGGTGACGCCGAGACCTACCGGACAGTTATAGAAGCCTGTGTTTGTCCCCGTACCGGCTGCGCAGTCGTTGGTTGGTAACGGCGTGGTGCCGCCAATAGGAACATTGTTGAAGAACGCATTCTGATTCACGTTGTTCTGCGGGATATCGAAGCTGTTTGTATTGGTGAGGTTGTAGACGTCGAAGGTATAGCGCACGTTCCATTGGTCGTGAATCGGTACTTCCTTCTCAAGTGAAGCATCAGCACGGCGCTGCCATCCCTGGCGGAAGATGTTCCGTTCCCCGGAAGCGAAGTTCGTTTCATAAGGATCGCCGTTTGGCACACCCATTGTGCCAACCGGGATAAGAGGAATCTTGAAGCAATTTGCATTGAGTGCTGGGTTCGCGCCAGTGACCGGATTATAGAAAGCGCCAGTCTTGCCGGTTACGGCAGTCTTCCTTGAGCATCCAGGAGCCAGCGGGAGGGTGGGGTTTTCAATGCCGTTGAAAGTGCTGTAGTAGATGCTGCCGACGGCTCCCGAGTAGTCGATAACGCTGTAAGGCTGGCCGCTCTGAATGACGGCGATGCCATGTATCGACCAACTGTCGAGAGCCTTGCCAGCGATTGTGTCCGTCGCAAAGACCTTTGGTGAAGTCACTCCATAGGTGAAGTTGAGAACATGCGTGCGGTCGAAATCGGATGAGCCATAGCCGCTACGCAGGTTCAACGGATTATTACCGTTGTAGAACAGCCCCAGGCCGCTCTGCTCATCCGTCGCGTGGGAGTAAGTGTAGGAGACTCCAGCCTGAAAGCCGTGGCTGAAGCGCTTCTCCAGGTGGGATTCGAGAGCGTTGTAGGCCGCGATGCCGGCCGCGGTGTAGGATTCCGACTCCGATGAGTAACCGATGTAAGGCACGCGAAGATCGACGTTGCCGCCTTCGTAGTTGTTCAGCATCGTTCCGTTGCTGCAATTTACTTCAGTAGGATCGTTCACGCATTCAGGGAAAAAGGTGTTAGGGTCAAGCACGGTATAGCCGTAGCTGTAAGACTGCGTGACCGATGTACCGTCGGGAAACACTTTCCCGCCCGGGTGGGTGGGGTTGCCAGGCGTGGCAATCTGGGCCTGATTAAAGGGCACGGGAATAACCTGGTGACGGCCGAGATTGCCGACATAGCCGATCTCAAACATGATGTCGTTGCGCGGCTGGTACTGAATGTTGAACGTGAAGTTCATGCTGTAAGGCAGCTTGTTGTTCGGGTTATAGACGCCGAGTGTGTAAGGCTGGCCTGCGTTGTTGGCGCCAACTGTGCCATCGATAAGCGCAGCAGCGTTGGGAAGGTAATTGACGACGTCGGAGGCTTTTGGATTCGATGGCGGCGCCGAGCGGGTGGGGCCCCAGGGGGTGGCCAGGGTGTAGTCCGAGTTATTTCCGGGGGGAGTGAAGAAGTCTCCGCCGCAGATGGGAATGAATTCGAGATACAGATAGGTCGGATCGGCAGCGTTGAACGAAGAACTATAGGGGCAGTGCTGCTGGCTGACAAAGGGCTCGGTCTGCGAGGAACCGAATGGACCTCCGTCGACTTCGCCGGCCGCAAAGCCGGGCGAGAGGTAGGTAAAGAGCTCGCCGCGATCGTAGTAGAAGCCGCCTCCGGTGCGAACCACTATCTTTGAGTGGAACATGGATGGCTGCCATGCAATGCCGAGCCGCGGAGCGATGCCCCACTGCCGGCCGTTGAGCGTCGTCTTGCTCACGCCTTTAGTCCCGTTGGCGTTGTTGCCGGCAATGATGAAGCCGGAACTGGTGATTGTGTCCGATGCGACGTCGTAGCTGTATTGCTTGGGATCGAAG
>Ga0182024_10005236_pt1 | contig 29207 bp, 24 predicted proteins | sample P32metaG_FD_120480 | JGI IMG/M metagenome (GOLD analysis project Ga0182024, IMG submission 120480) | Permafrost microbial communities from Stordalen Mire, Sweden - P3-2 metaG (Illumina Assembly) | ecosystem: Environmental > Terrestrial > Soil > Wetlands > Permafrost | place: Sweden: Stordalen...
AGTGATCCAGCCAAGCTCGATAGATGATGCCAAAATCGTCCTCATTGATCGTTCGCAGATCTGTCCCACGAATCTCGGCGCCGAGCGCTTGTTGTGCCGGAACGACGGCAACGCGCGAACGTCCCGTGGTTTCCGCAGACTCTGACTGCATCGGAGACTCCTCGATGTTAGTTTCGCACGTTTTTCCGATGGACACCTACACTTGCGCACAACTTTCTTACGTCAGGCGCGGTTCCGCGGCGCCCCCTTTCCAAAAATCTCTTGAGGGCAATCCGATCGGTAGGCAAATATCCTCCGAATGAACAGAGCTGAGCATCACGTCTCCACACGCCGACATATCGATTCGGTCGATTAATATAATGGGTTTGACCTTTCCCTCGGTACTCTGTATTTTTTGTGAACGGCCAAACAAACAGAGTTTCGCCCGGCTTCAGACCGGAGGGTAGCGCCTGTGTTGAGGCGCTTCTCGAGCTAAACGGAAAGGAAACCCCATGATGGACGGAGAAATTGGCATAACCGCAGGAGCGATCTGGCAAGCACTAAGCATTACCGGCACGACCACGCTTCCAGAGTTGAAAAAGAAAGTTGATTGCAAGACCCCTATTTTTGACTGGGCTATCGGTTGGCTAGCCCGCGAGGACAAGATTGCGATTACGCGAGACAAGAAATCTTTCTATGTCCGGCTGAAGGACACGCTTTCTTGACGGAACGATTTTTGGCTGCTGCGAATACTAACCAAAATCGTCTGGCACGGAAGACCGGGGCGTAGCGTCGAAATGTAAAACACCACAATGGCGGCGGCCAATAGAATCAAGAACGTAACTTTATCTTAAAGTGGGTTGTTTTGCGTTCATTGATGGATCCGCTGTCCACCCTGCAGTTGCATAATTCTTCACGACCGATGTTCGCAGCAGAGATGGAGTTTGCTATCTTCAGTGGGCATCGCCCAGACGGTATATCCAAAGGGCTTCAAGAATTCACGCACCGCCGTCTCATTGTGCATGGAGTGGATTTCTATCAAAAAAAAAGGCCGACGACAGGATAGCGTCTCGCGGGCTCCTTCTAAAACCTGAATCTCCCCACCCTCAACATCGACCTTAACCGCATCGGGGGGACGGTGCGACGCGCTCAAATGGTCTACTGTTACCGCTTGACAGCAGATCACATTACCTTGCGGTGAACTTCCATCGGTAATGATTTTTCCGGCCATACGCGACGGGGTGTCAGCCCCCTTTTCGAAAGACATCGAACCAACGGTATTCCAAACCGCTGCCGTAACAAAATCGACATTTTCGAATCGGTTTTTGATTACATTCTCGCGCATCACTTGCACATTATCGGGATCGGGTTCAACTGCTACTACATGGCCACCTGGCCCCACCCGGCGGGCCGCAATCAAGGAGTAGTAGCCAATGTGGGCGCCAATGTCGTAGAAGCAATCACCTTCACTCAGGTGTTCAATAAGCGCTTCGGTAACCCCAAACTCGGGAGATCCACGCAAGTACCCGGGTTCCCAATAGGGTTCGATCTTCAGCGACAGCCCCGCCCCTGGTCCTTTTGCGATAGTGACCCAAATACGTTCTCCGCGCGGTAAGATTCGCTCCGCAGAATGGCGAAGCATCGGTCCCACCCCCGGCAAAGCAAATGATTGCTGAGCCAGCTTTCTTACCCAGGCTCGTCCGCTAACGAAAAGAAGCAACTGTTTCAACATTTTAGATTATTTCCCTCGCCGATACTGGGCCGTATCGTAGGTCTATAAAGCGACAATCGCTGCGGCCACCAGCACTAAAGAAAATAGGTTTATCTTAGAGCGGGTCATGCTGTTCTACAGGTATCGAGACATATCCAGGTTCTTGGTGAGACGTGTCTCCGATCGCCGAAATGTACTGGTCGGCTATGCGCTCCCAGGAGAAGTACCGTTGTTGCGCGCTTCGGCTGCGCTGGGCCAGGGTCTCACGCAACGAGTCGTCACGCAGCACAGCCAGCAATTCCCGCAGTAGTCCCTGATCGTCTCCAAAAGGCACTAGGCGGACTCCAGCCTCGGTAATTGGAAATCCGGTGTCCTGGCCCGAAAAACCGACGATGGGTAAGCCGCAAGCGATTCCGGCAATCGCGCTGCCGCGTCGAGACGACACTGCAAACCGCACAAAGAGCTGAACGTCCGCGGCGGCGAGCAGGGCACCGGCCTGGTCGAAAGAAACAACTCCGAATCGTTCAAATTTTATGGGAGTTCCACGAAAACGTTCGCGCAGCGGTTCCGCTCGTTCAGAACCCCGGCCAAACACGATTAATCGCACATTGCCAAGAGATTTGGCGGCACCCAAAATCGTTCTTCCAATGAGATCGACTTCGGCGGGATGGTTTCCGCTCACGCCAAATACGATTACAGTCGGCACGTGTCCCGTCTCTTTTGCAAGGCATGTCTGAACCGCAACGTTACTGCCTACAGGCACCAGCGTAACTTTATCGCGGATCGATGGATCCTGCATCCAAGGGAAGCATGCAGGGGAAATTGTGGTGACGACTTTATCGGCCAACCGCGCCGAGCGTTGGAAGACGAACAATTGCAGCCGAAGCCGCACGCGATCTCGCATCCGAATGCCACCGAATAAGTCCGGATCGTGGAACACAATCAATACTTTCATTCCGGAGCGTTTCAGAAACCGGATCAGAAAAATGAACCGATGAGTGAATCCGTGGCGGGACCAAGACAGAGCCGTGAACTGCACCAGTGCCCATGGTGCCCGCTGACACTGGGTTTTTTTAGAAAAATCCCGAAGCGCGCGCCGCCATCCTTTCTCGGCCCAGGGGATCCGAACGATTTCGAGAGAGCATCCCCTTCGCGCGAGCGCACTCGCGAGAAACCGGCAATAATCTTCGACCGCGTCGGTGGGCTCATCGCGCCATCCGAGGACGGCCGTGCATTGCAGCGAGATTCCGTGCGTGGCATCCAAACCGACGGGATGAGAATTCTCGAGCACTTACTACCGGAACCACCGGCCGGCGCCATAGCCGACATCGAGTATGCGCGCGCCGTGGTGAAGCCGCCACGCTTGAGTGCCCTCCTGCCAGGCAAGTTCTTGAATCCGGTCAGCCACGGCATTGAAACCCATTAGGGGCCCCAGGATGAAACGCGGCGGAGAACCCGTTGGGATCCGCGGCCCGGTACCCCTTGGCAATGCCGGCCCAAACTTCTGTCGACAGATACAACGGTTCACCCTTTACTTTCTAGCTGCTTGAGTATGCACAACGAGGGTCGAAAAAGGCGAAACTCATTCTGCCACAACGCGCTTCGTCCTCCATGCCGTGAAATAATCTCGCATCTCGTTGTAAAAGACGGCGCCGTAAATCACGAAAAGCGTTGTGAGAGAAACAAGCGCCAGCAGTTCCCTGCGTCCGCTGACTGCGAATGCGAATTCGCGCCGAGCGACTTCGGCGAGCACAGTGGCGGCTGCAGCCGCAAGGAAATAAGGTGCGGCATTCCGCAAGCCACGCAGCCATATTCGCAAAGATCGCGAAGCTATCAATAGAGTCGATACGTGCGCCGCGCCGACGATAATCAGCACTGCGACCGCAACCCCGTTTTTGCCATAAGGCAAAGCTAAATAGATGCCTACAGCGCCGGTCAACAGCGTGCCCGACGCCAGCCAGAAAGCGGGTTGAAAGTTCCCTGAGCAGGCGAAAGGGTCCATCCAAATGCAGCGGAGAGCGCCGTAAACCGCCAAGATCTGAAATGGCACTATGGCGGAGAGCCACTTAGGTCCGAAAAGAATGGGAAACACATCCGGCGCGGCCACCACGATCGCCGCTGCGATCGGGCACGCTAATCCGGACAGAATTCTGCTGGACATGAAAAACGCCGACCAGAATTTTGGCGGATCTGAAATAAGACGCGGTAACTCGGCATTAACGACGTTTCCGAGGGAATTGGCAATCAGCATCACCGGGATCAACGAATAGTTGTACGCCAATCCATAGATGCCTAGGGCTTCAATCCCAAGAAATTTGCCAACCATGAGGTTATCGACATTGAAAACGAGATACCACGCGATGGCTTGGGCCATGTACCATCCGGAAAACGGCAACAGCGCCCAGAAAGATATTGCGGAAAAGCGCCAACGAGGAAGCCACGCATAGGCATAGGCTAGCACCAGCGCGTTGATGGCATTGCCCAGAAGTGTGGCGAGCACGAACGCCCAGACTCCGTAGCCGCGCCATGCCAATGCGACGCCAGCCAAAAAGGAAACCAGGATCAGAGCGGAATCCGCGATTGCCAGGGCGCGGAACCGCAATTCTCGCCGTATGAGGCTGCGGTGGACCGTTGCCGCCGTCTGTATCCAGAGAGCCAGAGCCATGACAGCTAAAACTGGAATTAGATCCCTTCGGTGATAGACGCGCGCCACCAGTGGTGCGGTCGCCAGCACGCCTCCTGCAAGGAGTGTCGCGATACCTAGATTCGCCCAAAATGCGGTATCTACGTGCTCCTCGACGCGATCTTGTGAATAAACGAGGAACAGGCCCGCACCGACGTCGCTGAACATCGCGGTGAAACCAATCACCACGCTAGCTAGGCCGAACAGTCCGAAATCATCAGGTACCAGTAGTCGCGCGAGGATGACGCCTCGCGCCAAGTTAAGCACACGTGCAAACAAATTGCTGTTCAGCATCCAAAACGACCCGCGCAGAACACGTGGAAGCAACTCACCGGGAGGCTGTGGGGACACCGGAGAAACGTCAGTGGTGACGCCGCCGGGCGTGGGGGTGTTGTTCATTCGATGCCATGCCCCATCATTCTTACCGGAACACTAAAGCAAGGCAGATACGCGGGCGGCCATACATCGTCGCAACCGATCTTTCAGGCTGATTCTCACTTTGCCCGATGGGAATCTTGCTTCGGCGAAACTAGCTCAGCATCAATTGCAAAACTAATGTTGCGAGTTGGTGGAGTGCGATCGCCGAACAATTTAAGAGCATGGCCATACTTCCAGTACCATTCTCGGTCCGCTTCTTTCCAGTTCACGGAACATTCTGATGCACGGAGCTACGGCGATGCACCAATGGCAATTTGCCTCGTCCAAGAGCTACATAACAGATTCCCGGGCTGTCCCGAAGGAATCCCAGAATTCGCCAGCAATCGATGACAATCCGCGGTTCGCGGATTCGCGCCCATCTTTCTGCGGGGATTTGGGCAAAGGCCTCCCAGGGAGTAGCCATCACAACGGTATCCGATTCGCTGATGCACTCAACCGCAGAGTCTGCGAAACGCACGGCACCCTGCACGCATGCAAACAGGCTTCGGCTTCCAGAGGGATCGTACGACACAACAGCAACATGACGAGCCGCAAGTTCCTCGGCAAGGAGCAAACCAATGGCCTGCTCCACCACGTCCGTATTGGGTTTGTAAGTGAGGCCGAGGATGCCCACGGTAGAGCCCGGCTGCGCCATCCGCTCGACTAAATCGGCCAGCCAAGTCCCTTGCGCGCGATTGAACGTGTCGGTGACCTGGGCAATATCGGCTGGTGACCCGATCTGCCGAGCCAGTGCCGCAAGCGCACGATTGTCGCGGGGAAAGCACGGTCCGCCGTACCCCACAGCGCCCTTTAAATATTTGCCACCAATGCGCGTGTCCAGCGCCAAAGCCCCGGTTACCACATCCACATCGGCTTCCGGCAGTCTTTCGCAGATTCTCGCCAGCATATTGGCGAAACTGATTTTCGTAGTCACAAATGTGTTTACGGAGAGCTTGGCAATTTCGGCATTGACGAAATTCATGTGCGCTACGCTCGGTTCGTTTTCGCAGATATTCCGATACAACGCTTCGAGAATTGCACCCGAGTGCCGGTCCGATTCGCCTATCAGCAGGAAATCGGGGTGCAGCAAATCGTAGATCACGCTGCCAAGGGCGATGAATTCGGGGCTGTAACACAGGCCGAAATCGCGGCCGACCCGTTTACCACTGGTCTTTTCGAGAGTTTCGCGCACAATGCCGCCCGTCGATCCAGGCATAACAGTGCTGGTGAGCACGACCAGATGGTGCGAGTGCTTGGTGCGCAGCGCGCGACCGATGTCCTCACAAGCGGACAACACGTAGCGGAGAGAAAAACTACCGTCGTCTTCGCTCGGTGTGGCGACCACAACGAAGGTGATCTCGGATGACGCTACAGCCGACTCAATATCCTGAACCGCGCGGATGCGCTCAGCCGAGGAGCGTATCGTCTCCTCAAGGTGTGGCTCAAACGTGGACGCCCGGCCCAGATTTAAATCCGCGACCTTACGCGCGTCGCAATCCACACCGACAACCTGGAATCCCTTGGCCGCTATACAGGCGGCCAGGGGCAAGCCCAGCTTGCCCAAACCGACCACCGAAACTGTCTTATCTTGAAATAGGGGCTCAATCATTAAATGTACCCGAAAAAAACTGCAGAAAAGCTAGTCCAGCATTCCACGGTTGGAACTTCCGGGCATCCGCAAATTGCTTTTTGTTGGCTCTTGAATAGCTCTGAGTTTGGCTGTGGGCGACCCCTGAAGGTACATGCGCTTTCATGCGGTTACCCCTCATTACCGGGTTATCTTTAACGTTTTGATTTGACTCTCCCAATCTGCTCGAGCCACCGGCATTCTCCATCCTGTGCCAAAAGCGTGATCGGTGACTTTTATCCCGGGCGCGGCTTGCTTCCGTTTGAATTCCGAGTGATCCACACGGCGCACTGTTTGCCGCACAGCGTCAGCGTCGAGTCCGTCCGCAACGATCTCCGCCACCGACTCGCGTTGTTCGATGTGCCGCTGCAAAACGTCATCCAGAACGTCATAGGCGGGAAGGGTGTCTTGATCGGTCTGATTCGGCCGCAATTCGGCGGAAGGAGCCTTATGGAAAACACGTTCTGGGATAGGCTGGCCGTTGCGGTTCAACCAAAGGGCGAGGCGGTAGACCATCGTCTTCGGCACATCGGAAATCACCGCCAAACCGCCAGACATATCGCCGTAAAGGGTGCAATATCCGACTGCGATTTCCGATTTGTTTCCCGTGGTTAGGAGCAGCGAGCCAAATTTGTTAGAAAGGGCCATCAGGAGGTTTCCGCGGATACGTGCCTGAATATTCTCCTCGGTTACATCCGGGCCATAGCCCGCAAAAGCTGCCTGCAGGCATTCGTCATACGACTTCATGATGGACGCGATGGGTAGCGTCAATGTGCGGATGCCCAGGTTTTCAGCGAGTTTTAGGGCGTCGTCAATGCTTTCATGACTTGTGTAAGGTGAGGGCATAAGCACGCCCAGCACGTTGCTAGCGCCAAGCGCCCCCACAGCGATTGCGGCCGTCAAGGACGAGTCAATGCCGCCCGAAAGGCCGAGCAGGACGCGCGCAAAGCCGCATTTGTGCACGTAGTCGCGCGTGCCTAGCAGCAGCGCGTGCCACACTTCCTCTTCCGGAAGAGAGGTATCTGGCGGAACGGTTTCCACGGGCATTGCTTCTGGATCCACCAGAATCAAATCCTCTTCGAAAGCGCGTCCCCTCGCGGCCAGTCTGCCAGCGGCGTCAAAGACACAACTACGTCCGTCGAAGACCAGGTCATCGTTGCCGCCCACCTGATTAACATACAAGACCGGGATACCGTGCTTGGCGGCCATGCCACTGAGCATGACTTCGCGAAACTTCTGTTTACCTGCGCTAAAGGGAGACGCCGACAAGTTAAGCACGCAACGAGCTCCAGCCTGAGCAAGGACATCGACGGGATCGACGTGGTAACGCCGATGCCGCCAGAAATTGCTGTCATTCCAAACATCTTCGCAGATAGTCACACCGAGGTTTGCGCCACCGAGAACCAAAACCTCTGGAACACAGGCGGATTCAAAGTACCGGTCTTCATCAAAAACATCGTACGTGGGCAGCAGGCACTTGCGAAACCGCGACCCGATGCGACCGTTTTGAATCAGTGCAGCACTGTTGTAGAGTGGACGCCCTTGCGAGGCTCGGTTTGGTTCGGCGATGCCCACGAGCACCGGTGGACGTCCACGCAGATCGTCGGCAAGCTGCTCGAGCACTTCCCAGCTACGATTGATGAACGCCGGCTCCAGCAGAAGGTCACGCGGAAGATAGCCCTGCAAGGCAAGCTCGGAAGTAACCACCAGATCGGCGCCTTGAGCGTGGGCCTGCCGGACTGAATCGGCTATACGCTCGGCATTGCCGGTCAGATCCGCCACGGTGTAATTTCGCTGTGCGAGCGCGATTTTCATCAGTCTTTTTCCATCTTCTCACTGTTGCGAATGCAACCGATCGAGATCTTGCGACTCGACATGCTGCATCATAGCCCGGCGATTCAGGAGATAACCTTCCAGGCTCCCGGCAATACGTCTTGGAACTACGGCGTATTGATTATGTGCCGCCGTTCTCCATGAGATGGGACCGCGAGCGGGAATGAGCTGTGTACCCCACTGGAATATCAGCCCAAAATTCCAGACAACCAAGAGCGCGGTTGCGGCGCAAGCGGCAATCAGATACCGCCTGGAGGACTGCAACCGGTTCGCCAGCCAATCAAGTGTAGCAGCTAGTCCGATAACAAAGATTGGCGTCAGTGACACAAAGAACCGATTGCCAAAGGATGAAATGCCGTCCCAATCCGGATAACTTGCAATGAAATAATAATAGGCCAAAAGCGCTAATAGCAACCCTCCGCCGAAAAGCGGGTCCCTGCGCCACAAAACCGCCAAGCCCAGGATGGCAGGAACCAAGATCGGCGTCCAACTCAGCATTCCATGATCCGCTGAAAATAGAACACGCAAAAGTACGGGCGATCCCCAGTTCCAACTCAAGATAGGTGGGTATCCGGATTCGCGAGCATGTCCGTAAATGATCAGACGCGTCACGAACATTGGCAGCAGCATGACTGCCGTGGCCGCGATAAAAAGCATATGCCTGCCGAGTAGGGTCGGCCACCGCTCCGTGTCGTAGTCCGCGGGTGTGACATGGTGGAAGTATTGCGCTAGTCCTTCGACGGCTGGAACCAACAGAAAGATAGCATTTGGATAGTACATATCGATCATCAAGCCGGCGGCGAGACCCAGCGCCAGCCATTGCTTTGGTGTGCGCGCCTGCCTGGTTTTCTGGTAATACCACAGGAACAGCGCTACCGCGAAAGCGGAGTGTGCATGGGACCATGAGGGATTGAAATACATGTAAACGGGCAACGAACTCGCAAACCAAATCCCCACGGTTGCCAGGAATGCCCACCGCTCTCCGAAGTATCGCCGCGCCAAGTCAAACGCTAACAGCAGGGCCGCGAAACCGTAAAGCGCCGTCGCTGCCGCCATGGTCAACAAATACGGGCGCGAATATCCTGTCGCGGGAATGTGAGCTCCGAAGCGATCTGCCACAAGAACCATGACATGGACCGGTATCAGAAAGGGCGCCCACAAAAAGGAAGGTCCAATGGCGAAATGATTGGCGACGTAGCCGGTAGCAGAGTATTGCTCAGGGAGCAATCGGCCGGCGCCGTCGACGCGCCCATCCTTGAAGGAAGAATTGGCCGCCAGCCAATCCTTATCAAAATGAAGATTGTGGTCGATCAATACAGCCCGGACGTATGCGTAATAGCCAACACCATCGCCGCGCACCCAAGGATTGATCAGCGGCAACGACAGAAGAAAGAACAAACCCAAAGCGCTGAAATAAGTAATGCGAGGGCGTGCCGGGGAGCTGTTTCTAACCGTCGCCCCGATCGCTGTCACGACCTTCTGACCTTGCGCTGCCGCGTCAATCGGAAGCACGGGGTGGGCTCGAAAAGAGAAAACGGTTTCTCCGTAAATCCAACGAAAATCCGGTTAGTGTTTTCACCCCCGACGGCCATCGCTTTTCTCCACAGCCGGTAAATCTGTGATTCTCACAATGAAAACGAGCGGCGGTGCAAGTGATAGTGATGCACAAAAATCTCGCTGGATGAGGTGCGGCAGGCGGGATCATGCACTGCGCCGAACCCACGTGAATCCGCGTCGCTATCCCAAAGCCTAGCCGCCTACGCGGTGCTGATGCTCAGTCAGTTGCCGCAGCAGTCGCAGTCTCACGACGCACGCTCACGAACTCTTGCTTTTTTCGAGGATCCAGATGCTCTGCGACACGATCGATGATTTCCGGCAGCATCGTTTTTGGCTGGAACTGTGTCAGGCTCTTGAGCTTTTCAAGACACGGCACGCGTCGCGGCATGTCCTCGAAACCTGGCTCGTACGCCTGGTCATATGGAATATAAGTGATGGGTGAGGTGCTGTTTGTTCTCTCTCGAATAACCTGCGCCAGATCTTCAATGCTGATTTCGAAATCGCTGCCGATATTGACGACTTCACCGACCGCGCGATCCGTGGCAATCAGGCGCAAAATTGCCTCGACCGTGTCGCGCACATCGCAGAAGCAACGGCTCTGTTTTCCCGTCCCGTACACCGTGAGAGGCGCGTTCCCGAGCGCCTGCCCCACCAGCGTGGGCATCACCATGCCGTAGCGGCCGGTCTGTCGCGGGCCGACGGTGTTGAACAGGCGCGCGATAACCACGGGCTGACGTTTTTCCTTCCAGTAGGACAGCGCCAGGAACTCATCGAGAGCCTTCGATGCCGCATAGCTCCAGCGTCCCTTCGTTGTCGGACCCAGCACCAGGTCCGCATCCTCATGGAATGGAACGTTGATGTTTTTTCCATACACCTCGGAGGTGGAAGCGGTAAACACAAGTTTGCGCTTCTTGCAGGCCGCCTCCAGAACGAGTTGTGTGCCGTTCACGTTTGTTTCAATCGTACGCACGGGGCTTTCCACGATAAGGCGCACACCTACCGCCGCAGCCAAATGAAAAATTACGTCCGCCTCATCCACCAGTTCAGCCAGCAACTGCCGATTCTCGATGGGCTCAAGGAAGTAATGCATACGCTCAAACTTCTTCAGATGCCGGATATTTTCCATGCTGCCAGTTGAAAGATCGTCCATCAACAGGACTTCGTCTCCCCGTCCGAGCAACCGTTCCGCCAGATGAGATCCTATAAAGCCCGCACCGCCAGTTATGAGCGCACGCATGATTTCCTTTCTGGGCCCTCAGACGCCCAGTTCCAAACCCTTGGTTTCTTTCTTGGACTTGTCGTTGTCCTTGCCGTATCCCCCATATGAATAGGGGTAATAACGATACGAATAATAATACTCACGTGAACTGGAATCGACTGCGTTCAGAACTACCCCCAACATATGGCATTTGACGCTCATCAGCAGATCCCTTGTTCGCAAAAATGCTTCTTTGGGCGTCTCACCGCTGCGCACCACGAGCAGCACCCCATCCACCACCACCGAGAGGATCACGGCATCGGTTGCCGCCATGATCGGAGGGGAATCGATGACAATAAACTTATATTGCTTTCGCAGTTCCGCAACCATGTCATTCAGACGGTGTGAAGCCAGCAGGTCCGCAGGGTTCGGCGGAATTGGTCCTGTTGGAATGACCGAAAGGTTGCTGATGCCGGGGTGCAATACCGTGACCAAATCGAGAGTGGTTACGCCGGCCAGATACGAACTCAGCCCCGCGTGTTTGCTGTCCGTCATGCTTAAAGCCGTGCTTACGCCGGGTTTGCGAAGGTCGCCGTCCACGAGCAGCGTCTTATCCCCCAGCTGCGCCAGGGTTACAGCGAGATTCACCGCCGCAGTCGTCTTCCCTTCGTGCGGCAGCGCGCTCGTCATCAAAATGACTTGCGGCGGATGGCCAGCCTGGGACAGGAGCAGCGAAGTGCGCAAAGCGCGGAACGCCTCTGACATCTGAGACTGCGGCTGAAGGTGGGACACCAGTCCGGCATGGCCCGGGTGGCCATTCGGCGACGGACCTTTGAGCAATTTGCTCATCCGGCTCCGGTTATGACTAGAACCGTCGAATGCAGGCACCACCGCCAGAGACGGCAGCCGTCCCAGAGTCTCCACGTCATCTGGACTTTTTACGGTGTTGTCCATGTACTCGCGCAGCAAAGCCAGCCCAATGCCGCCCACCAGTCCAACCAGGATGGCGAGAGTAATGTTCCGCGTCTTTTGCGGCTTCGAGGGATAGGTAGGAATAAGTGCTGGATCCACCACTCGAATATTGCTTGATCGTAAGCCTGCGCTGATGCCAGCTTCTTTCAGCTTTTGCAGCAAACCATCGTAAAGCTGCTTGTTGGCCTCTGCTTCGCGCTTCAGGATATTGTATTGCACCATCTTATCGGCCATCGCCGACGCTTCCGTCTTTTGCTCGTCGAGCGCCTGTTGCAATAGCAGTTCGCGCTGGCGAGAACCGCGATACTCAGCCTCGATCTGGTTCCCTATATTCTTTTTTTCATTGCTTACGAGTTGGTCGAGGTCCTTTAGCTGCGCCTCGAGCCGCACAACTTTCGGGAACTTAGGTCCGTACTGGTTCAGCGCTTCGGTATATTGCGAGCTAAGCTCGCTCTGGTGCTTTAGGATGTCCTGAACGACAGGACTTTCCCGGACGGCCGGAATCGCGTCGTAATTCCCGGACTGTACCAGTTGGTACACCGCTTCCTTGTTGATGCGGTCGGCCTGCGCCAAAGTGAGCTCTTTGTTGATGTCCGAAAGTTTTTGCGTGGTAACGTCTTGTTTTTCGTCGATGGTCCAGATTTGATTGTTACGCTCGTAGCTGATGCGCGCGTCTTCGGCGGATTCAACCTTGGATTTTAATTCATCGAGCTGACCGGCCAACCAGTTGGAGGCTTGCGTCGTTGCCTCGTAACGGCTGCGAAAATTTTGCTCGATGTAGTTGCTGATGTGGGTGTTGACGATATTCGCCGCGAGCTTGGGATCGGTACCCGAGAAGGTTACGTCCAGCAGCCGGCTGTTGGGCACGCGCTTGACCGCCAGGCTGTCTAGGAAAATCCCCAGCGCCTCACTAGACGATTGCGGTCCCTTTGTGGAGGATGCCACTTCGAGCTTGCCGGGGTCCTTCGCCTCGCCGCCAAATTGCGGATTCTGATCAAGCTGCAGCGATTTGATGGTTTGCTGCGCCAAAGTTTCGCTGGTTAGAACCTTGGACTGCGTCTCAATGTAGGTTTCCAGGTCTTCGAAAGCGTCGTATTGCGCATCGCCACCTGTGAACGGCAGGATACTCGAGTTCTCGCGGTCGATTTCTATGCGCGTAGTCGCGTCGTAAACTGGCTGTGTGCGGTACGTGCCGATCGTGACGATCGTAACCACGGCCAGAAGGAATGAAAGAATCAGCCACTGGTGCTTCCGCAGAATCCCGATGTAATCGAGAAGATGGGTCTCGCGCGGGATCATGTCCAGCGTCAAGAACCGCGGACGGCCGCTTACCGGCTCGATCGAGCTGCCGTGACTGCGATCTCGTGGGGCGATGTCGTGTTGTTCGTCCATAAAATCCATTGTCTCGCACGCGCGCGTGCTCGAAACCAATTGAGTCCAGAACTAGGTGTTAGAAGCGGCCGGCATTAACGATTGCAGCTCCGGTGGCAAGCGAGATAGCTATTTCCGCAGTCTTTCGCAAGGCGTGCTTGCTCGTGCTATCCGGAACAAAAAGGATGTCGCTCTGCTGTAGTGGCACATCTTCTGTTTTCATGGCTAGGATCTTGCGCAGGTCAACCGGAACTTCGCGGCGTTCTCCCGCCCCATTTTGGCGAACAATCACAGCGTCGGCAGACTTCGCTGTTGGCGTAAGGCCTCCGGAGAGCGACAATATTTTGAGCACCGTCATCTGCTGGCGGTCGCCACCTGTCACAAATCCGCCAGGATGCGTAAGCGCGCCGACGGCATAAATCACGCCCGCACGCGGAACTGTCACTACGTCGCCGCCCAGCAGAGGAATGTTGTATTTTGCGTCGCCAGTATTCAGAAGTTCGTTCAAGTCAACCGTTATAACGGGTGCGCGAGTGGCATCTTGTGCTGATGAATTCACCGTGCCATTTTGCCCGACAGTGTTTGGGTCGACCGCACCGGCACTGCGTGTAACCAGCACACTTGCACCCGCGTCGTTCGTAACGCCACCAGCCTCCGACAGCGCTTCGAGCAGCGTTGTTCGCGGCGTGGCCTGAATGACCGTTGGCTTACTGACCGCGCCGATTATAGTAATAGGAGCGCTGTGTTGCTCCTTTACGGAAACGGTAACGAGAGGATGGCTAACGAGCCCGTTCACCTGCAGCAACTCTGTAACCTTATCCTGAAGCTGGATGGTTGTAAGACCCGAGGCCTGCACTCGCACCGGAATCAGCGGGAGGGCAACAAACCCGGATTCGTTGACGCGCACTTCACGCGACAATTCCGCAACATCGAATACTTCAATGTTTAGCAGATCTCCGCTGCCAATAATATAGTCGCCTTGTTTTGCCCGATCGGCGAGCGCCAACTGCATCAGGCGGTCGTTGGTCTGAGCCGCATCCTGCGCCGGTGCTGCGGCTGCAGCAGCATCAGAAGCCTTCGAGGACGCGGGGGTATTTTGCGCACAAGCGGAGGCGGTAAAATGAAAGGCCAAGCACACGACGGCGCACAGCCCAAGAAACGCTTTAAAGAGGAATTTACGACAAGATACACTGCTCGAAGAAAACCGCATCCCCCGACCCCCACGAGTCGCTAATTATACAGGGTCGGTATTGATTGCAATAGCGGAATTAGCTGTATGCCTCGCATAATTCACTACCTCACGCCGTTGAGAGTTCATTTCAGACGTTGCAAGCGCTGCTAAGAGCAGGAATAGTAATGCATTCGACGGAATATGAAAATTGAAATCTACAATACCGTGTGCGAGCAATCCACTGCAGGCGGCTAGTGCTCCAATATGGAACGCCAGGTCCAGGGAATTGGTCGCCACCTTGAGTCGCTTCCACGCCCCGTGAAATAGCAATATCAAAAATGTCGCCCATAAAATCCCGCCGATCAAGCCCGTTTCCGCCAAGGCTTCTAAGTAATCATTGTGTGCGTGAAGAACAAAATTGCCATCGTAAAGCGTCTCATAGCCTGGAAACACAGCTTGAAAAGTTCCGAAACCCGTACCCAGACCTGGATGGTGAACAAAAATGCGCCAGGTATCGTGAAACAGTTCCGTGCGCCGTTGTTCTGTAACCTCAAGCTTGCGGTAGGTGGCGAAACGATCGAGCGCGGGTCCCACGCCAAGCCAAACTACGAAGGCACCGGCAAGCAGCATGACAACTGCGGCCGCCAAAATGTGATTTTGCCCAGGACGGCGCAGAAAGGCCAGGATGATCACCAGGCCTACTTCGAGCAGAAAACACACAATACCGGCGCGCGAAGCCGCCAGAAATAACGCGCCGATTGGAAGCAACGTGAGAATGCCAATCAGCGGCACACGATCGCGTTGTTCGGCTCGCAAGACCAGGATGGAAAGACCTAGGGGGGCGACGAGTTCTACGAGTCCCGCAAAGTGATTTCGGTTGACGTAGGGCCCGAACGGAATGCCGCCGTAACGCAACTCCCTCACCCAGTACAATTTCCCGTTGAATGTAAAGTGCTGAATAATGCCGAAAAGCGATACGGCAAACCCCAGCACGAGCACGAACCAGACGAAGCCTTGCCACTGTTCCACAGTGTCATACGCCTGAACCGCGAGGAACATCAGACTTGCCAGAGCAGAAAATTTCATGATTTCAACCTTGGTAAGAAATGGACTCGCTGAGAGGTGTGCCAAATATTGAACCACAACGAATATCCACAGCCCAGCGAGCGGGGCCAACAGGTCATTCCAGCGCACCTCCTTGGCAAATCCCAACGCGAAAAGCAGCCCCCACACGGCTAGCAATACCGCAGCTCCAATTTCAAGCACGGCCTCCGACCATGGTTCGACGGCGCCGTGTGCGAGCACACTGAATGCCAGCAACACGCAAATGCCAACGCGAATGCTTGTCATTTTGTAGTCGGGCCCGATGCAGGCAGCGCGGTCAAAGATACGTTGTCCACCCACGCCGTGCCGCGAATCTTGTTGCCGAGCATGTTGCTTTGAAACCGCCGCAAGATGATCTGCAACAGCTTCGTCTGGGGACCGGTGGTTAACTCGATCTGATCGAGCGACCATGGTTGCGTCCCCACTTTGTTTGACGTCGTTGTTCTCGTGCCCTGTTTGAGATCGACGATTTCAAAACGGATACCGCTGTCCGTCGTCACGTCCTCCGCTCGGGTGTAGGTGCTAAAACGGTAGCGCGTGTTCGGCGCAACGATTATGTATTGCCACAAGTTAGCGAAATCAACGTTGACCGTGCCATCGAATGCGACGCGGAAGGAACGGCTGCCAGACTGAGCCGTCCCATCGTCCAGATCCATGGAAGCTCCTGCAATAGTTTTATATTGCCAGGCCAAGCCGCCATTCAATAGTTCGTGTTCGAAGCTCCCGTTCCACACCAGTGAGCTGGATGGTTCGTATTCCGGTGCCGTGGCCGCGGCCGACAGTGCCTGCCGCCAGACCATCTGCGCGTCATCTGCGCGGCCCGAACTGACGAGCAGAGCGAGCACCGGAAACGCATTCGAAACCGGGAAAGATGTTTTCAGCGCCGCCAAACGTTTCCACACCGCGGTGGCCGCTTCGGGTTCCTGGGCCTGCACGAAGAACTCTATTGCACCCCAGTAGGCAGCTGCCGTGGGGGGCAATGCGAAATCCAAGATTTGATTAATATCTTGCGTGCTGCGCCAACAGCGCGAAACAGCGACTGCGGTTAGGTTGGGGTCCGCCCGTACGGCACGCTGAACTTGTCCAAAGGCTTCCTGGGTTCGGTTCTGGCGCAACAAAAAATTGCCATATGCCCACGCGACTTGCGCCGAAATTGGATAGTCTTGTTGCGCTTTTTGAAATGCCTGCTCGGCCGGCCCGGCGTCCCCAGCCGTTTCGTAAGCACTCCCTAGATCCATCCACATCGAAGGCGATCCCGGGTTGATTCTGGTGGCGCGTTCGTAATAGGAAATTGCCAGCGGCAGATTGGAGTTTTCAAAATCGAGTTGTCGGTAACGGCCCAGGTGATACCAGTAGTCGGCATTTGCGGATTCAAGTTGCGCTGCGCGCAGCCATAAGGCTGGATTCATAGATTCCGCCCAATGATCCGCCACCGCGTATTTCGTTGCGGCGATAATGAGTACTGATGATGCGATGGTGATGGCTGCAAAAATGGCCCACCGCACCAACGGCGTTATGCGACGAGCTAGCAAGCGTTCCATCAAAGGCTGGACACCGATCGGACTTCGTAGATTGCAGCCGGGGCAAAAAACTTCCGGACGAGCCAAACTGAAACCTCTGCGAATACGGCTTTTGCCGGCTGCTTGCTAATCTGCGCCCTGACAATGCTGCAGCGCAATAGAAATTGCGAAATCCGAACTCCCTCTTTTGAAAAAAATGCTCAGTTGCGGAGCGGTTTTCCGGTTTTCAGGGTGTGTGCGATGCGCTGCTGGGTCTTTTGCTCGCCGCAGAGGCTGACGAACGCTTCCCGCTCGAGGTCGAGCAAGTACTGCTCGCTGACGAATTGAGGTTCGGTAAGCGCGCCGCCCGCGAGAACGTGCGCCAGTTTGCGCGCGACGTGCGCGTCGTACTCCGAGATGTATTCGCCGCGCAACATCATGTGGATGGCGAGCTTGGCGCCCGCGATGAGTTCATCGCCTAGCACGCGGATACTGGGAATTGTGGGGGGCGGCGCAGAAGGCTGGTAATTCGCGTGGACCATGGCGCGGGCGGTGGCCTTGGCATCGGCCACCTGACGATCGCGGTTGATGGAAATGAGGTCGGCCGGACGCAAGAAGCCCAGCGTGCGCGCGTCCTCGGCGCTGGTCGAGGCTTTGGCCATCGCCAGGGTTTCAAAAATCGGCTTCATGGCGTGGAATAAATCGAGGTCAAAGTTCTCCGGGACCGGAGCGGTTAGAACGAGTTCGGCTCCGCCCGAGGCGTGCTCATTGCCGCGCACAATCATTTCCTTCGATCCGCCGCCGGCGGGAATCAAGCCGACGCCCGTTTCCACAAGGCCGATATAGGCTTCGGCAGCGGCGTGAACGCGTGCGCCGTGCAAGCAAACTTCGCAGCCGCCTCCCAGTGCCAGACCCTGGGGCGCGACAACGACCGGGCGGCGCGAATGCTTGATGGCGAGATTGAAATTTTGGAACTCGCGCACAGCCAGATGAAGATCGTCCCATTCCTGCTCCTGCGCCGCGACCAGAAGCAGCAGGAGATTGGCGCCTACCGAAAAGTTCACCGCTTGGTTGGCGATAACCATGGCTTCGAAGTCGGTACCGAGCCGCTTTAACCCGGCCTGCACCATGGTCGCGATGTCGCCGCCGATGGCGTTCATCTTGGAGTGAAATTCGCAGCACAGAACACCATCACCCAGATCGATCAGGCTGGCGCCGGAGTTCGAGGCGACTTCCTTCGATTGATCCTTGAGCGATTTGAGGATGATGACGCCGTCGGGCTCGCGCAGCTTCGCGAACACTCCCGAGTTGGGATCGAAGACCGACGTCTCGCCTCGCGCGGATTCGTAGAATGATTTTTTCCCGGAGGCGAGCAGCTTGGCCACGAGCGGCGGAAGAGCGACCCCCTCCTGAGTGAGGCGTGCAGCCATGGCCTGAACGCCAAGCGTGTCCCACATCTCGAACGGACCAAGTTCCCAGGCGAATCCCCAGCGCATGGCGCGGTCCACGTCGGCGAGGGAGTCGGAAATCTCCGGGATGCGGCGCGCCCCGTAAACGCAGATTTGCGAAATCGCCCTCCAGAGGAATTGCTGCGCTTTGTCGCCTGTCTGGCCGGCAAGGATAGGCGCGAGCAGAGCGCGCAGGCGCTCGCGCGTGTCTTCGATTGTGCGGACGGAGTCAAGTGAAGCAAACCGCGCCTTCTGGCGCGGGCGATATTCCATGGTGGACAGGTCAAGCACGAGGATTTCGGACTCGGCGCCTTTCTTAACGCGCTTGTAGAAGCCGCTGCCGGTTTTTTCGCCCAGCCACCCGCGGCGCAGCATGTCTTCTAGCAGTGGCGACACGTGATAGAGTTCACGCGATTCGTCGTCAGGCGCATTTTCGTAAATGTTCCGTATCACGTTCGCGAGAACATCGAGGCCGACGATATCGAGTGTGCGGAAGGTGGCGGACTTGGGCCAGCCGATCGCGGGACCGGTGCACGCGTCGACTTCTTCGACCGTCATCGCTGTTGCGGCGGCCGCCCTTTCGGAGCCTGGCTTGTCGGGCTCCTGGCCCGGGGCAACAGGCTGATTCATCAGCCGCAGAGCGTTGACGATGGCGAAGGTGCCGATGCGGTTGGCGATGAAATTGGGAGTATCCTTGGCGCGCACCACTCCTTTGCCTACCCGCCGATCGCAGAAATCCTGGAGCGTGTCGAGCACTTCGGGCCGGGTCGACGGCCCAGGGATCAACTCGATCAGCTTCATGTAACGCGGCGGATTGAAAAAATGCGTCCCCGCCCAATGACTTTGGAAATCGGCACCCATGTCGGCGGCAATTTCGCGGACAGGCAGACCAGACGTGTTCGTGGTGACGATTGTTCCTGGCCGCAGATGCGGCGCAACCCGTTCGAGAAGACGCTTCTTGATTTCTATATTTTCCGCGACGACTTCGATGATCCAGCCGGCTTCCGCGCAGCGGGTAAGATCGTCTTCGAAATTTCCAAGCGTTATGCGTGCAAACGCAGCTGGACCGAAAAACGCTGCGGGGCGCGACTTGACGGCGGCCTCGAATCCAGCACGCACGATGCGATTGCGCACGCGTGAGTCGGCCAGGGTGAGCCCGCGAGCCTTTTCGTCAGGCGTGAGCGCGGTAGGCACCATGTCGAGCAGGGTGCAGGCGACTCCGCAATTAGCAAAATGCGCGGCAATGCGCGCTCCCATGGTGCCTGCGCCAAGGACAACCACTTTGTCGATGCTGGGTTTCATATGTGCAGGGGGCAGTGGGCCACTCCGTACCAGGCTGAGCGAAGCCAGTTATAAGTTCGCGGTGCCGATATGGAATTCGCGGTGGCCGCCCGCGAGGCGGGATAAGGTTACAGAAGCCACAGGTACGGGTCAAATTAAAGTGGGTGAGGATTATTTAGGCACGGGGTCATTGAAGCATGGCCGATGCGCAACACCGCGCACGAGGCTAGCCCAGGGGTGAGATGCGGTTCTAGTACGAACGGGCGCTGGATGAGCCCCCAGCAAGCACTGCATCCACGATGGGAGGCGTCCCGACAATCCGATTTAGCGTCTAATCATATGAATGAGCACAACAAGTCGGGCCCTGAAAACAAAGACGTCCCCCTCGCCAGGAGAGTGGTGAAGATGTCGGGATGGCTGCAAAGCGCCTTGGATCGAGTGCGAGACTTCGCATACGCCGGCCCTTCGACTGCGACTGCAGTGACGGCGCCCCGCAAGGTGGGCCTGGCGCTCGGCGGCGGTTTTGCACGCGGCATCTCGCACTTGGGCGTGTTGCACGCCCTGCAGCAAAATAATGTACCGATCCACTGTATCGCCGGGACCAGCGCTGGAGCGCTCGCCGCTGTGGCCTATGCGAGTGGGTTGCCGTTCCCTGAGGTGGTGCGCAAGGCTACCGAGTTGCGGTTTGGGAATTTCGCGCAATGGAAATTTTCGAAGATGGGCTTGGCGTCTAACCAGCGGCTGGCGCTTTATCCGCAGCTTACCCTGGGCGTCACCGATTTCAAGGATTTGAAGATCCCCATGGTCATCGTGGCGACCGACCTCTACACGGGCGAGGCGGTGTACCTGAAAGAGGGCCCGATCGGGCCGGCTCTCCGCGCGTCCTGTGCGTATCCCGGGCTGTTCCGGCCGGTTGAGTATGAAGGGCATTTGCTGGTCGACGGGTTCGTTGCGGCGACGGTGCCGGTGGATGCGGCGAGGATGATGGGCGCCGACATCGTGATTGCGGTTTTTCTGGATGCGGAAAGCGCGCAAAAACCGACAAACATCACCGATGTGATTGGGCGCTCCTTTGCCATTGTCCAGCGGCGTGCGGATTTTGGATGGCGCTCGAAAGCGGACGTGGTCATTGAGCCGAACGTGCGCGAGTTCGCCTGGGACGATTTTGCGAAGACGCCGAAATTGGTCGCCGCAGGCGAGCAGGCAACCATCGAGGCATTGCCTCGAATTATCACGGCGATGCGTCCAGCGTCTGTTGCGCCGCCGGCGCTAGGGCTCGGGCCAAGTGCGGGGCAAACTCTGAGGAGACATTGAACGCGCAGCTGGCTGGCCGTACTCAGGGAAGCCCATCGCCCCTATCGGGCGGTGCGGAGGTGGCGGGCGGCATCACCCGCCGATAACCTCGGGACCAGGGACAGACTCATTGTTCGCCGCCGTGCGGTTCGTCTTGCACCCGAGTGCGTACTTCAATCCGCACCGGTCGGCCGCCGCCTTTGCCCCGCTTGGTCAGCCACTCGCTGAGGGCTTGTGCTAGGCGCGCAGGTTGCACGCGAAAGCCAGCCTCGAGTTCGCCTGCCGCCACCGGCAGCGTATCGTCAAACTCGGCGGAGCCCGTGAAGTTCCGCATGCAGAAGCTATCGAGCCACTCGAGGGGACACGGCCGCCGGTCTTCCCCCACGATGATTTCAACGATAAATTTCTGCGCGAACATGCCGCAAGAGTATAGTGCAGCTATAGTTTTGGACGCACGCGGCGTGATTCAACACTTCACGCACAGGGCGTGATTCAACGCTTGTTGATCCGCAAACCGTCGGACTAAAATGAAATCAAGTTGAGTCGGCCTTAATAGCAGGCGCAGTGATCGATGCGGGCATGGCGCGACGCCAGCCACGCATTGCATCGCAGTTGCAAACTACCTTAGATCAGGGGGAGCCTATTGTCTCTTTCATCGACATCCACGCCGTCATCGTCATCCTCGGCATCAACGCCGCTCGAGCGGTGGGTGGAGGAAAGTGCGCGTCTTACGCGCCCCCGCGAGGTCGTATGGTGCGATGGATCGGAACAAGAAGCCGAACGAATCACCAAGGTTTTGGTCGATCAGGGACGCACCGAAAGGCTGAATGAGCGCACCTATCCGAATTGTCTGCTGCACCGCAGCGATCCTAACGACGTGGCGCGCACGGAAAGCGTGACGTTTATCTGCACGCGACGTGAGGAGGACGCCGGGCCAACTAATAACTGGATGGAACCCGCGGCGGCCAAGGAAAAATTGAGTGCCTTGTACAAAGGCGCGATGGCCGGCCGAACGATGTACGTGGTGCCATACCTTATGGGTCCCCCCGATTCCCCCATCACCCGGGTCGGCGTGGAGATCACCGATAGCGCATACGTCGTCGCCAGCATGCGGATCATGGCCCGCATGGGGCAGGTGGCACTCGACCGCATTGGACGAAGCAATGATTTCGTGCCCGGCTTGCACTCGCTTGGGGACCTGCACCCCGACCGCCGATTCATCATGCACTTTGCAGAAGAAAAGCTGATCTGGAGCATCGGTTCGGGCTATGGCGGCAACGCCCTGCTGGGCAAGAAATGCTTTGCACTGCGGATCGCCAGCTGGATGGCCCACGAACAGGGCTGGCTGGCCGAACATATGTTGATTTTGGGACTGGAAGATCCTTCCGGCAAGGTGACGTATATGGCCGCGGCCTTTCCAAGCGCGTGCGGCAAAACGAACCTGGCGATGATGGTTTCGGCGCTGGAGAAAAACGGCTACCGCGTCTGGACGGTCGGCGACGACATCGCGTGGATGCAACCCGGTGCGGATGGCTACCTTCACGCCATTAACCCAGAAGCGGGTTTTTTTGGAGTAGCACCCGGGACAAGCCTGAAAACGAACGGGAACGTTATAAGCGCCATGCACAGCAACACGATTTTCACGAACACGGCCATGACCGCGAACCGCGAACCGTGGTGGGAAGGCATGGATGCCGAGCCATCCGCAGGATTACCCGTAGGATTGCCCGCGGGATTAGTCGACTGGCAAGGACGCAGCGGTGCCGAATTGCAGAAACCGGCGGCGCAGCCCAATTCCCGCTATACGGTGCCGGCCCGGCAAGCCAGTTCTATTTCGCCGCGTTGGGAAGACCCGGGCGGGGTGCCCATTTCGGCCTTCATCTTCGGTGGCCGCCGTGCGCGGCTGGCACCGCTGGTGTACGAGTCCTTCAGCTGGCCGCATGGTGTTTTTGTCGGGGCGACGATGGCTTCGGAAACTACGGCAGCGGCTACCGGCGCGGTGGGCGTGACGCGGCGCGATCCCATGGCGATGTTGCCATTCTGCGGATACCACATGGGCGATTATTTCGAGCACTGGCTGACCCTGGGTCGGCAGATAGCGCACCCTCCCAAGATTTTTCACGTGAACTGGTTCCGCAAGGGATCTGCTGGGAAAATGTTGTGGCCGGGTTTCGGCGAAAACGTGCGTGTGCTCAAGTGGATTCTCGAACGCGTGAACGGCACGGGAAAAGCGATGGAGACGCCGATCGGGTTCGTGCCGGCGCCAGACGCGCTCACACTTGAGGGGCTGAACATTCCCAAGGAAACCATGGAAGAACTGCTGCGCATCGATACGGACGACTGGACGGCGGAAACGGAAGAGACCGGGAAATTCTTCGAACAATTTGGAAACCGTTTTCCGGCGGAATTGCATGAGGAACACGCTGCCTTGGGACGACGACTGGCAACGGCTGCCAACGCGCGCAAATAGGGCCGCGTCGGGCTTGCGAGACCCTGTGTGCCAATTGTTTAAAGTTCGTTTGTATACGCGATTCTGAGCGCGACCTTCGATCGCTTGTGCTTGACGATGAGCGCAGAACCCGGCGCAGAACGCGGCATTGATGCAGATCAATCATTCTGCCCGCTGGAACTTAGAGAATAGTCTCCACCTCGGCATCAAGCGCTACGTGTGACTGCGGGAAACCGTTAATGTTGTAAGCGCCTTCTGGTTTGTACGCTGGGTCGAGCGTGAAGTGGAAAAACCGGCTGATGTGGTAGTCCTCGTCCAAAGCGCTGAATGCACGTTCGGTTTCCGCTCGCGTAAGCGCGAATTCGCCGAGTGCCAGGGGTTGCCCAAAGTTTCCTGTGAGCGAGCGGTACCTCTCGACAATGTCGTGCAGGGTCGCCGGTGTCATGTCATGCCGCTATCATGCCGCTGAAGTCACCATTTTAGCCCGACTCGTTCGGCCGCTTGCGAAGAGCGGCATTCCCTTATAATTCCTCAAATCGTCCGAATTCCTGCGTCCCCACGCCCGAATTCTGCTCGTTTCTAGATCCAAATGTAGACCCCGGCATCGCCATACGGAACATTGACGTAAAAGAGATTGGCATCGGGCAGAGCTGTGAATACCGCGCACACTTTCTGCGCGCCATGGCGGGCACAAAGTGGTTCACCGCGCGCCATGGCAATGCGATTAGCCTCATCCAGATTGGGCACTTCATCGCGAGAGATCCACAGCCACAGCGCCAGTCGGTCGCAATGCTCGCAATCGCCGGCGGGTTGCGCAAGGCGGCGCTGGACCGCCGCAGCCACTTCGGGCTGCAATCCCGCAGCGGAGAAATCGTCAGTTGCGACAAAAAAATACTGTGTGAACGTTTCGCCGTCAGGTTCAAACGCTACGACGCGGCCGCGATATGCGGATAGTTCTTTTTCAAGCTCTTGAAGTAAGCAGGCGCGGCAGAGCGAGACTTCGGGACGCGGCGGACGGCGCAGATGCGAGGCTTTGCCGCGCAGGTACAGAGTGTCCGGGAGGAATGTGGCCATCCATGTTCCGCCGTGTTCGAGGTGTTCGCATTCGGGCGGCACGCGCGTAAGGCGCGCCCACCAATTGCGCGAGCGCCACCGAAAAGTAATCTCAGGGTAGGCCTGCTCAAGCTTCATTCGCATACCGCTAGCGCGATGTTACCAGATTCGACGCGCGGCCTACCGCTCCTGACCAAGGCAGGAAGATGCTGCGCAACGAGCGTTGGCGTGGGCCAAAGGTTCGGCTATGATTTGATGGATGGTGCTTGAGCATTTGCGGTCAACGCCATCCGCAGTTGCATCGAACTTGCCAATACCAGGGAGAAAGTGAATATGGCAATTGCCGTGGGACAAGCCGCTCCGGAATTCACACTGAAGGATCAGAGCCAAAAGGACGTCAAGCTGTCGGACTATCGCGGGAAGAATGTTGTGCTGATTTTTTATCCGCTCGACTGGAGTCCGGTGTGTTCGAACGAGCATGCCTGCTTCGTAAACGACCTGAAGCAATTCGAGAAGCTCAACGCGCAGGTGCTGGGTCTAAGCGTGGACAGCGTTTGGTCGCACAAAGCATTCGCCGATAAGATGGGCATCCAATATCCATTGCTGGCTGATTTCCAGCCGCGAGGAAGCGTAGCGGAAAAATTCGGCATTTTTCTGCCGGATAAGGGCATCACGGGCCGTGCCATCGCCATCATCGACAAGACCGGCAAACTTGCGTGGTTCAAGGATTTCGGCATTCCCAACGTGCCAGATCTGAAAGAAGTGTCGCAGGCACTCGAACAAGTCAAATAACTGCGTGCACATCCTGAACAGCGGGGCATCCGCAGGCGCAGCTTCTTGCCTTTACTGCCGAGTCACTGGGCGGGATTCGCCCACGCCACCAGTTCGCGGAAATTACTTCGTCGTATCTTGAGGATGTTCGGACAGCGTGCGTAGGAAATTGACGAGTTGCCACCGCTGTTCGTCTGTAAGCTGTTTCTTAAAGCCTGGCATGGGACGGCGGCCTTCCGTAATTTTCCAAAAAATCTCGCCGTCAGTCATCCCCCCACCGACCGAAGGACGATTGCTGCCACCGATCGCACCGGCCAGGCTGGCGGGTTTCGGTTTATACAGGTTCGCGTCGGGCCCGTCACCATCTCCGTGGTCGCCATGGCAGCGTGCACAATTGTCCTCGTATAGGTTCTTAGCCGTGACGTTGCCCTCGCTGGTTACACGAACCGGATTCTGCATGGCTTTTGCTGCGGCGGGCACTTCCCACGGACCGTCCCTGCGGTTACGCAGAACGACGGAGACGGTGACCCCGGCCAGCGCCAGCCCTAGCGACACGATGAAAAACCAGGTTTTCCCAAGACTCTTGCGTGTGGGTGACGTCATGCCATTGGTCGTGCTCGCGCGGCGCACCATTTTGCAACGAGACTAACACGCGCTTGGCCGAAGCCGCACAGACCAGGCATCTGCGCCGAGAACCTGAGCATCCCGGCCATAGTTTGTATGGAGCTTAGCTCTTCAAGTTTTCGTGGATTTGCGTCAGGCTTGACCCGCGGAAAACCAGAACGAGCAACAATGCGTTCAGCGCAATAATCGCTACAGCGACGAACCAGGCCAGCACCGCGACCCAGCGAGCATTGGCAAATTCGCCCATTTTGCGACGGTCGTTGGTGAACTGGATGAGCGGCACGACGGCAAACGGCAGCTGAAAACTAAGGACCACCTGGCTGAAGATCAGCAGACCTGTAGCCTGTCGCTCACCCGCCAGGCCAATCACTAGAGCCGCCGGCACAATCGCCAGTGACCGGGTCATCAGACGCCGCAACCACGGCCTCATCCGCAGATGAAGGAAACCTTCCATTACGATCTGGCCGGCGAGTGTCCCGGTAAGCGTGGAGTTCTGGCCGGAACACAACAGCTCTGCGGCGAAAATGGTGCTGGCCAGCCCAGCGCCAAGCGCAGGGGAGAGTAAGCGGTAAGCCTCACTGATGTCTGCGACGCTGGTAAGCCCGCGGCGATGGAATACGGCGGCGCCCAGAGCCAGGATGGCGGCATTGATGAAAAAAGAAAATCCCAGCGCCACGGTCGAATCGAAAACAGCGCAGCGGATGGCTTCGCGCTTCTCGTCGGGGAGTGTCCCGAACGCGCGCTCTGAACAATGCTGGAATGCAGATAGAGGTTGTGCGGCATCACAGTCGCGCCCAGGATGCCGATGGAGAGATAAAGCATCTGGCGATTTCGCAACAAATCTGCGGTGGGGATCAGGCCGACGGCGGCTTCGCGCCACAATGGTTGCGAAATAAAGATTTCGTACGCAAAACACGCGGCAATGGTGGCAATCAACCCAATGACCATAGCCTCCACCCAGCGGAAGCCCCGGCCCTGCAACGCCAGCACGAGAAGAACGTCGAGGCCGGTCAACAGCACGCCAGCCAATAATGGGAGCCCGAACAGCAGCTTCAGCGCGACTGCCGAGCCCAGCACCTCCGCGAGGTCGCACGCGGCAATGGCTACTTCGCATAACACCCAAAGCCCGATACGCACGCGGGGAGAGTAGTGCTCGCGGCACGCCTGCGCGAGGTCGCGGCCGGTGGCGATGCCCAGCCTGGCAGACAAACCTTGCAGAAAAATTGCCATGAGACTGCTCAGCAGGACGACGCTGAGCAACGTATAGCCGAATTTTGACCCACCGCCCAAGTCGGTAGCCCAGTTTCCCGGGTCCATGTACCCCACCGCCACCAGATAGCCAGGCCCGGCGAAGGCCAGCATTTTCCGCCAGACGGAAGCGCCCGAGACAATAGGTATGGAGCGGTACGCTTCAGGTAAGGACGGCGAGTGAGCGGAAGACTCATCGACCGGCAGAGACGACATCGGCGACGTTTGGAGGATGGGGTTGCGCATTCTTAACCGAACTAAACCTATAATATAAACTATACTTAACAGAAATGAGGGTCAATACCTCACTTGTCAGGATGTTCCTTGCCCCATTACATCGACACGCCGCCACCGAAACGCTGGCGTCGAAACTCGCCGCGCACTAGACCGCGGGCCACGCAGCGTTTGTGATAGCGTGAGTGAGGCCGCCGCATTTTTCGGCGTTCGACGTTGAGGTTATTCAGGGAGGACCGATGCCCGAAGCGCAGGATCCGCAGGTGCAAATCAAGGCCGATGAGAAGGAACTTGTAGCGCATTACAGCAATCTGGTGATGATCCATCACAATCCGGAAGAGTTCACACTGCATTTCATTTACGTTTTTCCCAATGCGACACACGGGAAGCTGGTGTCGAGCGCGATCGTCAGTCCGGGGCACGCCAAACGGCTGTGGCGGGCGCTGGGGGAGAATATCGCGCGGTTCGAAGCGCAGTTTGGCCCCATTCGCGAAGCTCCAGCGCCGGCGCCGCCATCGAACATCGGCTACGTGCAGTAAAACACGTCCAGTAAAAACACGAATGGAAACTCGCGATGAACGGGCTGGCTTCGCGGTTTATGCTACTGTAGCCGCGGGCTCCCGGCCATGCCCCCCATCAGCGCCATTTTGATTACGTTTAACGAGGAGCGCGATCTTCCTTCAGCGCTGGCTTCACTCGCAGGGGTGGTCGACGAAACCGTCGTCGTCGATTCGGGAAGTACCGACCGCACGTGTGAGATTGCCCGGCAATCAGGCGCGCGAGTGACGACGCGAGCCTTCACGAATTTCGCAGATCAGAAGAATTTCGCAGCTTCGATGGCCACCCACGACTGGGTGCTTTCGCTCGACGCCGATGAGGCGTTGAGTCCTGAACTGCGCGCGTCCGTCTCGGCGTGGAAGCTCAGGCAGCCCCAGCACTCCGCCTACGAAGTGGGCCGGAGAGCGAACTATCTTGGCGGCTGGATCCGCCACTCAGGGTGGTATCCCGCGTACTGCGTAAGGCTTTACCGGCGCGACCGCGAGAGGTTCACTGGCGCGATCCACGAATCCGTCCATTCCAGTCCGGCCGATGCTGATTCCCCCGACACAGCGAGCAGCGAAGCCGCCGTCCCGGCACGCCTCTCAGGCGATTTATTGCACTACACAATCCGCACACTCGGCGAACATTATGCCAAGCAGGATGCCTTCACCACCAGAGCTGCCGAAGATCTTTTCGCGCGCGGCCGTCGTCACTGGCGCGGAGCAATGTGCGTGGCGGCGCCCTGGGCCCTGCTGCAGAAATTCGTGTTTCAAGCGGGATTTCTCGACGGTTATCGTGGGGCGCTGATCGCGTGGACTTCGGCGCGCTACGTGTGGATGAAATATCGCAAGCTGGGCGTTTTGGTGCGCGGCGGCAAGTTGCGTGATCGCCCATGGCCGCAAGCGGGGGATGCCTGAAGTGCGCATTTTGATGGTAGACCTCGCGCGGGAATGGCGCGGAGGCCAGAGCCAGGCCCTGTTGCTCCTGCAGGGGCTGGCAGCGCGCGGTCATGCCGTGGCATTGCTCTAGTGCGCGACTCGGCACTTGCCCACCGGGCGGCGGCGCACAACATCGCAGTGCATACGGTTTCAAAAGCGGCGCGCCGCGTGGCGGCGGCGTGGACGTTGCGGCGATTGTTGCACAC
>Ga0182024_10005237_pt1 | contig 29202 bp, 28 predicted proteins | sample P32metaG_FD_120480 | JGI IMG/M metagenome (GOLD analysis project Ga0182024, IMG submission 120480) | Permafrost microbial communities from Stordalen Mire, Sweden - P3-2 metaG (Illumina Assembly) | ecosystem: Environmental > Terrestrial > Soil > Wetlands > Permafrost | place: Sweden: Stordalen...
CGATAACTGCAGGCAGGTGTGGCCGGAAGGTTGGCGCTATCGCCGCCTCAGCCGGGCCTGGCCGGAGGGCGCTATCGCCGCCTCAGCCGGGCTGTGGCGGCGTGTCCCGCCAGCCGGCGGGCGGCGGTTCGACCTCGTCGAGCGTGGCGGTCTCGTCGTCCCAGCCCTCCCCGGTCTCGTCGTCCTTGAAGCCGTCTGCGGTCTCTTCGTCCTCGCCGGGAGTCTTTGCCTGGTCGTCGGTCACGCCGAATGATACGCCGGCCGCCGGTCAGGACTTCCGGGTCGGCATCCAGCGGAAGCGGCGGACGGCGATGACGAGAGCGACGCCGCCCCAGATCGCCAGCGACAGCAGGTTGTTGGCCTGGAAGGCCGAACCGGTCACGCGGGGGTTCATGGCGTGAAAGGTCGCCAGCACGAATGGACGGACCGGGAAGTAGGCGGCGATCTTGGAGAGGACAGACGAACCGGCGATTGGGAAGAAGGTCCCGGACAAAAAGACGAGAGGCAGGTAGACCCCGTTCACGATGGCCGGGGCGGCATCGGCATTGGGGATGACGACGGTGATGGCGATGCCGATGGCGCAGAACGCCGCCGCCCCGACGGCGATGGTGGCAGCAAGGGCGAGGGCCGAGTGGGCCGGGTAGACGACGTGATAGAAGAGCGCGCCGACGAGCATCGTGAGGCCGACGAGCAGCGCCGCCCGGATGATGTTGCTGAGGACCACCGTGGTCAGGTACGCCCAGGCCGGCAGTGGCGACGACCTGACCCGTTTCAACAGGCCCTCTTCCCTCTGGGTGGTGAGCTGGATGGACAGGTTCGTGTAGCAGGAGGAGATGACACCGAAGGTGAGGATCGCCGGGACGAAGTATTGGTCGTAGTTCAGCCCGGCGGCGCCGCTCGCCGACGACAGCTTCGTTCCGCTGTCGAGGCTCCCGAAGATCACGAGGAACATGACGGGGAGGAAGAACGTGAAAAAGGCGCTGAGCGGATTCCGCCAGTACGACCGCTGCTGGTAGCCGAGCTCCGACCACATCATCCGGGCCACCCTCATCAGGAGTCCTCCGCCTCGGAGGTGATCCGCAGGTAGATGTCCTCGAGGGACGGGCGCGTAACCTCCAGTCCGGCGAGCTCGTCTCCCCGTGCGACCGCCCAGCTCGTCAGGCGGTTGAGCAGAGAGGTGGGCGTGGCGGTTCGGATCTCGACGAGCTGCCCTTTCGCCTCGGGGGTGACCTTCACTTCACCGCCTGGTTGCGCGCCGAGCAGCTCCCCGATCGACACGTCGTCGGGCACGACAAAGCGCACGGTCGCTTCGCCGGTGTCCCTCCCGCCGATCGACTCCGGGGTACCGGCGGCGATGATGACGCCCTTCGCGATGACGGCGAGCTGATCGGCGAGCGTCTGTGCCTCGTCCATGTAGTGGGTCGTGAGCAGCACCGTGCGCCCCTCCGACGAGAGGTTGCGGACGACGTCCCAGGCCTCCCGGCGGGCGTTGGGGTCGAAGCCGGTCGTCGGCTCGTCGAGGAACAACAGCTCCGGGTCGCCGATGAGCCCGAGGCCGAGGTCGAGCCGTCTCTGTTGGCCGCCAGAGAGCTGCCTCACGCGGGTGTCCTGCTTCTCCTCCAGGCCGATGAGGTTGATCACCTCGAGCGGGTCGCGGGGATGGGGGTAGTAGACGGTCCGGCGGGCGAGCGTCTCCCGCACGGTGAGGAACTGCTCGACGGCCGTCTCCTGAAGAACTATGCCGACGCGCTCCAGCATGGCCCGTCGCTGGGTGGACGGGTCGAGGCCGAGCACCCGGACCTCGCCGGCGTCCCGCTCGGTGAAACCCTCCATTATCTCGACCGTCGTCGTCTTGCCGGCCCCGTTCGGGCCGAGGAGGGCGAAGACCGTACCCGGCTCGATGACGAGGTCGACGCCGCGGACAGCGTGCACCTGGCCGAAGGACTTCGTCAGCCCGCGGACGACAACCGCTGCCGACGAGACGGGCACGGCCACGACGGCGAGAGTAACCCGGCACTCCGGCGGGGCGGAGCTAAGGAGGCGTAAGGCCGGCCGGTACACTCGCGCAATGTCCGAGGCGTCATCGCTGCTCGCTCGCGATCCCGAGGTGAGGGTGCTGCTAGAGCAGGAGCTGGAGCGCCAGCGGACCACACTGCAGCTGATCGCCTCCGAGAACTTCACCTCTCTCGCCGTCATGGCCGCCTCGGCCTCGGTGCTGACGAACAAGTACTCGGAGGGGTATCCGGGCCGGCGGTACTACGGGGGCAACCAAATCGCCGACGAGGTCGAGGATCTCGCCCGGGAGCGCTTGAAGGAGCTTTTCGGCGCTGAGCACGCCAATGTGCAACCCCATTCCGGCGCTTCGGCCAACCTGGCCGCCTACCTGGCACTCGTTGACCCAGGCGACACCGTCCTCGCCATGCGCCTCGACCAGGGCGGCCATCTCACCCATGGCTCGCCGGTGTCGATCACCGGCAAGCTCTACCGTTTCGTCGCCTACGGCGTCACGCCCGCCGCGCCGGACGGCTCCGGCGAGCGCATCGACCTGGACATGGTCCGCGACCTGGCCATCCGGGAGCGCCCGAAGCTCATCGTCGCCGGCACGACGGCCTACTCGCGCTCGATCGACCCGCTGCCCTTCCGCCAGATCGCCGACGAGGTCGGGGCGAGGTTCATGTTCGACGTCGCCCACCCGGCCGGCCTCGTCGCAGCCGGTGTGCACCCGAACCCGGTCGGGGTGGCCGACGTCGTCACGCTCACCACCCACAAGACACTGCGAGGCCCGCGGGGCGGCGCCGTCCTCACCGGGGGCGACCTCGCCCGCCCGGTCGACTCCGCCGTCTTCCCAGGCCTGCAGGGCGGCCCGCTCGAGCACGTGATCGCCGCCAAGGCTGTCGCCTTCGCCGAGGCGCTCCAGCCGGAGTTCAAGGACTACGGCGCCCGGGTCGTCCGGAATGCCGCCGCCTTCGCCGAGGCCCTCGTCGCCGAGGGCTTCCGTCTCGTCGCCGGCGGGACTGACAACCACCTCGTCCTCGTCGACCTGCGGGACTTCGACGCCGAGCTGACCGGCAAGGCGGCCCAGGAGGTGCTCGACCGGGCCGGCCTCACCTGCAACCGCAACCAGATCCCGGACGACCCGCGGCCGCCGTTCGTCACGAGCGGGCTCCGCCTCGGGGTGGCAGCCGAGACGACTGCCGGGATGGGCGAGGCCGAGATGCCCGTCGTAGCCGGACTCCTCTCCCGGGCCCTCCGGCACCGGGCCGACGAGGGCGAGCTGAACGCGGTCCGCGAAGAGGTCCGTGCTCTGCGGAAGGTATTCGATCCGTATCCGGACGGCGCCGCCGGCCTGATCTGAGCGTGCCCCGGCCACGATGATCGATCGCGAGGCGTGGGCTTGCCTGATCATCTTCGGGGTCGGCGCCGTGGCCACATTCGCCTTCACCTTCGGGGTGCGGTTCCTCGCCACCCGCCTCAAGCTCGTCGTCATGCCCGACCCCGAGCGGGTGCACACCGTCCCCACGCCCACCACGGGCGGTGTGGGGATGTTCCTCGGCTTCCTCGTCGCCCTCGGCCTCGCCCGCGAGTTGACGCCGCTGAAGGACATCTTCGTCGGCTCGGTCGAGCCACTCGGCGTGCTCGGGGCGGTGGCGATCATGCTCGTGGTCGGGCTCATCGACGACGTCCGCGACGTGTCTGCCCCGGCCAAGGTGGCCGGGCAGGTCCTCGCCGCCATGGTCCTGTACTCCCTCGGCGTGACGATGTACCACTTCAAGGTGCCCTTTGCGGGCTACATCGTCCTGTCGCCGTCGGTCCTCCCGCTCGTGACGGCGCTCTGGGTCGTCGGCATCGCCAACGCCGTCAACCTGATCGACGGCCTCGACGGCTTGGCGGCGGGAGTCGTCGCCATTGCGGCGGGGGCGCTTTGCGCATACGGCCTGCGCCTCGAGGCTCTCGGCGTGCTGCCGGCGAACAACATCGGCCCGTTCGTGGCCGCCGCCACGTGCGGGCTCTGCATCGGCTTCCTGCCTCACAACTTCCACCGGGCCCGCATCTTCATGGGAGACACGGGCGCCATGGTCCTCGGCCTGTTGATGGCCGCCAGCACGATGGCCATCGGGGGGCAGGCCTACCTCACGTACTCCGGCGAGACGTACTTCTTCTTCGCCCCCCTGCTCGTCCCGTTCTTCATCCTCGGCGTTCCCCTCCTCGACACGGCCTTCGCCATCATCCGGCGGACCGCCCGGCGGAGCGGCGTCGCCGTGCGGGACCTCGAGCATCTCCACCACCGTCTGATGCGTCTCGGGCACGGCCACCGGCGCTCGGTCCTCGTGCTGTGGACCTGGACGGCCCTGCTCTCGGCGCTCGTGCTCTATCCGGCGTTCTACCCGCAGTGGAACGCGGCGATCCCGATCGGCGTCGGTGTGCTCGCCGCCGGTCTCTACACCCTCTTCCGGCCCGGCCGGCGACGGGAGGCCATCCTCGCCAACGGGCGGTCGCCGGCGGCCGAACGGGCCGTCGGCCTCGAGGCGGGCCCCGGCGCAGTCGTGGCGGCCGGACTGGCGGGAGCATCGGCCGAGGCGCGGGAGCCAACGGGCGGACCGGACCCCGCAGCCGGACTGGCGGGAGCATCGGCCGAGGCGCGGGAGCCGGCGGGCGGACCAGGCCCGGCGGCGGGGGAGGTGGAAGTGCTGCCGGCGACGGGGGAGGTGGAGGTGGTGCCGGCGGCGGGGAGCGAGAGCGCCGTCGAGACCGGCGAGGCCGGCCGCGGCGATGCGCACAAGGGGCCGCACGGCCGCCGTTTTGCCCGCCACGAGCCTCCGATGCGAGGATAGGCGCCAAGTGAGCAGAAAGCCCACCCCAAGCGGTATGACGTTGCTCAGCATGGGCGTGACGACTGCCCTGTGCGTCGGCGTCGGAGTCGGCGGCGGGTACTGGCTGGACCAGACGTTCAAGACTGGGCTGATATTGACGTTTGTCGGGCTCGTGCTCGGGGTGATTGCCGCCGTGACTGCGGTGTACCTGGAGATCAAGCCGTTTCTATGACCTCAACGACCCAGTAGCGTGACGATCCGCTGATGGACCGCGCCAAGGGAGTGACGCGCAAGTGATGAACGGACTGGCAGCACTGCTCGAGCAGTTCTCGCTGCCCGAGTTGACGCGGGTGCTGAGGCGAACGGTTCTCTCGGCCCTCGGCGTCGGCATAGTGGCCTTCGTGGTGTCCTTGCTGTTGTCCCAAACGACGTTCGGGTTCGGGGTCTGCATCGGCCTCGGGCTCGGCCTCGCCAACATCCGCCTCGTCACCGCCCAGACGGCCAAGGTGTCCGAGTCGAAGATGAGCAAGCCCATCCGGGCGCTCGCGTCGCTCACGCTCCTCAGGCTGGGCGCGACGACCATCATCGTGATCGGCCTGGCGGTGTTCGTCACCTCGCTCGGCCTCGGCGCCGTCGCCGGCATCGCCGTCTTCTACTTCGTCTTCCTGGTCAACCTGATCGGCTCGATCCTCCGGCAGCGGGGAGCGACGACGTGAACGGGATACTCGCCATCAACGTCCCCGTCGGGCAGCACATCACGGGCAAGCTCTTCGGCTTCACGATCAACATCGATGACCTCATCTCGGTCGGGATAGCGGCGCTCATCATCCTGGCGCTGTCCGTCATCCTCGTTCGCAACGTCACCTCGGGAGTCCCCGGCAAGCTGCAACTGGCCTTCGAGACGATCATCGGGGCGGTCGAGAACCAGGTGAGATCGACGATGGGCGACCAGGGCCTCTTCGTCGTGCCGCTCGCGGTCACCCTGTTCGTCTTCATCCTGCTCTGCAACTGGCTCGAGCTGATCCCGACCACCTGGCCGGGCCATCACCAGATCATCCCGGCGCCGACCGGCGACATCAACATGACAGCCGCCCTGGCGGTTCTCGTGATCGTCCTCGTGCACTTCACCTGGATCCAGAAGAACGGCTTCCGGGCCTACATCGCCCACTACTTCAAGCCGTACAAAGGGTTGTTCCTGATAAATGTGGTGGAGGAGATCGCCAAGCCACTCACGCTTGCTCTTCGTCTCTTCGGGAACATCTTCGCCGGCGGCCTTATGCTCGTGCTCATCGCCGACCTGCCAACGAAGTTCATCTTGCCCATCCCGATCCTCGACGTGGTCTGGAAATGGTTCGACGGCGTCTTCGTCGGGCCTGTGCAGGCTTTCATCTTCACCCTGCTCACAATCCTCTACTTCCAGTCGGCTGTCACCGGAGAGCACTGAGGACTCTCCGGGTCCCGCGCTCTTCCGTCCAAACCAACCAGGAGAAACCCAATGCCAGCAGCTGCCAGTACGCATGACATCGCGATCAGCTCCGCGGGTGCATTCATCGGGGGTGGTCTCGCCCTCGGTGGGGGCGCCATCGGGGCTGCCATCGGGGACGGCCTCGCCGGCAGCCAGACCATCGCCGGCATCGCCCGCCAGCCCGAGGCCCAATCCCGCCTCTACACCACGATGTTCATCATCGTCGGTCTGGTGGAGGCGATGTACTTCATCAACCTCGTCTTCATGATCCTCTTCGTGTTCGTGCTGTACAAGAAATAGGCAGACGCCATGACTGAGGGAAACATCTTCCTCGTTCCAGGCTTCACGTTCGTTCTCGAGCTGATCGGCTTCGTTCTCACGCTCGCCGTCGTGGCCAAGTTCCCGTTGCCGTTGCTGAGAAAGGCGATGGCCGAGCGGGCCGACAACATCCGCAACTCGATCCAAGCCGCCGAGGAGGCCAGACGGGAGGCGGAACGGTTGGCGGCAGAGCGCCGCCAGTTGCTCGAGAGCGCCCGAGCGGAGGCCAGGTCGATCATCGACCAGGCCAACCAGACCGCCGAGCAGCTGCGCGAAGAGGGCCGGCAGCGGGGCCAGGAGGAGTACGAGCGCCTCCTCGAGGCAGCGCGGACCGACATCGAGCAGCAACGGCGCCGGGCGCAGGAGGAAGTGATGGAGGACGTGGGCGACCTCGTGCTGAGAGCCGCCGAGCGAGTGATCGGCGCCGCCCTGGACGACGAGCGGCACCGCGCCCTCGTCGACGAGGCCATCTCCGCCGCCCAGGCGAGCGCGCCCGAAGGAAACGGCGCCGGCAGCCGCTGATGCTCGAGCTCGTGCGCGGTTACGCGACGGCGGCCTTCGACGCCGCCGCCGGTGAGGGGCGTCTCGATGCCGTCGCCAGGGGCCTGGCCGACATCTCCCGCCTCTTTCTCGCCTCCGAAGAGCTGCGCACAGCGATCATCGACCCGTCCATCCCGGCCCAGGCCCGCGGGCAGGTGCTCGAGGACCTGCTGGCCGACAAGGTCCCCGAGGAGGCCCTCGCCGTCGTCACCTTCAGCGTCGAGTACGAGCGGGCGACGGAACTGCCGAAGACGACCGAACAGCTTGTCGGGCTGGCCGAGGTGGCCGTTGCCAATGTGGCTGCCGGCGAAAGGTATCCGCCCGAGTCGCCGATCGGGCGGAGCGGGGCCTACGAGCGCATCCGGGGCTATGCCGAACGGATATTCGAGACCATCGCCAGCCGGGAGGACGTCGACCTTGTCGAGGAGGAGCTCTTCCAGCTCGCCAGGCTCGCCGAGACCACGCCGGAGCTCCGGGAGGCGCTCGGGGACGGCCGGATCCCGCTCGCCCCACGCGTGGCGGTACTGACCGATCTGCTCGAAGGCCGGGTGCGGCTCGACACGCAGTTGCTGTGCATCTACGTGCTGCGGGCCGGCAGGGCCCGCGACCTTGTGGGGGCGCTCGAGAGCCTCGTCGAGCTGGCTGCGGCCGAGCAGGGGCGCCGGCTCGCTGACGTCCGTTCGGCCATCGAGCTCGACGACGACGAGCGGGATCGCCTCTCCGAGGCGCTCGCCCGCATCGCCCGCCGCCCGGTGGAGCTGCGGGTGAACATCGACCCCGCCGTCATCGGGGGCCTCCGAATCATCGTCGGCGACACCATCATCGACGGCACCGTCCGCCACCGGCTCGAGCAGCTGCGCGAGTCGCTCCTGCAGCCGGCGTGACCGGCACTCACCGCCCACGACGACCATGACAGAGACCAAGTTGATCACGAGGAAGACGACATGCCAGAGCTGACTATCAGCGCAGACGAGATCTCTGCTGCGCTCCAGCGCCACGTCGCCGATTACCGGGCCGACACTCGTGCCGAGCAGGTCGGACGGATCACCGAGGTCGGTGACGGTATCGCCCGCGTCTCGGGCCTGCCGAACGCGTCGGTGAACGAGCTGCTCGAGTTCGAGAACGGCTCCGTCGGCCTCGCTCTCAACCTCGACGAGGAGACGATCGGTGCCGTCGTGCTCGGGCAGGTGGAAGAGCTCGACGAGGGCCAGGTCGTGCGGGCGACCGGCCGGATCCTGTCGATCCCTGTCGGTGACGGCATGCTCGGTCGGGTCGTCAATCCGCTCGGCATTCCCGTCGACGGCAAGGGGGCTCTCACCGACACGGTCGACCGGCGGATCGAGATCCAGGCGCCGGGCATCGTGAACCGCCAGCCCGTGCGAGAGCCGCTCCAGACGGGGATCAAGGTGATCGACGCCATGACCCCCATCGGCCGCGGCCAGCGGGAGCTCATCATCGGCGACCGTAAGACCGGCAAGACGTCGATCGCCGTCGACACCATCCTCAACCAGCGCGGCCAGAACGTGAAGTGCATCTACGTCGCCATCGGTCAGAAGGGCTCGACTGTCGCCCAGACGGTGGCCACCTTCAACGAGCACGGGGCGATGGAGTACACCGTCGTCGTGGCCGCTCCGGCCTCCGAGCCGGCGCCGTACAAGTACCTGGCGCCCTATTCCGGCTGCGCCATGGGCCAGCACTGGATGGAGAACGGCGAGCACGCGCTCATCGTCTACGACGACCTCTCCAAGCAGGCCGAGGCGTACCGCCAGCTGTCCCTCCTGCTCCGCCGGCCGCCGGGACGAGAGGCCTACCCGGGCGACGTCTTCTATCTCCACAGCCGGTTGCTCGAACGGGCGGCGAAGCTCTCCGATGCCATGGGCGCCGGCTCGCTCACGGCGCTGCCGATAATCGAGACGAAGGCCGGCGACATCTCCGCCTACATCCCGACCAACGTCATCTCCATCACCGACGGGCAGATTTTCCTCGAGACCGATCTCTTCTATTCCGGGGTCCGCCCGGCCATGCACGTCGGCAACTCGGTCTCCCGGGTAGGGGGCGCCGCTCAGGTGAGAGCGATGCGGGCAGTTGCCGGCAGCCTCAGGACCGATCTCGCCCAGTTCCGCGACCTCGAGGCGTTCGCCACCTTCGGTTCCGAGCTCGACCGGGTCTCCCAGGCGCAGCTCGACCGGGGCTACCGCCTGACCGAGCTCTTGAAGCAGGGCCTCAACGAGCCGCTCCCGGTGGAGGAGCAGGTGGTGGTCATCTACGCCGGGACCCACGGGCTCACCGATGACATCCCGGTGCCCGAGGTGCAGCGCTTCGAGCGAGAGTTGCGCGCCTATTTCCGCGCCAAGCACACCGACTTGCTGGAGCAGATCCGGGACACCGGCCAGCTGCCGGACGAGTCGGCGATGGACGCGGCGATCTCGGAGCTGAAGAAAGCCTTCGTCACAGACGACGACACGCCGAAGCTCGATGAGTCGGGCGACGACGCAGGCGGACGAGGACGCTCCGATGCCGGCGAACCGGCCGAGAGCGACGCCGCCACCGCCGAACCGACGAACGAGCGCGCCGCCGCCGGCGAACCGACCACCGGCGAAGGCGCCGGACCCGCGAACGCCGGCGGCGAGAGCTCCGGAGCCACCGACCCGCCGGAAGGATCCTCCGGCTCGGGCGATCCGGCCGGCGGGAGCTAGCCGGTGGCCGGCGGTCAGGAACGGATCCTTCGCCGGAGGGTCCGCACGGTCGAGTCGACGAAGAAGATCACGCGGGCGATGGAGCTCATCGCAGCCGCCGAGATGTCGCGGGCCCAGGGCCGCATCGCCGGCTCGAAGCCCTACCTGAACGGGATGGAGCGCGTGCTCGCCGACGTCACGGCAGACGGGAGCGCGCCGGCCCGCCTCATGGGCCAGCCCGAGTCGCCCGAACACGTCGCCATCGTCGCCATCGTCTCGGACCGGGGACTGGCCGGCGGTTACAACGCCTTCGTACTGCGGCAGGCCGAGCGGGAGATGAAGACCGGGCAGTCGGCCGGTCGCGACTACACCATCTCGGCGGCCGGCAAGAAGGCGTTGCCCTACTTCCGCTTCCGGGGCCGCCAGGTCGACCACTTCATCCCCATGCCGGACCGCCCCACCTACGAGGACGCCCGCAAGCTGGCCGCCTGCGTCGTCGGCCCGTTTCTCGTCGGCGAGCTCGATCTGGTGCAGCTCGTCTCGACCCGCTTCATGAGCGCCGGCATCCAGACCGTCGAGACCCGCCAGCTCCTGCCGCTCATGCCGCCCGACGCGCCCGAGCGACGCGAGCAGAGCGCTCCTCGGGTGGCGCCGGCCGGTGAAGGCGACGACCGGTCCCAGCCCACGGCCGATGCAAGCGGGGCGGGGGATTCGGACCGGGCGGGAGGGGGTTTCTTCGAGTATGAGCCGGCGGCGGAGGATCTGCTCGCGCTCCTCGTGCCCCGGTACGCCGAGGCCGCCCTCTACGGCGCCTTGTTGGAGGCGTCCGCCTCCGAGCACATCGCTCGTCAGCGGGCGATGTCGGCCGCCACCGAGAATGCCGACGACCTGATCACGAACCTGCGCCGGGTGATGAACCGTGCCCGCCAGGACTCCATCACGACCGAGATCATGGAGATCGTCGGGGGAGCCGAGGCGTTCCGCCACGGTGCGAAGGCCGAGACCGCCGAGCCGTTCGAATACCACGAGGAGCAGATGGCATGACCATCGTCACCGAAGAGGCACCCGAGGAGCGCAAGCTCGAGGACGGGCGGATAGTCGCCATCACCGGGCCGGTGGTCGACGTGGAATTCCCGCCGCATGCCCTCCCGGAGATCAATCACCTCATCGAGATCGTCGGCGAGCTCGAGGGCGAGCGGATCGTCGTGCCGGCCGAGGTGGCCCAGCAGATCGGAGAGGGGCGGGTGAGGGCGGTCTGCCTCAAGCCGACGGACGGCCTGCGGCGGGGGGCGACGGTGACCAACACCGGGCACGGGATCTCCGTGCCGGTCGGGGATGCCACTCTCGGCCACGTCTTCAACGTCACCGGCGACCCGCTCGACACCGACGACATCGGGACGCCCGACGACCGGTGGGACATCCACCGGGAAGCACCGGCCTTCGACACACTCGAGCCGAAGCGCCAGATGTTCGAGACCGGCATCAAGGTCATCGACCTCCTCGAACCCTACGTCGAGGGCGGCAAGATCGGCCTGTTCGGCGGCGCCGGCGTGGGGAAGACGGTGCTCATCACCGAGATGATCCGCCGGGTGGCCCAGGAGCACGGTGGTGTCTCGGTCTTCGCCGGCGTGGGTGAGCGGACGCGTGAGGGGACCGACCTGTGGCTCGAGATGCAGGAGTCCGGCGTCATCGACAAGGCGGCTCTCGTCTACGGCCAGATGGACGAGCCGCCGGGAGTCCGGCTGCGCGTCGGCCTGTCCGCCCTCACGATGGCGGAGTACTTCCGCGACGTGAAGAACCAGGACGTGCTCCTCTTCATCGACAACATCTTCCGCTTCGTGCAGGCCGGCTCCGAGGTCTCTACGCTCCTCGGCCGCATGCCGTCGGCTGTCGGCTACCAGCCCACGCTGGCCGACGAGATGGGCGAGCTGCAGGAGCGCATCACCTCCACGCGGGGCCACTCCATCACGTCGCTGCAGGCTGTCTTCGTCCCCGCCGACGACTACACGGACCCGGCTCCCTTCACCACCTTCACGCACCTCGATGCCACGACGGAGCTGTCCCGCCAGATCGCCGCCCTCGGCATCTTTCCCGCCGTCGACCCGCTCGCCTCGACGAGCAACATCCTCGCGCCGGAGGTGGTGGGGGACCGCCATTACGCCTGCGCCCGCCGGGTGCAGGAGGTCCTCCAGCGCTTCCGTGAGCTGCAGGACATCATCGCCATCCTCGGCCTGGAGGAGCTCTCCGAGGAAGACCGGGTGACTGTGACCCGGGCGCGCAAGATCCAGCGTTTCCTGTCTCAGCCGATGTACGTCGCCGAGGTGTTCACCGGGATACCAGGCGTCACCGTGCCCATCGAGGAGACCGTCCGGTCCTTCGAAGCCCTCGTCGGTGGTGAGCTCGATGATGTGCCGGAGCAGGCGTTTCTCAATGTGGGGGGCGTGGACGACGTCCGCGAGAAGGCGAAGGGGATGAATTAGGTTGCCGACCCGGGTCGAGCTGGTCACGCCGGAGAGGGTGCTCTACGCGGGGGATGCCGGTTTTGTCGTGCTGCGGACCGACGATGGCGAGATCATGTTCCTCCCCGAGCACGCGCCCTTCGTGGGGGCCGTCGACATCTGTGTGGTCCGAATCGACGCCGCCGGCGGCGAGGAGTCCGGGCCCGGCGGTGCGGCGGGCTCGAGCGGGGCCGGCGCCGGCGGCTCGGGCACAGGCGGTGGGGCTGGCGCCGGCGGCGCCTCTGCCGGCGGGACCGGGGCAGGTGGCTCGGGCACAGGCGGCGCGGCCGCTGGCGCGGCCGGCGAGGTGCGGGCAGCAGTGGCGGGAGGTTTCGTGCACGTGGCTGACAACCAGGTGACGGTGCTCGCCGGCGTGGCCGAGCTCGCCGACGAGATCGACGTGGAGCGCGCCCGGCGGGCGTTCGACGCAGCAGCCGCTGACGTGGCCTCCGGGATGGCGGCAGGGGGGCGCGCCTCTCGCGACGAGGAAGAGCGCCACCGCGCCGCCCCGGCTCGTCCGCAGGGGGATGCTGCGGCCGACGCCGGCGACGAGCCTGCCCGCGAGGAGATCGCCGAGACGCCCACGATGAGGGCGCTCGTCTCTCCCGACGAGCCGGACGTGCGGGCCCGCCGGGCGGCCAACCGGCTCGAAGCCGCCGGCGAGGCCGATCAGAACATCGCTGCCGTCGCTTCCGGGTCCGCACCGGCCGCCTGCCACTGACCACGAGCCAGCCGGCACCGCCTCGCAGGCCGAACCGCCGCCGGCTGGCGGTGGCCCTGATGATCACCGGGCGCCTGTCCGATGAGATCGACGGGCTCCGCCGGGCGCTCGACTCCTCGGAGCTCGAGCGGATCGCTCCGCACTGCACCATCGTGCCGCCGGTCAACGTGGCCGAGGCAGACCTTGGCCAGGCCTTTGCCCTTCTTCGCTCCGCCGCGTCGCGCTCCGGCCCGCTCGCGGTGACGCTCGGGCCCCCGGCGACGTTCTACCCGCCGAACCCGGTGTGCTACCTGCCGGTCGGCGGCGACCTGGACGGCCTCTCGTCACTTAGGGACGCGCTCCAGGTCGGCCCTTACGAACCCCCGGCGGGGCGCGGCAAGCGGGCGTTCGTACCGCACGTGACGATCAGGCAGAAGATGCCCCCGGAGCTGATCGGACCGACGCTTGAGATCCTCGCCCACTTCGAGGGCTCCTATTGCTTTCAGTTCGTCACGTTGATCGAGTTCGACCAGGCTGCGCGGCGCTGGGGGATGCTCACCGACGCCCGCCTCGGGCGGCCGCACGTCGCCGGGCGAGGCGGCCTCGAGGTCGAGCTGACGACGAGCAGCGGGCTCGACCCCGAGACGAGGGACTGGGCGGCTCGGGCGTGGGAGCAGTACTCCCGGGCGCGGTACGGCGAGGACGTGCCGGCGGACGAGGACTTCGCCGTGACTGCCCGTGTTCGGGGCGAGCCCGGCGTCGCCGGCGTCGCCGAAGGGCAAATCCGCCGCCACGTCTGCAGGGTCGCCCGACTGGTCGTCGCTCCCGAATGGAGGCGTCACGGCATCGGCAGCCACTTGCTGCGGGCGGTCACGCGACTTGCGTCCGAGCACCATTGCGACCGGATCCGTCTCGAGACGTTGGCCGGGGGAGAGGAGGAGGGTTTCTATCGAGACCGCGGTTACGCGGTCGTGGCGAGGCTCCCGCGCTGGCGGGAGGAGCGCGAGTTCGTGGTGATGGAGAGACCCGTCGGCGCCGCCGACTGAATGGGCGGCCTCGAGCGGTGGTCAGCTGCGGCGAGGAGCCAGTCGCTCCGCTACGGCGGAGAGGATCTGCTCGGCCGCTTCGAAAGGGTCGAGCGCCCGCTCGGACAGCTGGTCGAGGAGGGACGAGCCCTCACCCCGGATCTCGTCGGCCACGGCCCGCGCGAAGGCGTCGACGGCCAGGCGCTCGGTCTCCTCGGCGAGGCGGGACTTGCGGCGCCACGCCAGCCGGGCGTCCTCCGCCAGAAACGCCCGGTGCGCCTCGATCGCCGCCCAAAGCTCATGGATCCCGTCGCCGGAGGATGCCACCGTCTCGATTATGGGCGGTACCCACTCGAGGCTGCCGGAGAGTTGGAGCATGTGGACCAGGTCGCGTTTGGTCTCCCGGACACCGGGGCGGTCCGCCTTGTTGATGACGAGGATGTCCGCCACCTCGAGCAGGCCGGCCTTGTTGGCCTGGACCGCGTCTCCCCAACCGGGGTTCAGCACGACGATCACGGTGTCGCAGGTGCCCGCCACGTCGACCTCGATCTGGCCCACGCCGACGGTCTCGACGAAGACGAGCGGCCAACCGACGGCGTCGAGGACGCGGACGGCGTCCGGCACGGCGGCTGCCAGGCCGCCGAGATGCCCGCGGGTCGCCATGGAGCGGATGTACACCGACCGGTCGAGGGCGTGGTCCTGCATGCGCACCCGGTCGCCGAGGATGGCTCCACCCGAGAGGGGTGAGGACGGGTCGACGGCGAGCACCGCCACCGGCCCACCGGTTGTCCGGAGGGCCTCCCGGATCAGCTGGCTCGTGAGGGTGGACTTGCCCGCACCGGGGGCGCCCGTGAGGCCGATCGAGTAGGCCGCGCCGGACCGGGGGTAGGCGAGCTGAGCCAGCTCGCGGGCCGGGGCGCCGCCGCGTTCCACGAGGGAGAGAAGCCGCGCCAGCGATCGCCGGTCGCCGGCGCCCGGGCCGGCGGGCCGGCCGGCGTCGCTGGCGTCAGTGGTGCCGGCGCCGGTGTTGTCGCAGTCCCTCCCGCCGGCTCCCCTCTTGATGCCCCGGGCGAGATCGAACAACACGGCCGGCTCGTTGGCGCGCCTTCGCGCCGCCGGGGCCGGCTCCGGTACGGGTGGCCCGTCTCCGGGCGAGGTCGACGGCTCGGCTGAGGGGGATCCCCCTGTCACTCGTCGCCCCGGACCCGGGAGATGTCGGCTCCGAGCCGGGCGAGACGGCCACTCAGGTCCTCGTATCCCCTGTCGACGTGCTCGGCACCGCTGACCTCGGTCTGCCCCTCGGCGACGAGCCCGGCGAGCACGAGGGCGGCCCCGGCGCGCAGGTCGGACGCCCGGACCGGCGCCCCCGAGAGGCGGGGCACGCCACGCACCACGGCGTGATGGCCCTCGGTCGTGATCTTGGCGCCCATGCGGATCAGCTCGTCGATGTAGCGGAACCGGCCGGCGAAGATGTTCTCGCTGACGATCGCCACTCCGGAGGCCACGGCGAGCAGCGCCACGAGGAAGGGCTTGTAGTCAGTGGCCACCCCGGGGTACGGGAGCGTGGCGACGTCGACCGACAACAACCGGCCGTCTGACCAAGCGAAGATCCCGCCGGCGTTCGGCGTGCAGTGGACACCGATGGCGGTCAGCTTCTCGAGCAGCATGTCCATGTGCTCGGCCCGCGCCCGCTCCACCTGGATCTCCCCGCCGGCGAGGCCCACCGCCGCCAGGAAAGTGGCTGCTTCTACCCGGTCCGGTATGGCCACGTGGGTGGCCGGCCGGAGATCCTCGACACCTTCGATCTCGATCCGCGAGGTGCCGGCACCCTCGATCCTCGCCCCCATGCCGGTCAGCATGGCGGCGAGGTCGCTCACCTCCGGCTCCCGGGCGGCGTTCTCGATCACGGTCGTGCCCTTGGCGAGCACGGCAGCCATGAGCAAGTTGTCCGTCGTCGTGTGGCTGGGGAACTCGAGGACGATCCGCGTCCCCCTCAGGCGGTCGCAGCGGCCTTCGACGTAGCCGTGTTCCGTCCGGAACGTTACGCCCAGCTCTTGGAAACCCCGCAGGTGCATGTCGACCGGCCGGCCGCCGAAATCGTCCCCGCCAGGGAGCGAGATCCGGGCCCAGCCATGGCGGGCCAGCAACGGGCCAAGCACCACGAAGGAGGCCCGGATCCGCTCGACGAGCTCGTAGGGGGCGACCGGTGTCACGTCAATCGGGACGTCGACCTCGAGGACGCCCTCGGTCCCCTTGCCGTGGTGGACGGCGGTCGCGCCGAGGGCTGCCAGGACCTCGGCCATGATCGAGACGTCGGTGATGGCGGGCACGTTGGCGATGCGATGGCGTCCGGGCGCCAGCAGGCAGGCGGCCATGCACTTGAGCACGGAATTCTTTGCGCCGTGAACGGCCACCGTGCCGTCCAGGGGGCCGTTCGGGCGTACGACGAAGCGGTCCATCGCGCGCTGACGTTAGCGGGGGACGGCCGGCGGGGGCCGGACTTGGGCCCGCCTGGCCACTATGGTTCGCGCCAATGACCTCTGAGCCATCAGGCGCTCCTGACACCCGGCCGGTGGCCGCCGGCGGTCCCGAGGCCCCCGACCGGAACCTCGCCATGGAGATCGTCCGCGTCACCGAGGCGGCCGCGCTGGCGGCCGGCCGCTGGCTCGGGCGAGGTGACAAGGAAGGTGCCGACGCAGCTGCCGTCGACGCCATGCGGGTGGTCCTCCAGTCGGTCTCGATGGACGGCATCGTCGTGATCGGCGAGGGCGAGAAGGACGAGGCGCCCATGCTGTACAACGGCGAGCGAGTCGGTGACGGCCGGCCCCCGCTCACCGACATCGCCGTCGACCCCATCGACGGGACGGAGCTGGCCGCACTCGGGCGCGGCGGAGCTCTCGCCGTCATCGCAGTGTCGGAGCGGGGGACGATGTTCGACCCGGGCCCCTGTGTCTACATGGAGAAACTCGCCGTCGGCCCCGAAGCAGCCGGCGCCATCGACTTGCGGGCGACGCCGACGGAGAACCTCGAGGCTGTCGCCCGCGCCAAGGGCACATCCGTTCGCGACCTCACCGTGGAGATCCTGGACCGGGAGCGCCATCGTGAGCTGATCGCCGAGGTGCGGGCTACCGGCGCCCGCATCCAGCTCATCACGGCCGGTGACGTCGCCGGTGCCATCTCGACGGCCTGGACCCAGTCGGGGGTCGACATCCTGTTCGGCATCGGCGGGACGCCGGAGGGCGTCATCGCGGCGGCGGCCCTCAAGTGCATGGGGGGCGAGCTGCAAGGGCGCCTCTGGCCCCGTAACGACGACGAGCGACGCGTCGCCGAGGAGGAGGGCTACGACGTCAGCCAGGTGCTCGGCACCGACGACCTCGTACGGGGCGACAACTGCTTCTTCGCCGCCACCGGGATCAGCGGCGGTGAGCTGCTGCGCGGAGTACGTTATGACAGTCGTGGCGCCACTACCCAGTCGCTCGTGATGCGGTCGAAGTCCGGCACCGTCCGGCTCGTCGAGGCGCGGCATCGCCTGGCCAAGCTGAGGGCCTTCTCGGCCATCGAGTTCGGCTGATAGGGACCGGGGACCGGAAAGCCGGGAGGACCGGAGTGGAGCTGCCACCATGAGCGATGTCACGCTCGAGCGCCGCGACGACGGTGTCGCCGTCATCCGCCTCGACCGCCCGAAGCTGAACCCGCTCTCGCGGGGCCTGCTCGCCGAGCTCCTTACCACCGTCAAGGACCTCACGGCCGATCCGCCCGGAGCGGTCGTCGTGTGGGGAGGAGAGCGGTGTTTCTCGGCCGGGGCGGACGTGGGAGAGTTCTCCGACTCGGCCCGGGGCGCCGAGATCGCCCAGGGTTTCCATGAGGCACTCGACGCACTGGCTGCTCTCCCGCGGGTGACGATCGCCGCCATCACCGGCTACGCCCTCGGAGGAGGGCTCGAGCTGGCGCTGGCGTGTGACTTTCGCTTCGCGGCAGAGGGCGCAAAGCTCGGTCAGCCGGAGGTGCTTCTCGGTGTCATCCCAGGGGGCGGCGGCACCCAGCGGCTCCCTCGGCTCATCGGGATCAGCGCCGCCAAGGAGATCATCTTCTCCGGCCGCCAACTCCTTGCCGAGGAAGCAAGGCCTCTCGGGCTCGTAGACCGCGTGGTCGCCCGAGAGCGGGTCTTCGACGAAGCGGTGGCCGCCGCGAAGCAATTCGCCACGGGCGCCGTCGTGGCGCAGGGCCTTGCCAAACGCGCCATCGACGACGGGCTCTCCTCGAGCCTGGCAGACGGGCTGGCGCTGGAACGCCGCCTGTTCGCTCAGGTGTTCGACACCGAGGACGCCACAGCCGGCGTGAAATCGTTCCTCGAGGAAGGCCCCGGCAAGGCCCGATTCGAAGGGCGCTGATGGCCGAGCCGTCCCCGGCGGTGCTGGTGCCCCGACAGCAGCTCGACGACAACCCCCGCTGGTACGAGCGGGCCGTCTTCTACGAGCTGCTCCCGCGCAGCTTCTTCGACTCGAACTCAGACGGGATCGGTGACCTCGGCGGCATCAGGGAACGTCTCGACTACCTCGAGTGGCTCGGCGTCGACTGCCTGTGGCTGCTGCCCTTCTACCCTTCCCCGCTGCGGGACGGCGGCTATGACGTCAGCGACTTCATGTCGGTGGCGCCGGAGTGCGGCTCGGTGGCGGACCTGGCTGACCTCGTCGCCGACGCTCACCGGCGGGGGATCCGGATCATCTCCGACCTCGTCATGAACCACACGAGCGACCAGCACCCCTGGTTCGCCGAGTCCCGTTCGTCGCGGGACAACCCGAAGGCCGACTGGTACATGTGGGCAGACGACGACCAGGGCTATTCAGACGTCCGGGTGATCTTCGTCGACGCCGAGCCGTCGAACTGGACCTTCGACGCTGCACGCCAGCAGTACTACTGGCACCGCTTCTTCCATCATCAGCCGGACCTCAACTACGACAATCCCGAGGTTGTCGAGGCGATGCTCGACGTGGTGCGCTTCTGGCTCGACCTCGGCCTCGACGGCTTCCGCCTCGACGCGGCCGCTTTCTTGTGCAAACAGGAGGGGACCCGGTGCGAGAACCTGCCGGCGACCCACGAGCTGCTGAGGCTGGTGCGACGGGAAGTGGACAAAGCCCACCCCAACATCGTGCTCCTCGCCGAAGTCAACCAGTGGCCGACGGACGTCGTCGACTACTTCGGAGACAGCGACGAGTGCCACATGGCCTTCCACTTCCCGCTCATGCCGCGCATGTTCATGGCGGTCCGCCGCGAGCAGCGCTTCCCGATCACCGAGATCCTCGCCCAGACGCCACCGGTCCCTCCCGGCTGTCAGTGGGGGATCTTCCTGCGGAACCACGACGAGCTGACCTTGGAGATGGTGACCGAGGACGACCGGGACTACATGTACGCCGAGTACGCTCGCGACCCGCGCATGCGGCGCAACCTCGGTATCCGCCGGCGGCTCGCCACCCTCGTCGGCAACGACCGGAGGCTCGCCGAGCTCCTGCACGCCCTGCTCCTGTCGCTTCCCGGGGCGCCGGTCCTCTACTACGGCGACGAGCTCCTGATGGGCGACAACATCTACCTCGGCGACCGTGACGCCGTCCGCACGCCGATGCAGTGGACGCCCGACCGCAACGGCGGCTTCTCCCAGGCCGACTTCGCCCGCCTCTACCTTCCCCCCCTGATGGATCCCGTGCACGGCTATCAGGCTGTCAACGTCGAGGCGGATCGGCGGGACTCGTCCTCGTTCCTGCACTGGCTGCGCCGCATGCTCGAGGTGCGCCGGCAGTATCCGGTGTTCGCCACGGGCACGCTCGAGGTGCTCCCGACGGACAACCCGTCGGTGCTGGCGTACCTGCGGAGCGGTCCACATCAGCCGGGAACGCCCACGGCCACGAACGACCCCAACACCGGCCAGTACGAGGGGGAAGCCGGTCCCACCGGGAGCGGCCCCGTCGAGCAGCAGGATCCGAGCGCGGCCGAGGTCTTGAGCGACGACGTCCCGGCCACGGTGCTCTGCGTGCACAACCTGAGCAGGTTCGCCCAGCCGGCTCAGCTGAGCCTCACGCTGTGGGAAGGCTCCACTCCCGTCGAGCTGCTGGGTCGTGTCCCGTTCCCCGCCGTGGGCGACGGGCCGTACTCGCTGACGTTGCCGCCCTACGGCACCTACCTGTTCGAGCGACGAGAGCCGTGAGCACGCCCGGCCTGGCCACCGATGCCCGCGCGCCCGATGTCACCCATTTGATCGGCCCGTACCTCGCCCGCCAGTACTGGGCCCAATCGGCACTCGGCTCCTTCGGCGAGGCGAGCGTGCCCGTGAAAGTTGTCGACGTGGAGGTGCTTCGCTCCGACCATCCGGGGCTGGTGAGCATGATCGTCGTCTCTCGCCAGTGCACCTTCCACCTGGTCCTCGGGTGGCGACCCATCGCCACGGCACCGGGCATGCTCGGCGGGCGCCCCGGGGCGGTGCTCGGCGCCGCGCACGACGACGGCGAGGAAGTGCTCGTCTACGACGCCCTCGCCGACGAAGAGCTCGTGCGCCTGCTGCTGCGGGCGGCGACCAACGGGCACGAGACCGCCCGGCGGGCGCGGCTCGTGGGGTCCCTCGTCAGCCACTCCTCGCTCATCTTCGACGACCGCCTCTTCATGAAGTGCTACCGGGTGATCGAGCCCGGCCGCCGCCCCGAGATCGAGCTCATGACGAAGCTCGACGGAACGGGCTTCAACCACATGCTGGCACCTGTGGCGCACTGGGAGCGCCAAGGCCGGGATCTCGGTCTCGTGCGGGAGTTCGTGCCGGGGGCGATCGAGGGGAAGGCGCTCGCGGAGACGTCGCTTCGCGACCTGCTCGCCCGGGCCGACAAATCCGCCGACGGCGCCAGGTTCGAGGATGTCGGCCTGGCCGGCGGAGATTTCGGCCCCGAGATGCGCCGGATCGGGATCATGAGCGCCCGGATGCACCTCGCCCTCGCCGAGGCCTACGGGGGTGCACCCCTGCCACCGGAGCCGGAGGCGGCGGCCTTGCCCGTGAAGGAGCCGGCGCCAGGCGGTGTGGCCATCCGGATCCACGGCGACTACCACCTGCGCCGGGTGATGAGGACCGACGCGGGCTGGTTGGTGGCGGGCTTCGGCGATGACCCGCTCATGGGGGCGGACGCTGGCAGCGGCAGCCAGCACGCCCCGCGGTACGCCTCCGCAGTCGAGGACATCGCCGACATCTGCTGCTCGCTGCGACATGTGGCAGCGGACTGCCTCGACCTTCAGCCGGCGAGCACGGCCGCCCACGCCCGGCTGCTCGCGGTCGGCTGGGAGCGGCGCAACGTCGGCGAGTTCCTCCGCGGCTACCTGTCGATGGAGGGGATAGGGCGCCTCGTGCCGGCCGAGAGGGAGGATTTCGACGAGCTGCTCGCCTCGTCGATCGCAGCCCGCAGCTGAGGCTCAGGCGCCGCCGGCTGCGTAGGACTCATCGTCGTGGTCGCTCCGCATGGCGATCTTCTCGATGGCCTCGCGCAGGTCCTCCGCCGCCTTCTCCGGCGCCACGACATTGATGAGTACTCCGGTACCAAGCTCGAAGCCGGCCCGCGTGATCAGCGTCGGCAGGATGTGAACGTGCCAGTGGTACATGCCTGTCGCGCGATAGGGAGCCGAGTGGAAGACGATGTTGTAGGCAACATCCCCTAGATGCTCCGTGAGCGCCTGCAGGGCGCTGCGGACGGCCTTGCCGACGGCTATCAGCCGGCTCGTGGGTGCGCGGTGGAGGTGTGCGCCGTGCTCGCGAGGAACAATGAGAATCTCGTACGGCGTGCCGCTCCAGAAGGGGCAGAACGTGACAGCGTCCTCGGTCGCTTCGAGGATGCGATAACCGTTCCTCTCCTCGGAAGCGGCGGCGGCGCAGATGAGGCACCCGCCGGCGAAACGAGCAAAACCCGCCTGCTCGTCGGCCAGCTCCCTCGGCACGAAGGGGATGCCGAGCAGCTGCCCGTGCGGGTGGGCGATGGAGGCGCCTGCTTGCCGGCCGTGATTGACGATCGCCTGGCTGTAACGCAACCCCGGCGTGCTCTGGTGCTCCTCGATGCGGTCCCGGATGGCCGCCATGACGAGAGAGAGCTGCGCGTCCGGCAGTGACGCAAAGGTTCGCTCGTGATCCGGCGACAGGATGAGCACCTCGTGAATGCCGCTTGCGGGCGCCTCTGTGAACACGGGTCCGCGGTGCTCGACCACGAAGGGAGCGTCGCCCTGGAAGGCGGGATAGCGGTTCGGTACTATCCGGACCATCCAGCTGCCCGAGGGGCCGTACACCTCGAGGGCCGGCAGGGTGTCGCCCTCGTTGCCGGGGCAGAATGGGCAGGGGTCGTCGGAGTCAGGGGTCGGCTGTCTCGGGATGAAAGGACCCTGGCGATGAGCGCGGTCCGTCGAGACCGTGACCCACCTTCCGGACAGCGGATCGAGGCGAAGCTGATTCACCCTCGCGCTGTATCCTCCTTCCGCCCCGGTAGACGTCGATCGAGCAACCTGCTCAATTGAAAGGCTACTCCTGCCGACCCCGCCGGCAGTGCACAGGGGGGTGATATCGATCTCCGGCGGACAAGCACTGCGATAAGGCCCCCCTTGAGCGCTCCAGCCTACGACGTCCTGCTCCTGTTGCACATCGCGGCGGCTGTGGTGGGCTTCGGCGCGATCGCCGTGGCCGGCCTGCGCGCTCGTGCCGGCCGTCGATCGGCCGATCCTGCGCGAGACGTCTCCCTGAGACGGTTCTTTGCGCCAGGGCCGGACAGGCCGGCCCGCGCCATCTTCCTCGTCCCGCTGCTCGGACTCGGGCTGCTGTTCGGCGGTGACCGCCACGATGTCGGAGCCGCCTGGCCGTGGATCGGGCTATCGATCTGGATCGTCGCCGCCGGCCTGGCCACAGGGGTCTGCTGGCCCGCCGAGCGAGACGCCCAGGAGGCGCTCGGCCTGCTCGACAGGACAACCGATGACGACGGGGGAGCCGTCCTTTCGACCGCCTTCCGGGCATCCTGCCGGCGCATGGAGCGATCCGTGGGGTGGATCTCGATCTGTTTCCTCGCTGCCGTGGCTGTGATGGTGCTGCAGCCCTGATGAGCGACCGCCGTTCCGGCCGCGCCAGGCCTCGATGGGCGCGGCGATCCGGGGCGCAGCAGCCGCGACGGGCGACCGCGGTTCCGGGCCGCGCCATGCCTCGATGGGCGCGGCGATCGCGCCGTGCGCCGTCTGACGCCATCGGCGGGAGCCCTACCGGTAGATTTCCATGGTGGCCCCCGCGGCAGATCCTCCGCCGCGCCGCCGGCCGCCTGCGCCCCGGGTGCGTTCGGCGGAGCGCCTCCGCCAGCGCCGTCGTATCATGCGACGCCGGCGGGCTCTCAGCGTCGTCGGTGTGTTGGCTCTGGTCGCTGTCATCGCCGCCTCCTGCAGCATCGCCTCCGGGTTGGGCACGAAGCGAGACACGAGACCCGGCACCGACGCCGGCACCAGCGGACCGGGAAGCACGGCCGGGTCCTCGTCGAGCACAACCACGACGACGTTCCCCGCCTCCTTCGGCGTCGGCCTCGAGTCCTTCGCCTGGACCGAACAAGGTCCCCATGCGTTCACCGTCAGCCCGACTGGCGGCGAGAGGCCGGGGCGGAAGCTCACGACGCAGATCCTCTACCCGACCATCGCCGGCTCAGGGAGCACCGGGAAGAACGCCAAGCCGGCATCGCAGTACGGTCCGTTCCCGGTCATCGTCTTCGCCCACGGCTTCGACACGCTGCCGTCCACGTACGCGCCGCTGCTGGACGCCTGGGTGAGAGCAGGCTTCGTCGTAGTGGCGCCGATATTCCCCGACGAGAACGCCCGCACAATGGCTGCCGACGGCGGCACGATCGGCAACTCCATCGGGGAGGCGCTCGAGAGCGACCAGAGGAACGAGCCGCACGACATCGCCTTCGTGCTCCACCAGCTGACGACGGTGGTGAACACAGGGGCAAGCGGGCTGCTGAAGGGCGCCCTCAAGACCTCCGACGTCGCCATCGCCGGGCAGTCCGACGGCGGCAACGTGGTCGCCGCTCTGGCCTACAGCTCTGCGTTTACCCGCGCTTACGCGTCGCTCCCTGTGACGCCGAAGGCAGTGGCGGTCTTCTCGGGCGAGTGGCAGCTTGGAGGCGAGCCAACGGTTTCCACCAAGTCGCCGGCTCTCCTCCAGATCCAGAGCGACGCGGATGGCTGTGTCACACCGAAGGTGGCGCTCAAGATGTACTTGAGCCTGCAGGCTCCGGGTCTGCAGCACTGGTTCGTGACGCTTCTCGGAGCTGATCACCTGGGGCCGTTCCAAGGACAGTTGCCCTGGTCTTCAGTGGTGGAAGCCGTGACGACGGACTTCTTCAAGTTGGAGCTCGACTGGCAGGCGGCCGGTGTGTCGGCGGCGACCCTGCACACGGCGGCTACTGCGGGCAACGTCTCGGCCATCACCACCAGGGCCGGCGACGACACGATCCCGTCCGTGAGCTTCAACGGAGGGTGTTGACTCCGCTACGTGAGGGGCGGAGTCCCCATCCGACGATCTACCTCGACCACGCGGCGACGACGCCGCTCCGGCCGGAGGCGTTCGAGGCGATGCGCCCGTGGCTGACGACCAGCTACGGAAACCCATCCGGTACCCACTCACTCGCCCGCGCCGCCCTCCGGGCTGTCGACGACGCACGGGAGCAGGTGGCCGAGCTGCTCGGCGGCGAGCCCGGCGAGGTGGTGTTCACGAGCGGCGGGACCGAGGCGGACAATCTGGCTGTCGCCGGCGCCGCAAGGGGGGCCCGATGGGACGCTGCTGCCGGTTCCGGCCGTCCCGCCGCCCCCGTTTGCTGCAGCGCCGTCGAGCACCCGGCTGTGCTGGAGCCGACGAGGGCGCTCGGAGGGGAGGAGATCGGTGTCGACGCCGGCGGCATCATCGACCTCGACGCCCTCAGCTGTTGGCTGTCCGCCCACGCCGAAGACGCGGCGTTGGTCTCGGTGATGCTGGTCAACAACGAGACCGGGGTGATCCAGCCACTGGCGGAGCTGGCGGCGCTGGTCCGGGAGGTGGCGCCGTCGGCACTCATCCACACCGACGCCGTGCAGGCCGCAGGGTGGCTCGATCTGCCACGGGCGGCCGCCGCCGCCGACCTAGTGACCGTGAGCGCCCACAAGTTCGGCGGCCCGAAAGGTACGGGGGCGCTCTTGATCCGCCCGCCGGCCCGTGGCCGTCTGCATCCCGTGCTGCGGGGCGGCCCGCAGGAACATGAGCTTCGCGCCGGGACCCACGACGTCGCCGGCATCGTCGGCATGGGATGTGCGGCCCGACTGCTGATCTCCGAGTCGCAGGAGCCGGCGCGGGTTGCGCAGCTGGGGGACCGGTTCGTTGCCGGCGTTCTCTCGGCCGTGGAGGGAGCTGTGCCGGCGGTGCCGCGCCAGCTCAGGATCGGGACGATCTGCAATCTCGGCTTCGAGGCGATCGAGTCCGAGGAGTTGCTGTTGATGCTCGACGCGGCCGGTGTGTGCGCCTCCGCCGGGTCGTCGTGCGCCAGCGGGGCCGTTGAGCCGAGCCACGTCCTCATGGCGATGGGGCTATCGGCCGGCGAGGCGAGAGAACACGTCCGCTTCTCGCTCGGACATCGCACCACGGAGGCAGAGGTGGACCAGGCGGTCACCCTGGTGGCCGAGGCCGTCGGCAAGCTTCGCTCTCCGTAGGGGGGTTTCTCGCCGCTTCTTTGCGGCAGGGCGCGCCGAGTGTCGCACCCGTCTGGGAAAATAGAGGCCATGCGAGTTCTCGTCGCCCTCTCCGGCGGAGTCGATTCCTCTGTCGCAGCTGCCCTCCTCGTGGCGGAGGGGCACGAGGTCGTCGGCGCCACGATGAAGCTGTGGGGCGGCGCCTCGGACTCGGGATGCTGCTCGGTCGCCGACGTCGACGACGCCCGTCGCGCCGCCACGAGGATCGGCATCGATCACCACGTGTTCAACTTCACCGAGGAGTTCTCCGCCCGCGTCGTGGTGCCCTACGTCGAGGCACATGGGGCCGGGTTGACGCCCAACCCGTGCATCGAGTGCAACCGGCACCTCAAGTTCCGGAGCTTCCTTGACCGGGCGAGCCGGCTGGGTTTCGACGCCGTGGCCACCGGGCACCACGCCCGCGTGGTCCCGGGCGACGAGCCGCGGCTCCTGCGGGGCGAGGACGTTCGCAAGGACCAGTCCTATGTGCTCTCGTGCCTCACGGCGGCCGAGCTGCGGCGCCTCCTCCTGCCGATCGGCCACCTCGACAAGACGGCGGTGCGGGCCCTCGCTGCCGAGCTGGGCCTGCCCACGGCGGGCAAGCCGGACAGCCAGGACGTCTGTTTTGTCCTGCAGGGGACAGGCGCCGGTGCCAGGGAGCGGTTCCTGTCCGAGCGGCTTGAGCTCCACCCGGCCACCGTCGTCGACCACACCTCCGGCGAGGTGCTTGGCGAGGTGCCGGCGGTCGAGCTGGTGACGGTCGGCCAGCGCCGCGGGTTGAATGTGGGAGGAGGCGAGCGCCGGTTCGCCGTGCGGATTGACGTCGGCCGCCGTTTGATCGAGGTCGGCAAGGAAGCCGATCTGATGGCCGACGGCGTCGTGTTGGGAGAGCGAACCTGGGTGAGGGCCCCACTGCCGGCGGGGTCAGAGGTGATGGCGCAGTCGAGTGCTCACGGACGGCCGGCGAAGGCTGTACTCGTCGGTGACGGGCTGTTGTTCGGCGAGCGACGGCGCCGGGTGGCGCCGGGCCAGACCGTGGCTCTCTATGTCGGCGATGAGGTGGTCGGCTCGGGGATCGTGCGTCCCGGCGATGTCGGAGCCGCCGCGTGACCGACGCCGTCGAGCGATTCGGCCCGGACCAGTCGCTCGACCCTGCTGAGCGGGTGACCGAGCTCCGCCGGATCCTCGCCTACCACTCCGACCTCTACTACAACGCCAACGCGCCCGAGTTGCCCGACGCCGACTACGACGCCCTCGTCGACGAACTGGCGCAACTCGAGGCCGAGCATCCGGAGCTGGCCTCTGAGACCTCGGGCACCGTCGCCATCGGGGCGCCTCCGTCGCCTCTTTTCGCGGCCGCTCCCCATCGCATCCCGATGATGAGCCTCGACAAGGTCGTGAGCCTCGAGGAGCTGCTCGCATGGGGGCGCCGCACCGAGCGTCTGCTCGGCCTCGAAGAGGCGGACGCCGCCTCGCTGCGCCTCGTGGTCGAACCGAAGATCGACGGGCTGTCGATCTCGATCACCTACGAGGACGGCAAGTTCGCCCGAGCGGCGACGCGGGGCGACGGGCGTGTCGGTGAGGACGTCACCAACAACGTGCGCACGATCCACTCGGTCCCAAAGGAGCTGACGCTCGCACCTCACGAGATCCCGCCCGAGCTCGAGGTGCGGGGCGAGGTCTTCCTGCCCATCAGGGCGTTCGAGGAGCTCAATCAACGCCAGGAGGCGGCCGAGCTGCGGCCTTTCGCCAACCCCCGCAACGCCGCCGCCGGCTCACTCCGCCAGCGCGATGCCGGCGTGACCGCCGGGCGGGCACTCGACATCTGGACCTACCAGGTCGTGAGCGCCGCCGTGCCCGGGGCGGCTCGGCCGGAGGAGACGGCCCGGGAGGGCGATGCGGCGGCCGAGCTTGCACACCAGAGCACGTCGCTCGAGTTGCTCAAGCAGGCGGGCTTCCCGGTCAATCCTGAGACGAGAGTGGTCACCGGCCTCGACGACGTCTTTGCCTACTGCAAGGACATTCAGGAGCGGCGGCATTCGCTCGGCTATGAGATCGACGGCGTGGTAGTGAAGATCGACGACCTGAGCCTCCACCGCCGGCTGGGCGCCACCTCCCACGCGCCCCGCTGGGCCGTCGCCTACAAGTTCCCGCCGGAGGAGCGCACGACGCTCCTCGAGGGGATCATGGTCTCGATCGGCCGGACGGGACGGGCAACGCCGTTCGCCAAGCTGCAACCCGTCCGCGTCGGCGGGTCGACCGTGGGGCTGGCGAGCCTCCACAACCAGGATCAGGTCGCCCTGAAGGACGTGCGCCCTGGCGACACCGTTGTGGTCCGCAAGGCCGGAGACGTCATCCCCGAGGTCGTCGGCCCGGTGCTCTCCGCCAGGCCGGAAGGGCTCGACCCCTGGCAGTTCCCGACCACCTGCCCGAGCTGTGGCACCCCGTTCGTCCGGCTCGAGGGTGAGGCCGACACCTACTGCGTCAACCTCGACTGTCCCGGTCAGCGGGTGCAGCGGGTGGCGCACTTCGCCTCGCGGGGGGCGATGGACATCGAAGGTCTCGGCGAGCAGCGGGTCGCCCAGCTGATCGGGGCGGGACTCATAAAGGACGCCGCCGATTGTTACCAGCTGACCAGCGAGCAGCTGGAGAGCCTGGAAGGCTTTGCCGCCATCTCGGCGAGGAACCTGGTGCAGGCCATCGACGCCTCCCGCAGCCGGCCTCTCCCCAATCTCCTCGTGGCGCTCGGCATCCGTCACGTGGGAGGGACCGTCGCCCAGACGCTCTCGGCTGACTTCGGTGACCTCGACCAGATCGTGGGGGCGAGCGAGCAGCAGCTCGCCGAGGCGGAGGGCGTGGGTCCGACGATCGCCGTCAGCGTGGCCCGCTTCTTTGCCTCCGAGCAGAACCGGGCGTTCGTGGAGCGGCTCCGGGCCGGCGGCGTCTCCTTCGGCACGAAATTTGTCTCCGACCTGCCCCAGGTCCTCGCGGGCAAGTCCGTCGTCGTCACCGGGACGCTCGAGGGGTGGTCCAGGGAAGGCGCCGAGGAGGCGATCACCTTGCGGGGAGGCAAGTCACCCGGCTCGGTCTCAGCCAAGACAACGGCAGTCGTGGCCGGGACCTCCCCCGGGGCGGCGAAGCTGACCAAGGCCGAGCAGGGCGGTGTGCCCGTCCTTGACGAGGAGGGCTTCTCGTACCTTCTCGAGACGGGGGAGCTGCCGTGATCGCCGGCTGACCGCCCCACGCGGTGGCGCCTGGCGGCCCGGGCCCGGGCCCGTCCACCCTGGCCACTGCCCAGGGGGCCGCTCGACCCGGCCCTGTCCACCGCAGCCCACCGCCCAGCCGGTAGCCTGAGCGGACATCTCATGACGAGTATCGCAGAACAGGTCGGCCGAGTTGTCGGCGGCCGGTATCGGCTGCTCGCCCCCGTC
>Ga0182024_10005238_pt1 | contig 29198 bp, 20 predicted proteins | sample P32metaG_FD_120480 | JGI IMG/M metagenome (GOLD analysis project Ga0182024, IMG submission 120480) | Permafrost microbial communities from Stordalen Mire, Sweden - P3-2 metaG (Illumina Assembly) | ecosystem: Environmental > Terrestrial > Soil > Wetlands > Permafrost | place: Sweden: Stordalen...
ATTGGGGCATACCAAACGGTGGCAAATAAAACGAATAATTCCCGGTTACCCCGGGAAGATGGAGAAGTGATTGTTGTCGGTGCGTCCGCAGCGGGGCTGTACACCGCTGCGACTGTCGCCCGTGGAGGCCGTCGCGTTAGTGTCTTGGAATCCAAGCCCTGCTTTGACCCACCCGCACGCACATTGATTGTCACCAGTCATTTCCGCAAACAGCTTGGTGCTTCCGCGCGCGAGAGCATCGTAAACGAAATCCGGCGGTTCGAACTTTTTACGGATGGACGTTCCGCGCAAATAGCGCTGTCCAAGCCTGACCTGATCGTAGAGCGTTCGCGGCTTATCCCTGCGTTAGCCCGCGACGCTCAAGGTGCAGGAGCAAATTTATATTTTGACACTCGCTTTCTGGGGCTGGGTCCGAACTCCAGCGGTTTGCGTCTTGAAACAGAAACGGGCGGGAAGCGCGAAGAACTGCACGCCGCAAGCATTGTGGGAGCCGACGGCGCTGCCAGTAGAGTCGCGCGCACGGCGGGTTGGCCCCCGGTGCAAACCGTTCCGCTGATGCAGGCCATTGTGCGGCTGCCCAAGGATTGTCCCGCCGACACGACGCGCGTGTGGTTCGTGCCCGACGACACACCTTATTTTTATTGGTTGGTGCCCGAATCCGCCGAGCGCGGAGCCTTGGGTGTTATCGGCGAACAGGGTACCGACACAAAGAAGCGCTTCGAACGTTTCTTGGAAAAGAAAAATCTGGAACCGATTGAGTGGCAAGGAGCGAGGATTCCGGTCTACCACAAATGGATCCCGGTGCGACGCCGGGTGGGCAATGGCGATGTTTATCTGGTCGGGGATGCCGCCGCGCAAGTCAAAGTCTCGACGGTGGGCGGTATCGTCACCGGATTCCGCGGGGCGCTAGGCGTCGCGGAATCAATATTGAACTCCGGCCGCAGCCCGGAATTGACGGTCTTGCGCCGCGAACTCAGCACCCACTGGCTTATCCGCCGCACCATGCATCGTTTCCAGCAGAAAGATTATTCCCAGCTGGTCGATTTGCTGGACGCCAGCACACGCGCATCACTTGGCGAGATTAACCGCGACGAATCGACCAAACTGCTCTGGAATGTGATACGCCGCCAGCCCCAGCTGGTGCTTTTGGGCTTGCGGGGCCTGCTTATGGGCAGGAGGAGTCCCTCGGCAACCTAGTCCATTCCTGCTCTTCGGGAGAAGCTTGGGACTCCCTTTCCATGCTTAATTCTGCGATGATAGATGTCGACTCTACCAGCGTTTTGCCCCCGCGCTTCGCATTCCGACTTGAGGAGCGTTCCTCTTGAACCTATCGGTGATTGGCTGTGGCTATGTGGGCTTGGTGACCGGGGCCTGTCTCGCTGAGGCGGGACACCACGTTGTTTGCACCGACATCGACACGGAGCGAATCGCCAAGCTTAATGCAGGCATTGTTCCAATCTACGAACGCCACTTGGGCGCCATCCTGGATTCCGCGCGCCAAGCAGGACGCATCTCCTACACGAGCGATGCCGGTGAAGCCATCCGCTTCGGTGACGCGATTTTCATCTGCGTAGGCACGCCACCAAAGGAAAACGGCGAGGCGGATCTATCCGCCATCGATCACGTGGCCCGTCAAATCGCGGAAGAAGCAAATTCTTCTAAATTGGTAATCGAGAAGAGCACCGTGCCGGCGCGTACCGGCCTTGAGTTGCAACGCGCGCTGCACGCGTTTTCGCGGAGAAGCGGAGTTAAATTTCACGTGGCGTCCAACCCGGAATTCCTTCGGGAAGGTACGGCCGTCGCGGATTTCTTCCACCCCGATCGCATCGTTGTGGGCGTCGAAGACGAATTTTCCGCCACGCAATTGCGCGAAATTTATCAACCGATTCTGGAACATCGTTTTCATTGCCCGGTTCACAACGGCGCATGCCCTGCTGATCGTCGGGTTCCATTCCTGGTCACCACCATCAACAGCGCCGAGCTCATCAAACATGCCTCTAATTCTTTCCTTGCTCTAAAAATCAGCTACGCCAATGTGATCGCCGATTTATGCGAAAAAATCGGCGCAAACGTGGATGAAGTGACCCACGCCATGGGCCTTGATCCACGCATTGGGGGACAATTTCTGAAGGCCGGGCTGGGTTTCGGCGGATTCTGCTTCCCGAAAGACGTGCAAGCGTTCATCCACCTTTCTGCGTCCGTTGGCGTGGACTTCGAAATCCTGAAAGCCGCTGAAAAAATAAATAAGCAGCGTATTGATCGTTACTTCGAAAAGGTACGCAAAGCATTATGGATATTAAAAGGCAAACAGATCGCCGTGTTGGGACTGGCGTTTAAACCTAATACTGACGACATTCGGTTCGCCCCTGCGATGGAAGTCGTCAAGCGCCTGCTTGAGGATGGCGCCCACGTTCGCGCCTGCGATCCCGAAGCCACCGAGCGAGCGCAGCAACTATTTCCGCAAGTCCAATATCACGAAGACCCTTTCGAAGCCCTACGAGGGGCCGATGCGGCGCTGGTATGTACCGAGTGGGATATTTTTCGGACGCTGGACTGGGTTCGCGCCGGCAAGCTGATGGCTCGCAAACTGGTGATCGACGGACGCAATATTTATTCGCCGGCGGTCATGCAGGAATTGGGGTTTGAATATTATTCCTTCGGCAGAGAAACATTGCAGTTCGACCGCATCGCAACAGCCTGATTTTAGCGCGCGTTACACCACGTTAACTCGCTTGGTGATTCGCAAATACTTCTTTGAAATACGCCAGCGTGCGGTTCAATCCTTCTTCCAGATTTATTTTCGGTTCCCAATTCAGCAAGCGCTTGGCTTTGCTGATGTCCGGGCAACGCCTCTTGGGGTCATCCTGCGGCAGCGGCTCAAAAACGATTTGTGGCGCCTTGTCGAAATGCTTTCTAATGCGCTCAGCGAATTCCAGAATCGTGATTTCTTGCGGGTTGCCAATGTTTACAGGTAAATGCTCGTCGGTCTGCATCAGCCGGTAAACGCCCTCGATTAAATCGTCCACGTAGCAAAAACTCCGGGTCTGCTTGCCGTCACCATACATCGTCAAAGGCTGCCCCGTGAGCGCCTGAAACACGAAGTTAGGCAATGCACGTCCGTCATTCAACCTCATACGCGGTCCGTAGGTATTGAAAATGCGCACAATGCGCGTATCGACTCCATGATGCCGGTGGTAAGCCATCGTCAGCGCTTCGGAAAAGCGCTTGGCCTCGTCATAAACAGAGCGTGGGCCAACGGAATTAACGTGTCCCCAATATTCTTCTTTTTGCGGAGACATCTCCGGATCGCCGTAACATTCGCTCGTCGAGGCCATGAAGAACTTGGCATTTTTTCGCAATGCCAGCTCTAACGCGTTTTGGGTCCCGATCGACCCCACTTTCATCGTGGCAATGGGGTGCTTCAGGTAATCGGGCGGGCTGGCCGGCGACGCAAAATGTAAAACGTAACTCACTTCACCGTGAACCTCCAGCGACGCGGGTTCGCTGACATCTCTATTTTCCAGCTTGAATTTGGGGTTTTTACTCAAATGCCGGACATTGATTTCCGCACCGGTAATGAAATTATCCAACGCCAATACTTCCCAGCCCTCCGCGATGAGGCGATCGCATAGATGCGACCCCAAAAATCCCGCTCCGCCAGTCACGACTGCCCGCATTCGTCCTCCAAATTGTCAGTTCGCCAGTGTAACGTGCGCTCCGTTGATTGACCACTTCCGCAGCGCAAGATACGATGCCTCAACCCTGATGATTTTCAGCAAGAACTTCGCCCCCGCTAATGCGTCTTCCCGTACGTCTGCCCGCCGTTCTAGTGGTTTGCTCGGCGTTCTACTGTTCCTGGCTGCAATAGTTTGCTTTGTTTATGTGGGCCAGTGGCTCGTCGTGGAAGATCCTCTGGATCATGCGCAAGCAATTGCTGTGCTCAGCGGGCGCATGCCGGTGCGTGCTTTGGAAGCCGCCACGCTCTATCGCGCCGGGTATGCACCGGAGGTATGGCTGACTCGCTCCACAGAACCCGGCAAGTCATTGGGAGAGATGGGCGTGCAATATTTCGGCGAGGAATATTACGACACGAAGATTTTAGTACACGAAGGCGTGCCGCCCAGCGCCATTCGCGTGCTTGATCCGCCTATCCTCAATACCGCCGACGAAATCGAAACGATCAAAGGAGCATTGAATACCAGCCCGGTGCACACTGTCATTATCGTGACCAGCAAGCCACACACGCGCCGCGCTCGCACTCTCTGGCGCCTTCTGAATCACGGGGAAGGCCGCGCCATCGTTCGCGCCGCGTCGCTCGACCCTTACGATCCGGTACATTGGTGGCGTACCACACGAGATACCCTCGACGTGGTGCGAGAACTCCTCGGCCTAATAAACGCCTGGTTTGGATTGCCTCTGGGTCGCTCATAACTCTGTTCTAAAAAAGAGCGGTACCGGTCTTAAAAAAATAAGAACCGCTTGCGGGGACGCGGTACTCGCTCGTCTTCCAATTCCGGCACATGCGGCAAGGCACGTCCTTCAAAAGCGGCCTTCGGATTATCGATAAAAAGTGCCCGGGCCTTCTCTTCTCCAAATTCCTTCTTGACCACTTCGTAGGCGGGCCGCAGTTGGATTGGTCTTGAGCTGTTGTTGTGTGCGTCGCTGGATACAAAATGAATCAGGCCAGCGCCGATCCAGCGCAGCGCATCCTTGTGCGCGCTGGGTCCAAAACGCCCCATTAACGCTCCGCCTGTCACTTGACCGTAGCAACCGTGGCGCACCCAGTTGGCCAGCCGCTCCGGCCTTAAGCGCAGCAAGCGATTGCGCTCAGGATGCGTGATTATGGGCCGGACTCCCGCCAGCTGCATCTCGTGCAGGGTTTGATCCATCGCTGGAGGAATGGCGATCTCGTTGAACTCCACGAGCAAGTAATCCTTCTGATTAATGCAGAAACGCAATGATTGCGTCCGCAGCAACGCCAGGTTTTCCGGATTCAAATGAAAATCGCATCCCGTCGCCAGGGTTAGACGATCTCCTACCGCTTTTTGCAATTCTTTGCACAGTGACCGAATCTTGGGGTAATCGAAGAAGTATTCGCTGTTGGAATGGGGGGTGGCCACGAGGTGGGTCGTGCCGTCGGCGATGGCAGCCTCTGCCATTTCCACCGACTCTTCCATGGTTTTTGGACCGTCATCGAGTCCAGGCAGGACGTGGCAATGCAAATCAATCATGGTTGGGCAAAAGCCGGCACGCTTCTGTATCTTCGCTTATTCCGAGCGGCAGCGCCAACACCCGGTAAACAAGCTGTAAACACCCCCGCAGTGCGCTTGTTTTTGTGCTCGCAGATACTGTTAAGATTTAATTGTCCCGGATCTCACCGCCCTGACGGGGCCGCTGCACCTCAACAAACCGGATAGCGGTCAAAGAGCAACTTACAATCGAGCGAGGAGTACCACGAATTCATGCCTATCGAGAGGAAACCCGAGTTTTTTAAAGGCGCCCAACTGAAAGTCGGAATCATCGGCTGCGGCTATGTAGGGCTGCCGCTGGCGCTGCGCTTCGCAGAAGCGGGCCACAGAGTCACAGGATTCGACACCGATCCCAAAAAGGTGTCCATGCTCAACGCTGGGAAGTCTTACATCGAACACATTCAGCAAACCAAGATTCAACAGTTCGTGAATAGCAAGCACTTCGGCGCCACAACCGATTTCGAAAAGTTAAAAGACTGCGACGCCATCATTATCTGCGTGCCGACACCGTTGGATGAACGCCGTGAACCCGATCTTAGCTACGTGGAGCAAACCGCCCTGGCCATCCAGCCCAACCTGCAAAAAGGTCAACTGGTTGTCCTGGAATCGACCACGTACCCAGGCACCACCGAAGAGCTGGTGCTTCCTATTCTCGAAAAGACGGGCCTACGCTGCCCCATCGCAACCGGGCCGCAGAACGAAAATATCCCGGTGGATTTCATGCTGGCCTTCTCACCCGAGCGCGAAGACCCCGGCAACAAACAGTACGGCCTGGCGCAGATTCCTAAGGTCGTGGGCGGCATCAACCCTCCAAGCACGCGCGCCGCACTAGCGCTCTACGCGCAGGTGGTGGCCAAAGTCGTTCCCGTCAGCTCCACGCGCGCCGCGGAAATGACCAAATTGCTCGAGAATATTTTCCGCTGCGTAAATATTGCGCTGGTGAATGAACTCAAAATGCTGAGCCTGCGAATGAATATCGACATCTGGGAAGTGATCGACGCGGCGGCTACCAAGCCATTCGGCTACATGCCTTTTTACCCGGGCCCAGGGCTCGGCGGCCATTGCATTCCTGTGGATCCGTTTTATCTATCCTGGAAGGCGCGCGAGTTTGATTTTTCAACTCGCTTTATCGAACTGGCCGGTGAAGTAAACACCGCCATGCCATACCACATCGTCGATGCCATCGCCGCGGCACTCAATAACCACCAGAAAAGCCTGAAGGGATCAAAACTTCTGATTCTTGGCGTGGCGTATAAGAAAGACGTCGACGATTTGCGCGAATCGCCATCACTGAAAATTATGGAATTGCTCAAGCAGCGCGGCGTGGAATTTGACTATAACGACCCGTACTTTCCACAGCTGCACAAAATGCGCCACTATAATTACGAAAACATGAAGTCGGTGCCCATCAATCCGCAAACGTTGGCAAGCTACGATGGCGTCGTCATCGCTACCGACCACACCAGCTACGACTACACTGCGATTGTCGATGGCTCGAAGCTAGTAGTGGATACCCGCAACGCTACACGCCGCGTCATGCGTCATCGCGAACGAATCGTTCTCTGCTAGCTGCCAGAAAAAAGAACCACGCTCCGCCGGCAGGATGTAATTGTCAGCCGCACGAGTTGTATTACTGCGTTTTCACCAGCTCTACCCGGGCCGTAGCGAACGGCAAAATCGCTTCCAGCAATACCGGCATGCGGGCCTCGTTATTCGTCAAATACAGCGTGAAATGCGCATCTTTCATCTCGGTGCCGTTGTCGAGAACTCGTAGCTCGATCTTCATCGCGTGAAAGCTTCCCGCCGGCACAGTAACTTTCTCGTCTTTCCCCTGCAGCTTGGCGTACACATCGTAAAGCTTATGTCCGTCGTAGACGGGGCTGCGCACTTGCGGTGTTTTGGCCCAATCCACGATGCGTAAATACTGCATCATGCCCAGCGGATCACGCGTGCCCGGCAGCACCCGCGCCGCTGCGGCGTCTGCCGGAGCCGGTTCCCTGTTTGATGCTGTCATGCGCTGCACGGAGTTTACGGTCTGGCCCTTCTCGTTCAGATGCATTTCATACTGCATGCTCACCAGGCTGGATGTGTCGCTGTAGGAATCAAACTGATCGTCCAACGGGAACACCATGCGTAGCGGATTTTCCGTGTGCACAAAAGCCTGCAAATGCCACGCGTTCTTTCCCAGAAAATTTTCCCCATCCTCAACTTTCAAGCTCAAGTTGGCAACCGCGTTCAGCCTCGACACATTGGCGGAGTATGCCCAGATTTCTCCCACTCGGATCGGTGAAGCAGGCGCCACGACTACTGCGGGCTCTGCAGCGGGCTTTTTGGCCTCAACCGGCTCTGGGGCCGCTTCTGATGGCGGTGGCGGCGGCTCAGTGTTTGCGGCCTCACGCGGAGACGCTGCGGGCTGCAACACGGTCGCCACGCCCGGCTTAGGTGAAATTTCTCTGCGGGTATGAATCTGATACGCGGCGATTCCGCCGACTAGTAACGCCAACAATACGACCCCGATCGTAATCCGATTGCTCATACTTTATGAGTGACGCTCCCTTGAAACAGTCCTTTGCGCTTCAAACATCCGTCGTACAATAAAACTCGCTCGCGGCCGCCGGAACAATCTCGCACGTGTCGCTTCTACTTTGAGCGTATCAAAACGCGGACCGCGCGTCTTTGCATGGTCTTGCGGGAGCCTCCCGTAGCTTAATGCTCGGGAGCATTACCAGGAGGGTCTTCGCTATGCGCTACCTTGTGACCGGCGGCGCCGGTTTCATCGGTTCCAACACGGTCGACGAACTTGTCCGACGCGGTCATAGCGTAGTGGTGCTGGACGATTTGTCCGCTGGCAAAGAAGAAAATCTCGCCGAAGTCCGCAACAAAATTACTTTCATTAAAGGCAATATCACCGATATCGAAGTCATCCGCAAAGCGATTTTCGAAGCCGATTATGTGATCCACCTTGCCGCGCGCACCTCCGTGCCTTATTCCATGAAGGACCCCATCGAAACGAACCGCATTAACATCGATGGAACCTTGAATGTGCTAGTGGCTGCGAGGGACGCGCGGGTTAAGCGTATCGTTTTTGCCGCTTCCTCTTCTGCCTACGGTGAAACGCCCACTTTGCCAAAGACGGAAAACATGCAGCCCATGCCCATTTCTCCCTATGGCGTTACGAAATATGTCGGCGAACTTTACGCCCAAACGTTTGGCCGCTGCTTCGGGCTCGAAAACGTATGCCTGCGCTACTTTAATATTTTCGGGCCGCGCCAAGACCCTAGCTCGCCTTACTCCGGCGTGCTGGCGAAATTTTGTTCGGCATTCCTGGAGGAAGCTGAACCTGTCATCTATGGCGACGGTACTCAGTCGCGCGATTTCACTTATGTCGAAAACGCTGTGCAAGCCAACCTACTGGCCTGCGAAGCCCCCAGCGCATCAGGAAAAGTTTTCAACGTAGGAACCGGCGGTCGCGTCAACCTCAATGAAATCGTGGCGGCTCTCGGCAACCTCTCCGGCAAGCCCCTTAGGCCGCGATACGACCCGCCGAGAGATGGCGACATTCGCGACTCTCAAGCGGACATTTCTCTAGCCCGAGCCATTCTTGGTTATGAGCCGACTGTTGGCCTGGAAGAAGGGTTGCGTCGCACGTTTGAGTGGTATCGCGCCGGGCAAGCCAAACCACTGGCCAAATCCTGAACCGTTTACTTATTGCTTCGAGCAGCAGCTTCGCGGATCCAGACGGGCCAGCGCTATACTCACGCTGTGGGCGACTCAAAGAAGGAACAGCAGCACGAACCGCACCTTTATCTTGGCAGCTCTGCGTTTACTGCCGCGGGTTGGCAAGGGGTCTTCTATCCCACCGCGCTGAAATCGCAGGACTTTTTATCGTTTTACGCACAAAAATTTGACAGCGTCGAAGTAAACTCCACCCTTTACGGATGCCCTACGCCGCGCACCGTTGCCAATTGGAACGCCAAAACTCCCGACAATTTCATTTTCTCCGTCAAGTCACCGCGCTCCATCACGCACGACAAAATCCTCGTCGACTGCGACGCCGAGCTCGAAGAATTTCTTACCACGATGGAAATCTTGGGGCCGAAGTTAGGACCGATCTTATTTCAGTTCCCGCAATTCAGCCCCGGCGTATTCCCCGATCGCCATGCCTTTACGGACAGGCTCGTGCCGTTCTTAAACAAGCTGCCTGCCGGGCGCAAACACGCTGTCGAGATTCGCAACCCGGAATTTCTGGATGCGGAATTTGCGGACTTGCTTCGTCAACACGGAATAGCGCTGGTGCTCCCGGATCTCCCATACATGCCACGTCCGGAAGACCTGGCAAAAAAGTTTGATCCCATCACCACGGATTGGACGTACATTCGCTGGCTCGGCGACCGCAAAGGCATCGAGTTGCAAACCACGACCTGGGACAAAACGATTGTTGACCGCACCACTGAGTTAAGCAGATGGGTAGAGTTTTGCTATCAGATCAAACGGCGCGGCATCACCATTTATGCCTACGCGAACAATCACTATGCAGGCCACGGGCCAGCCACCATACGTCATTTCCGCGATCTTTGGCAGAAAAAAGGCTTTCCTCATTTACCCGAGCCTGTGCCACAAGTAGTTCCCGCAAAACTAGATCCGCAGGTGAAGCCTAGGTCAAAGCAGCCTCCCAGCCAGCCTTCGCTGTTCGATTAGCGCCGTTCGCTCTGTTCGAGGCACACGAAGCTTAGTCAATTACGGTTGGACGGTAGGTCCGTAACTCAGCGGCTCACCACTCTTAGGCACGTCGTAGTTGTTCCAAAACCACAGCGGCTCCAATTTTTTCTGTTCTGGCCAGACTTTATCGAGCGTGTCGCCTTCAAACAGTTCGCCGTTTTTCATCACCCAATGAATGGTGTTGGTGTTGTGAATGTCGTCCAGCGGATTTTTATCAAAAATAATCAAATCCGCCAATTTTCCAGGCTCGATGGAGCCTAGATCCTGGGGCCGTCCGACAATTTTTGAGCCGTTCGATGTAGCACATCGCAATACTTCCATCGGCGTCATTCCGCCGCTGGCCAGCATCCACATTTCCCAGTGATATCCGAGCCCCTGCAACTGACCGTGGCTTCCTACCCCCACCAAGGTTCCGGCGCGTTGCAACTTGGCCACCTGCGCCGCCAATTTAGGAAACGCGTATTCGTCTTTGCGAAACCATTCCGGCCGGCGCTTGGTCTTTTCATCAATGATTTTGTGCGGCGTAAAATGATTCAGCTTGGCGTTGTCATGCACTTCGCTGTACTCGTACCAATAATCTTCCCCAAACGGACCGCCATAATTCACGATCAGCGTGGGCGTCTCGGATATTCCAGATTGCGCGAACATCTGAATCACATCCTTGAAGAGCGGCGTGATTGGCAGGGTATGTTCGTTGCCATGGAAGCCGTCGATCACGTGTGTCAGGTCGAGCTTTAGATCCAACCCTCCTTCCGTGGTGGGCATCATCTCCAGCTCTTTTGCTGCCTGGACCATGAACTGCCGTTGCTTGCGATTGCCCACAATGTAGCTCTTGATGTTGTGCGTGCCGTAATATTTTTTATATTTCAGCAGCACGCCTTTCACTTCTTCCACAGATTGGAAGTTATTGTCGGAAAACACCCCCGGACCCGTAGAGAAGGCACGTAGTCCGATAATGTCTCCGCTGTCCACCAGATCCTGATAGGCAAAAGTGTCATTTGTGCCAGTCTGCACATCCAGCCCGGTGGTCACACCATAGGCGAGGTTGGCGAGGAAAGCCCAATTCTGCGTGTCCAAAATCCCGCGCCGAATTTCCGTCCAGTGCGCGTGCGTGTCGACAAAACCGGGTGAGATGGTTTTCCCCCGCACGTCAAAAATCTTTGCCCCCGCCGGTGCGCTGCCGCGCCCGCCCACGCTCTTGATGCGATTGTCTTCGATCACGACGTCGGCGTTCTTAAGCACCTCGTCGCCCTTCATGGTCACCACCGTCGCACCGCGAAGCACGATGCTGCCCTTCGGTGTTTTGCGTGGAACTTCCAGCGTCACGGAAATCTCTTCGACGTTTTTTTCCTCTTCCTTTAGTTTCTTTGCCTCTTTCTTCTCGTCCTTTTTGCCATCCTTCTTATCGTCAGGTTTTGCGGCATCCGCCTGTTTGCTCGCGTCCGCGTCTTTCTTGTCAGAATTTTGGCCAGCGTCTTCCTTCTTATCGCCATCTTTTTTGTCTTCGTCCTTCTTTTCGTCTTTGGGGGGCTCGAACGAACCGGCGCTCAATGGCTCGCGAAACAGGCTGGAGCCGACGGCCCATGTGATAGTTTTGCCGTCGTCGGCCCAGGCAAAATAGTCCGCACCAATATCGGTAAGGCGTTTCACCGCCACCGCCGGAGTCATCACGTTCACAGTGGGCGCTTCACCGCCCACCGCTGGCATGGCGATCAGATACAGCTGGTTCATGACATGGGCCAGCACCCATTGCCCGTCGGGACTGGCCTGCACATCATCCGCGGGTATCGGTTCCTCAAAAAAGTACAGACCCTGGCCCTTCACCTGAAGATGCGTTCGCCGATCCGTGCCATCGTAACGAAGCGATATAAGTCCCTGCGGTGTGTAGACGTAGATACGATCTTTCTCGTGCGTGAAATGCGGTGCACCCGCCCCGCGCGCAGGCAAAATCAGGTTGGCTTCGCCGCCTTCCGCGGGAATCCACACCAGGTCGGCGTTGCCCGTCTGCCCCCCGTCAAATTCACTGTTTTCGCGATCGTAGGCGTTGCCGCGCAGCGCCACGATTTTGGTTCCATCCGGAGACCACGCCGGATTGCTGTAGACCGCTAGTGATTTGGAAAGTTGTACCGGCGTTCCGCTCTCTGACGGTACTTTCCACAATTGCCCGCCTTCGCTGGACCACGTTACGTAAGCGATGAACTTTCCGTCCGGAGACCACGCCGGCTGAAACTCATGCCCATTTCCACTGGTCAGGCGCTGAGGCGTGCCATGCGGCAAATCCATGGTGTACACGTGAGTCATGGCAGAAAACGCCAGCCTCTTGCTGTCCGGCGATTCCACCGGGTCCATGATCAGGCGCACTTTTACGGAACCTTGCTCCACACGTTGCGGAAAATCCAGCTTCGGTCCGATGTCCTGCGACACTTGCGCCGTAAATGGAATTACCTTTTCTGTGCCGGAAGCCAGATCCAGCCGACGGATTTTTCCGTCCTGGTTGTAGACAATTTCTTTCCCGCCGGGTAGAAATGCGAACCCGGGAAAAACGTCGCGCGTGAATCTGGATTCCTGATCGTCGCGCGTTACCGGGTATTTCACCCAGTGGTCTTCTCCAGTTGCCAGATTGCGCCGGCGCAGCCCGGTTTCCGTTTCATAGCGCGTCACGTATACGAGTTGCTTGCCATCCGGGGACAATGCGGGACGAAAGGCGCTCTCTGGCTGTGCGATGATTTCGTCTTCGTCACCGGTTTTGCGATCGCGCCGGACAATCTTCCACAGCGGAAATTGTGCGTTATAGCTAAACGGCCCTTGCCGCACGGCGTAATACAGATACTTTCCGTCCGGTGAGGCCACGACGCCCATGGCATTGTGTCTTTCCCTTCGCGGCGTCGATGGCGCAGGCTTGGACTTGGTGATTTGCACGCCTGTGCCGCCATCCACATGGAACATCCACAACTCATACGAGCCGATGCCAAACGGCATTTTCGAAGCAATGATGTATTTCCCGTCGGGAGTCCACGCAGGCGATGCGAAATCGTCGGAAGTATTCTTCGAGACTTGTTTTACGCCGGTTCCGTCGGGATGAATGATCCAGATGTTTTCGCTGCCTTCGCGATCCGAGATAAACGTGATCCATTGCCCATCCGGTGAAAACCGCGGCTGGCTGTCGAACGCCATGCCGCCGGAGATCAATTTGGCCCGCCCGCCTTCGATGGGCAGCGTGTATAGGTCGCCCATCAACTCAAACACGATGTTCTTGCCATCCGGGGAGACGTCCAGCGATAACCAGGTGCCTTCGTCAGTGGTAAACGTGATCTTGTGGTCGGGCTTCAGCGGAAGCCCCTTTTTCTCGTCCTTTTTGTCATCTTTTGTTTCGTCTTTTTTGTCTTCTTTCTTGTCTTTATCCTGAGGCTGTACCTGCCCGTGATCCTGTTCATCTCCAAGCACCAAGGATTGTTGGTCCGGACCCGTCTGGAGTCCACGCAACGATTCAGCGCAGATCGCCGGGGCACCCATCGCAAAGAGCAGCGCCACAACTACAAGGAAGGCCGAGAACATCACCGCGCTACACACACCCCTGTGATTCGAAATCATCCCCGTATACCCTCCGTGGTGATTTGGATGCGTAAAAATCTAATTTATCTTTGGCCTGCAGGGCACGACACTGTCAGAAAAAGACCAACGGCGAACCGCGCCACGAACAATTCCGGCCCCGGGTAAGCCCATGCTTGTACTTTCTTCGGGGGACTTTTCCGCCTTAGGATATTTGCAAAGTTGGGCATCATACTCCGCTCGGCTTCTTTACGCACCATGTCTTTACCCCGCGAAGCCATCGATTCGGGGGTAGGAATATATCCCGAAGCACACTGAGGCTTTAGGCAACCACACTGCGCTGGGCGTCGCGGTTCCCCCTCGTGGTTCAGTACAATTGAATTAGGAACAGGTACTTCGGAATCGACGCTCAACCGATTGCTTACGATTCGGTGGCGCGGCCACCGGTATCACTTGGAACTCTGAGGGATGAACGAAGAATGGGTGCGTTGGAATTAGTGGCTAACGGACCGCTGTTGATCGCCCCGGCGGAGCGTTCCGATACGCTAGATTTGTCGCTGGTTCTTCCTACTTATAACGAAGCATCCCACATCGGTACTGTAGTCGAGCAGGTCATCATGGCGCTCGATTCTGTTCCCGCGCTCACTTACGAAATTATCATCGTGGACGACGACAGCCCCGATCGCACGTGGGAAAGGGCGCTGGAGTTATCGCACCGGTTCCCGCAGGTTCGGGCCATCCGCCGACAGGGAGAGCGCGGACTGTCCACCGCGGTTTTGCGCGGCTGGCAAATTGCGCGAGGTGAAGTTTTTGGCGTGATGGATGCGGACATGCAGCATCCGCCGCAAAGTACCGCCGAACTGTGGCGTGCCATGTCGCACGGTGCAGACTTGGCCGCGGCCAGCCGCTACCTCGAAGGCGGTGGGGTAAGTGACTGGAGCCTGCCGCGACGAGTTATCTCGCGCTGCGCACAATTGCTAGGACTAATAGTGCTGCCCGAAGTAACCGGCAAGGTCAGCGATCCCATGAGCGGTTTCTTCATGGTGCGACGATCAGCGTTGGAAGGACGCGAGCTGAAACCGTTGGGATACAAGATCCTGATGGAGGTGCTCGCTCGCGGCGAAATAGGAAAGATTTCCGAAATTCCCTACGTTTTCCGCGAACGAGCGGAACGTGCCAGTAAAGTTTCCGCTGCCGTTTGCGCGCAATACCTGGAACACCTGGGGCGCATCCGCATTCACCTGCTCAAGACCTCGCCGTTTGTGCGCTTTTGCATTGTTGGAGCCAGCGGCACGTTGATAGACACCGCCATGCTGTTTCTGCTCAGCGATCCGCGCACCCTGGGCTGGGGACTGCTGAAGAGCAAGATCATCGCCGCCGAACTGGCGCTCACCAACAATTTCATCTGGAACGATCTGTGGACCTTTGGAAAATTCTCCAGCCACCAAAGTGGGTTCCGGCAGCGCGCCCGGAGATTTCTGAAATTCAACTTACTATGCTCAGTGGGAATACTTCTGAATTTGATTATTCTGGATACCGGCGTCAAGGTCTTCCACATCAACCGCTACATCGCAAATTTGTCGGCGATTTTGCTGGTCACGTTTTGGAATTACAATACCAACCGCAAACTTAGCTGGCGTACCACCGCAAAAGAATAGAAAATAACCGGCATGACAAAGTTTAAAGCAAAAGCAGTCAAACTGGCGTTGGTGTGCGCATTTTTGGTGTTTATAACGGCCGGCATAGCGATTCCACAAATACAATCGCAAAGCCGGCCAGCCGATCGAACCGCGACTGACCAAATGGCCCGCGACATCTTCAAACAATTGATTGAGATCAACACCACCGATTCGGTAGGTAATGTGACCACTGCTGCGGAAGCTATGGCCAAGCGGCTGCGCGATGCGGGCTTTACCGAAAAAGACGTCATCGTGGCCGGGCCAAACGAGAAAAAGAAAAACCTGGTGGCGCGCTTCCGCGGAACAGGCGAGCGCAAACCGATCCTGGTCATCGGGCACCTGGATGTGGTGGAAGCGCGCCGCGAGGACTGGACTACCGATCCTTTCCAGTTCGTGGAGAAAGACGGCTTTTTCTATGGTCGCGGCACGAACGATATGAAGGCCGGCGACGCCATGATGGTCACAAATTTTATTCGTCTGAAGAAAGAAGGCTACGTGCCTGACCGCGATTTGATCCTGGCGTTGACTGCCGATGAAGAGGGCGGCAATTACAACGGTGTGCAGTGGCTGGTTACAACGCACCGCGGCTGGATCGATGCGGAGTATTGCATCAACCTGGACGGCGGCGAATTCATAAAAGATCACGGGAAACGGCTGCTGGCGGCGATGCAGGGCAGCGAAAAAGTGTACGTGGATTACACGTTTGAATCCTTAAATGCCGGCGGACATAGCTCGGAACCAGTGCGCGACAATGCCATTTATCACTTGTCTGCAGCTTTAACTCATCTCCGCGACTTCGATTTTCCGGTACATACCAATGAAATCACGCGAAACTTTTTTGCTCGTACCGCGGAAATTTCGCCGGGCAGCAACTCGGCGGATTTGAAAGCCGTGGCGAAAGATCCGCCAGATCTTGCGGCGGCGGCCCGCCTGTCTGAAGAGCCCTACTACAATACGCTGCTACGAACTACTTGTGTGGCCACCATGTTATCGGGCGGCCATGCCCCGAATGCGCTGCCTCAAACAGCGCGAGCAAACGTGAACTGCCGAGTTTTCCCCGGGGAAGATCCCGAAGAAGTGCGCAAAACGTTGCAGCGCGTGGCAGCCGATCCAAAAGTGACGGTAACGCAAATACAGCAACTCGGTGTCGACGGGAAACCTGAACCGGCGGTTACTGTGCCACCTTCGCCTTTGGTGCCCGAAGTGGTTGCGGCCATGGAAAAAACCATCGCTGAGACCTGGCCCGGAGTGCCTCTCGTGGCAACGATGTCGGCGGGGGCGAGCGACGGAAAGTTCACTCGTGTGGCAGGGATTCCGACGCTAGGAATTGCGTGCATGTTTTACGAGCTGGGTGACAATCGCGCGCACGGCAAAGATGAACGGTCCGACGTGCAAGATTTTTACGACGGGGTCAATTTCAATTACAAATTGATGCGGGCGCTCAGTTCTGGCAATTAATTTCGCACGCTAAACGTCAGCCGCACTTCAAAAACGAACGTGTCAAAACAAAGGGTGCGACAGCGAAGTACCCAATCAGGAACCTGCCACACGAATATATTCCAAGCCTGCGAGGTCTTGCCACTCGCCGTTCTGCATCTCCTGTAGCGCCCAGTGATAATCATCATTGTTTTTGCGGTGGACGACGACGCGAAGGTCGGCCATTTGGCCCTGGAGATCTTCCCCGCGGAATCTGATTTTCATTTCGTTGCCTTCCACCTGGACAGGGCCTTGTGTGATGCCGTTGTGTGCGTCCATGTACCACACCGCCAAAGTTTTGTCCGCGGGATTCCAGAAAAAATTGCCGTCGTAGGTGTGCGCCGCACCTTTATCGGAAACAAAGTGCGTGGTGAAACGGATATACGCGTTGTTGTCTGACCACTGGTAGCGGGTCTCGATCCGCAGCATGCCCGGGCCCAGCTTGGTGGCATCGGCAGTCCAGAGGCCCCCGACGAGCCAGCCCAGGACCTGGATGGGTTTCGTGGTCTCTGCCGGTTTTTCAGCGGATGTGGAAGTCAGAGATGATGCTGAGCCAACAGTCGCTGGCGTTTGCTCTGAAGTTTTGTTCTGCGCTTGTGCGCGTCCCCAGAAGGACGCATTCAGAAGCAGTAGCGTGCCTAGGGCCACACCGGCCAGCCCTGACCACGACTGCAGGCGAACCTTCATGGGCACCATTCTAGCGGGAACGCGCGCAGAAACGACAGCCACTCTTCAATCTCAGACAGCGATGGTCAGCTCGCAGCCGCGGATTGACCGAAGGATTTAATGGCGACATCTTCGTCATCCATAACGTCGAAAACGGTGTACAGCTTGGTGATTTGCATCACGCCTTCAACCTTATCTGTCAGGTTGACCAGCTTCAATTCGGCGCCTTGTTTTCGCGCGCTGGTGAAGGCGCTGACCAAAGACCCCAGGCCCGAGCTATCGATGTATTGAACGTCAGCGAGATTGAACAAAATTTTCTTCTGCCCTTTGCTTAACAGTTCGGTGACCAGGTCGCGCACCGCGGCACTTTCCTGGCCAAGGGTGATACGACCACTGACGTCTACAACGGTCACCCCACCAACTTGTCTAGTGCTTGTCTTCAAATCCATTGGCAGCCTCCGCATCCATTCTGATGCTGAACGTTCGTCATAGCATCAAAGTACTTGCCTAGGGGGGAACTTCCAGGCGACCCCACATTAGCGCAATTTGGGGCGATACGGGGGGAAATCGCTCTCCAGATCAAGGCGCCACGACCTTCTATCTCCACAGGGATACCGATCAGGTCGTCTCTCACTTTTTGGCAGCGACAGCAGTCTCCCCCAACGCCTTAGGAACTGGAAAAACTGATAAAGAAAAACCGCACCCCGTTAAGGGTGCGGTTTAGGTGTTTAACAGGGAGCGGTCATTGAAACTAAAGACTATTGTTGGTTGGGCGCTGCAGCGGGCGATGTCGGCGCCTGACCATTGACGCTAGGTGCCTGCTCATCGGGGCCGTTGGCGCTGGCTGCGACGGGCTTAGAGGACTCGCTGCCGAAGCGGGTCAGGTACGGCATGAACGGAGTGACCTCAAAGGGCATCTTCTCTCGTTCGGCGACGTTACCGATGGGCTTGGCCTTAAGAAGCTCAAGTTTATCGTTCCAGGAGTCGAGCTTCACGCGTCCGCCGATGGGCAGCGCGGTAACCGCCACCGTTTTCTTATCGGCATCCGCGGGCATGTTGACTTTTACGTCAGTCAGCAACACCCGATTGCCTAGGTGCGGGCTGATGAGATTGGGAATTTCTTTCTGCCGGGTATCGACCGCGGCAACGAAGAGTTTGGCGCTGGCCATTTGATTGGCGTAGGGAGACTTGGCAAGCAATTCGGCGGCTTTGGCACTGGCGGCGGTTTCTTCCGCAGGAGTACGCGCAAACCCAAAGTGGCGGAAGGTATCCTTATCCTGCACGCCCAACAGCTCATCGAAGAAGGCGTAGGACGAATCGAGGCGGTGGCCAAGAACGACGTGGCCAAGCTCGTGGGCAATCATGGTAGCGAGGCTGGCTTCATCGGGCAACACGTCGATCAAGCCGCGGCTCAACACGATGGTATGGCCGATCGTGAACGATTCCAGCGTCGATGTCATCATGACTCGGCAACGCACATCGGGATCGATGTCTAGATTGTTGGTGACTTCCAGGTTGTTGACGACGGTCTCGAGAACTTTGTCCACTTCGCCTTTGGGGGCGATCAAGCCCATCCGTTGCAACCGGTCGATCACATTATCTTCGGCTTGGCGGTCCCAGGAGCGCTGGGCCTGCACGGGAGTAAGATCGTTGGCGTTTTTAGTCTCGTCGTCTACAGGGGTCTCCACGAGCACCTTGGTCAACTCCTGCTCCTGAGCAGAATGGCCGAGGTTATAGCCCCACAGGCGAGTCTGCGCTTTGAAATCGAGTTTCTTGGCCAGCGCGTAATGCAACTCGCGCTCTTCGCTGTACACGAAAGAGGGGAGCCACAGCCCGGGCTGGACGTTGGTACGCCAGCTATCGAAGTGGAAATACCAGCTGGAGTGACCGCCGCCACCATACGCGCCGTTGAACCGCACCACGTTATAGTCCTGGTCTTCCACCCAGATACGTCCGATGAAGCGGCCTTTACCGGACTTCTCGGCCGGAGTGACGTCGAAAACTAGGCAACGCACTTCACCCAGGAATTCACGGCGCACGTAGTCGAACTTGTAGTGCTGCTTATCAAAGCCGTTGGTATCAATAAAAATCATCTGCAAAAAGCCGTCCGGCAAATATTGCATGGCGAAAGAAAAGAAATTCCCGATGCCAGTGAAGATTTTTTTGCCTTTCCCGCCGGTCTCGGAAAGTGAGACAAGTTCAACACCTTTGGAAAATTGCGCACGACCCAGAAAATATTTGTCGCCAGCGGGAATATACCCGAGGTCCTTGTCGGGCTTGAGGTTCTGAATGTACGTTTCGACTAACGGCGTGTATTGCGAGATCTGGTTATTCAGGCGATTTTCGTTGATAACCACGCGGTCGATGACCTCGTCCATGGTTTTGGCCGTGCCTCGTTGTTGCGGAGGCTCGGGCGCCGCAGATGCGGCAAGTACTGCGAGGCTGCTGAACGCGGCAACCGACAGGAACGAGCGCCGGATGGCCGATGCTAACGTGCACATTTTCTTCTCTCCTCAGGACGCCATGTGGAATTCAATCCGCACGCGCGCCGGAAAATCAACGGGCTGATTGTCTTGCTTCGCTGGCTTAAACTTAATTTGTTCGGCCGCCCGAACGGCAGCTTCATCCAAGCCGTGGCCTAAACCGCTGATAACGCGGTTAACATGCACGGTGCCATTGGCAAGGAAAATCAAATCCAGGACAACGTCGCCTTCTAATTTTAGATTACGACCTTCTGCGGTGTACTCGGGACGGGGCTTGTCCAGAATGGTAACGGACGATGTGCCACTAGCCACGGCCTCGGCCTTTTTTTTCGGTGCATCGCTGACCACGGATTCATCTGCAAAGCCAGTGGATTGCACGGAACCCTTTCTGCCTCCGCCTTGCGGGGGATTTGCAACGCCGTTGCCGAAGCCTGTACTGGCTACCGTCCCCTTGATGCCCTTGTCGCCGCCAGTACCGTTGCCATAACCGGGACCGCCGGGAAGCGCAGGCGAACCTTTGCGATTGATGTTTGTAGCCTTATTAGGATCGCCGTTTCCAGGAAGGCCTTGCGGATCGCCGAAGCCACCGGTCTGAACCTTGTTCACCGGGGCCACCACCGTAGCGGGAGCGGCGCTGCCACTGTTTAAGTTATTGAGTTTTACGTCTTCGCGCGGACGCTTGGGCTGATCGCTGGCCGTGTCGATTTTAGCCGCTTCTAAAACGGGAGCCAATTCTGGAGCCTTGGCTTCCACCTTTTGCGTCTTGGGCTGTACTACTTTTGGCGTCACGAAAATATGCGGCTGCTGCGGGTTCAGCTTTACCGGTTCAACCACTTCCGGCTTCGGCTGCGGTGGAGGAGTCTTGGCCTTGATCTTGGGCGGAGGAGGGGCAACCGGAATTTCTGTCAGCGGTTGCGCTAACTCGACCACATCCATATGTAATGCGGTCTTAATCCTCTCCGGATAAAGCAGCGGCACCAGTAGCACCAGGATAATGCAAACAACCTGGACTGCAGCGCTTAGGCCAATTTTTCCCCACCGGGGTTTACCTTCGGGTAAGAGTTCGAGCCGTGCGGCAACCGGTTTGGTGCCAATAGCGCGGCGCCAAGCTTCCTGATTCGCCGATGAGCGGGAACGCGCATCAAAGCCGACGCCCATAGTCGTTTTCAGTGGTTGATCAGAAATCATTGTCGTCATCCGTATGCTCGCCTAAAAAGGTGCCGCCTATGGGTTTAAGAAACTAGAAAGGCCAAATGACCCGAACTTGCAAGAACGGGCTGTCTCATTTCTAGAAGTACCACAGTACGTATCGAGGGGGCCGAGATCGAATAGGACTTTCGTACCAGCGTCGCCAAGTCGCTAATGATAATCATGCCCCGCGGACACAATCCTACACACCATGCGTTAACCCATTATGAGCGGTTCAGTTGCGGGCCGGGGCGCAACATAGCTTATAGGATACAGCAAAGCAGAATAGGGGTGCCTTGCAAATGTGTTACGGTTTTCAACAGATCGGGATAAGCTGACGCATATTTCATGACGTGGTCGGGCCATCTCAAATGAATGGTTCAATTTAAGCCACCGAACGAGTACTGGAACGCCGTCGCCGCCGAATGTTAAATTACGCTAAATCTCACGCACATGCAGGCTAATCGTCATTCCCCTGACGGGCGCGCCTTGCGAAGCGTCTTGGCAAAAATGCTGGGTGAATGCCAGCCGCTGATTGAGCAATGGTGTGCGCAGGCCGGGCTGGAGCGATGGGGAATTTCGACTGGGCAATTTTCGCGTGAGCTGGCGCGCTGTGCCGAATCGAAATTTCGTGGAAACGACCCTTCGCCCGAAGATCTGGTGGCGCATGTAAGTACGCTCCACCTCGAGGATCTGGCGCTGGCTTGTGCTTGCGTGGAGGGGGTGCCCGAGGCCTGGGAGTGTTTCGTCGCAACCTATCGCGGGTATCTCCGTGCGTGTGCCGGCGCAATGCTGAAGAGGAGCGCAGGTACGCCAGAAGCGCAAGAATTGGCGGATTCGTTGTTTGCGGAACTTTACGGGTTGAGGGATAGAGCGGGAGTCGAGAAACGTGGGTCGCTGCTACGTTATTTCCATGGGCGGAGCACGCTGAAAACTTGGTTGCGTGCGGTCCTGGCACAACGGCACGTGGATAAAATTCGCGCGGGAAGAAAATTCGAAGAAATGGGCGACGAAGACGGTCACGACGGGGCGGCACTGGCAGGCGCAGCGGTCGCTAATCCGTTATTGGGCACCGGGACGGCTATTGCCGACCCGCATCGCGCCCGATACTTGTCCTTATTTTCCGGTGCGCTGCAAACGGCACTTAAGAATCTGGATCCGCGGGACGCCGAACGATTGCGGATGTACTACGCGGAAGAGAAAAAGCTGGCGGAGATTGGGCGCGTGTTGGGCGAGCATGAGTCCAGCGTGTCGCGTCACCTCGAAAAGGTGCGTCGTAATTTGCGGCAAGCCGTGGAAGAGATACTTCGTGCCGGTGGCACTGCTGTTCCTGTTGATGGTGAAGCGCGGCGCGGTGGATTGAGCGAAGCGGAAATTGCGCTTTGTTTTGAATACGCCGCGGAGGACGCTCCAGTCGACCTGGATCAGCTATTTCCGCCGGGGGCCATGCGCAAGACAGACCGCGGCGGCAAGGAGATTTGAGGGCCCTGTAAGTGAATATCGCGGAGAACAGAGGAACCTGATTAGAAAAATATTGACGCAAGAAAGCGGTAGCGGGTCGTTCTAAGGATGGATACGTAATGGGTCACGATGATTGCGAACAAAATTTTGAGCAGGCGCTGAACCGGCATCTCCGCGCCGCCGGAGGCGGCACTGCGAACGAACACGTGACCGGCTGCCCGGACGCGGAGATGCTTGCGGCCTTTTATGAGCGGATGTTATCGAGCCAGGAAATGGACGCCACGAAGGAGCACGTGGTGGGTTGCTCGCGATGTCAGCAAGTTCTGGCGCTGCTGGAAACCACCGACGGCATTGAAGTGTCTAATGAGCAAGAAAAAGTTTTAGCCGTGCGCACTCCTGTCCTGGTATCCACTGCCGGAAATAACGTTGAAGCCTCTTCGGAAGTGTATGTTGCCGCGCGGCCCATTGATGGGGCGAAAGAACCACCAAATATTTCGCACGGTCGCCGTCCCAGGATTTGGCGGTGGGTCGCGCCAGCGGGAGCGATAGCGGCCTCTTTGCTGCTTTGGATTATGGCACGCGAAAACAAATTCCAGCAGGCCGAGCCGATCCACCACGTTCAGATTGCGCAGGAACAGGCGAAAAACGGGGAACTCGCGGATGGACAACATCAGTATCCCGCTCCTGCCCCTGGGCCACCACATAATAATGGGCAGTCTACGGATCAGTTGCAGGCGAATGAAAGCGCAAGCACGCAAACCGAGCAAGCGCTCAAGGCCCGCTCTTTGCCACGGCGCACGCCGGAACGCTTGCAACGAACTGCCGGAGGCGAAGTGGCAGGCAACCATCGCGCCGGCGCAGTCGCTGGAGCTCCTGTCGGCATCGCAGGTGGGCCCGTGAGAGAACACAGCGCCTCCGAACAAACTGGCCGTGAAACCGCGACGCTGTCTCTGCAGCCACGAAGACCCGGTTCGTCCGCGCCCGTACACGCTCAGAAGTCCGCAGTGGCGCCGAGCACGGAGGCGGCAAGAACGGCCGCCAGTGCGCCAGCGAATGAAGCGAATGACGGAGATCGAAAGAAAACTCAATCCGTTACGGCTGCGAACGAAGCCGCCAAGTCTCCAGACAGTACGCCGGCAAGTGCCGACAGCGCAGCGACAACTAACCGTGACAGCGGACGGAGTGTTGTGAGTAAGGAAATTTTGCAGGCCCGCGCGGCGAAGACGCCGCGAGCGCAAGCGCAAGCCTCCAAACAAGGCGACGCACCCGCGAGCACGACTGCGCCGTCATCCACAGGCGAGAGCCCCGATACCGTGCACACGTGGGTAGACCACCCGCAGGGCGATTCGTTGCCCGTACCAACAGAAAACATGGAAATTGGCAGACGACTCAAACGCGATACTGGTGTCACGAATGTTTCCAATAAAAATGCGCGAATAATATTAGTGCCCGGCGGGACGGTCGAATGGCGGCTGGGTGCGCCCTCGACCATTGAACGGTCGGTGGACGGCGGCCTTACGTGGACGCGTCAAAAAACCGGAACCTCCGCAGAACTGCTGGCTGGGGCGGCGCCGAACGAAGTGGTTTGCTGGATTGTGGGGCGTAACGGAACGATCTTACGCACCACGGATGGGGGCGGACACTGGAGCAAGGTTGTTTCACCGATTGCAGGAGATATCGGAGGGATTACGGCTGACGACGCCATGCATGCGGTGGTGATGGATATGGGCGCCATCCCGGCGAGATTTGCTACGAACGATGGAGGTATAACCTGGTTCCGAACGAACAAGTAGCACTCGGATGTATCTGCTTCATACCCGGCTGCAAGAAAGTTGAATGGCTGCGTTCTAAGGGTGCACGACGACTCTAATGAGGTGATCGAATGAGAACGCAGCGGAGGACGATCTCCAAAGGCTTTGCAGTGGCGGCTGCCACGGTACTGATGGGAAGCTTTGTGGGGAGCGGGATCTATGCCGCTGGACCCGGACGTAGAGGCGGCGCCAGTCAAGAGACGGAAACAGCGAAAGAGCAGAACGCGCAGGCTACGACGCTCAGAGATCAAACCGATCTCAACGTCACGGTTTACAACTCCAACATAGCGCTGGTGCGGGATGTGCGGCAGGTGAACTTGCCGAGCGGCATGTTCAGCCTGAAATTCGAGGACATTGCCGCGACGGTGAATCCCGCCACCGTGCATTTCCGATCATTGACGGAGCCTGACAAGCTCAGCGTCATCGAACAAAACTACGAATACGATTTGCTGGAGCCGGCGAAACTGCTGCATAAGTACGTGGGCAAGGAAGTGACCTTGGTGCGCACGTTTTGGGAGAACGGCGAGGCCAAGCATGAAGACGTGAAAGCCACTCTGCTGGCTGACAACAACGGGCCGGTGTGGAGAATTGGAAACGACATTCTTACTGGGATTTCCGGCGAAGGCTATCGCTTTCCGGAAGTGCCCGCCAACCTGTTTGAGCACCCCACCCTGCTTATGTCGCTGGAAAATTCGGGCGGACGCAAACAACAAATCGAGGCCTCCTACCTGGCGCAGAATCTTCTATGGAATGCGGACTACATATTGACGGTGGGGCGCGAAGACAAAGCGGCCGATCTGGACGGCTGGGTGACGCTGGCGAACACCAGCGGAACGGCGTTTCACAATGCGAGGCTGCAACTGGTGGCGGGGGAATTGAATCGCTTGCCGATGGCAAACGCGATGGCGCGTCGATCGATGGACAGCGTAAGTGAGTCCCTGGCCGCCGCTCCGCAGTTTCAGCAGGAAAACTTCAGCGAGTACCACCTTTACACGCTGGGCCGGCGTACCTCGATTGAAGACCAGGAGACCAAGCAAATCAGCTTGCTGCAAGGTACGGGAGTGCCCATCGAAAAAGTTTTTATCGTCAACGGACAGGACTTTTACTATCACAACGCGCAGAATCCAGGGTCGCCGCTGAAAGATGCGGTGCTGGTGTACTACAAATTCAAAAATGAAGAGAAAGCCGGACTGGGCATGCCGTTGCCCGCGGGTAACGTGCGTGTGTACCAAAAAGATTCAAAAGGCGGCGTGCTTTTTATCGGCGAAGACCGCATCGATCACACTCCCAAAGACGAAACGGTGACGGTGCACATCGGCAACGCGTTTGACATCGTGGCGGAGCGGAAGCAGACCGACTATAAACGCGTCGATTCACACACCTGGGAAATGGAGTTTGAGATTACGCTGCGGAATCACAAGGACAGCGCGGTCGTTGTGGAGGTGAATGAGCCGATTGGCGGGGATTGGACGATGTTGTCTTCCACTTACAAGGCGACGAAGACCGCCGCGTTTGCGGCACAGTTTCATGTCCCGGTGGATAAGAACGGGACGTCGGTGTTGAAGTATCGGGTGCGGACGCGGTGGTAGGGAGACGCGGGGTGAGCAATAGCGGCAAAGTTCAGTGAGGCGAAGTGATGAGAGAGCCACTCGCAAAGTTCCAGAAGAGGATCGCAGCAGCCGTTGTGACGGTCTTTGCTGGCATTGTCCTCGGCAGCAGCAGCCACGCTGCGAATCGCGATGACCAGGACGACGCGGGGCAGGAAGCGGAACCGGCGCGCGGAAAGAATGCGTGCGCTACTACGCTGAGCGATCAGACCGACTTGAATGTGACCGTGTACAACTCCAACATCGCGTTGGTAAGGGACGTACGGCAATTAACGCTGCCGAACGGACCATTCAGTTTGAAATTTGAGGACATCGCGGCGACCGTCAATCCCGCTAGTCTGCATTTTCGGTCGCTTACAGATCCGGACAAGCTCCGGGTTGTCGAACAGAATTACGAATACGATTTACTGGAGCCGGCGAAGTTGCTGCACAAATATGTGGGCAAGGAAGTGACCTTAATGCGCACGTATTGGGAGAATGCTTCGACCAAGCATGAGGACGTAAAGGCCATTTTGCTGGCCGACAACAATGGGCCGGTGTGGAAAATCGGTAACGACATTGTTACGGGCTTGCCTACGGACGGCTATCGGTTCCCCGAGGTGCCTCCTAATTTATACGAGCGGCCGACGCTGCTGATGTCGTTGGAAAATTCCGGCGCGCGCGAACAGCAAATCGAGGCGTCGTACCTGGCGCAGAATCTTTCCTGGAACGCAGATTATATTTTGACCGTCGGGCGCGACGACAAAACTGCGGATCTGGATGGCTGGGTGACCTTGACGAACGGAAGCGGCACAGCATTTCATAATGCCCGCCTGCAATTGGTGGCTGGCGATTTGAACCGGTTACCGGTAAGTGGCGGCGTTGCAGGGGGAGTCGTCACCAGCACGGGTATGTTTGCGAAGGCGGCACCGCAGTTTCAGCAGGGAAGCTTCAGCGAATACCACCTCTACACCCTGGGACGCCGCACCTCCATCGAAGACAAGGAGACCAAGCAGATCAGTTTGCTGCAGGGAACCGACGTGCCTACCGAAAAGATCTTTGTGGTAAATGGCCAGAATCGCTACTACCGCAGCGCGCAGAATCCTGGCTCGCCACAGAAGGATCCGGTGCTGGTGTACCACAAATTCAAAAACGAACAAAAAGCCGGGCTGGGCATGCCCATGCCTGCCGGAAATGTGCGCGTGTATCAGAAAGACTCAAAAGGCGGCGTCCTCTTCATCGGCGAAGACCGCATCGATCACACTCCGAAAGACGAAACGGTGACGGTGCACATCGGCAATGCGTTCGACATCGTGGCCGAGCGGAAACAGACCGATTACAAACGCATCGATACGCACGCCTGGGAAATGGAGTTTGAGATTACGCTGCGGAATCACAAGAACTCTCCGGTAGTGGTGGAAGTGAACGAGCCTATTGGTGGAGATTGGGAGATGTTGTCTTCAACATACAAGGCGACGAAGACCTCCGCGTTTGCCGCCCAATTTCAAGTCCCGGTGGAGAAGGATGGCACTTCTGTGCTGACCTATCGAATCCGCGCGAAGTGGTAAGCGTCTCGCGCTAAGGCAGGACTGCGTCCGCTTCGATTTCGATGAGCATGTCGGGCGAGATTAATTTGCTGACCTGCACCATGCTGGTGGCCGGGCGGATAGAGGCGAACACTTCTCCATGGGCGCGGCCAATTTTTTCCCATTCCGAAATATCGACAACATAGAGGCGAGTGCGCACGACATCCTTGAGGGTGGCGCCGGCTTTGACGAGCGCGGCCTCGATGTTTCTGATGGTCTGCAGGGTCTGGATGTAGACGTCCCCGACACCAACAATATTGCCGTCGGGTCCCGTGGCAGTAGTGCCGGAGACAGCGATGGTATTGCCCACACGCACGGCGCGTGAATAGCCGACGATCGGTTCCCAGGGGGTGCCGCTGGAAATATTTTCACGACTCACGTTGGTATCTCCTCCGTTTTGTTTCCTGCTGTTTTTAAGCGCTGCGCCTCGCGAGTTCATCAAGATCGCCAAGTAATATATTAAGAAGATTAAATTTCTGTAGTGCAACAGACTTTACATAGGTTGCGAGGTTTTCGTAGTTGGTTGCTTCGTGTGAATCGGGAAGGTTCTGTCGTTTGTAACATCACTGCCCGATTGACCACGCAGGCGTTCCGCCGGCTTCACCGCATACTGACGCATGCTAAACTGAATAAATCATGCGAACAATACAGCGCGAGTTTTGGGCTCGCCGCAGCCCGAGGGCGCGATGAAGTGTAATAACATATTGGAAGCCATCGGCCACACGCCGCTGGTGCGCTTGAATCGCATCAATCAGGGCCTGAAGCCGCAGATTTACGCCAAAGCGGACTACATCAATCCGGGCGGCTCGGTGAAAGACCGCATCGCCATCACCATGATCGATGAAGCGGAAAAAAAGGGCCTGCTGAAGCCCGGCGGCACCATTATTGAGGGCACCTCGGGAAATACCGGTATGGGCCTGGCGCTCGTCGCCGCAGTCCGCAATTACAAGATGGTTTTTACCATCACCGACAAGCAATCCAAGGAGAAAGTGGACTTGCTCAAGGCCCTGGGCGCTGAAGTGATCGTGTGCCCTACCGCGGTCGAGCCGGAGGATCCGCGTAGCTACTATTCCGTGGCAAAGAAATTGGCTCGCGAAATTCCCAATTCTTACTATCCAAACCAGTACGACAACCAGATGAATCCGGAAGCTCACTATCTGACGACCGGACCGGAGATTTGGGAAGACAGCGAGGGCAAAGTAACCCACTTCGTTTGCGGCATCGGCACAGGGGGAACGGTCAGCGGCGTGGGACGCTATCTCAAAGAGAAAAATCCCGACGTGAAAATTATTGGAGTCGATCCCATCGGGTCGCTCTACTACGATTTTTTTAAGCGCGGCCAGACCATCAAAGCACGGACGTACGTCGTGGAAGGTATCGGCGAAGATTTTTTCCCCACCACCATGAACCTCAAGATTCTCGACGATGTGATGCAGGTGAATGACGAGGAATGCTTCGTCGTCGCGCGCCGCTTGGTGAAGATGGAAGGGTTGTTTACCGGTGGTTCGGGCGGCGGATGCATTTCCGCGACGCTGCGGCTGGCGAAGTATCTCGGGCCGGAGACGTTCATTGTGGCGCTGTTGCCGGATACCGGCATGCGCTATTTGAGCAAGGTGTATAACGACGAATGGATGCGCGAACGCGGCTACGTAGATGCGGCCGTGAAGATCACCGCCGCGGAAGTGGTGCATGCCAAGCACTCGACGCGTAAAGCACGCGAATTGATAATCGCGCGGCCTTATCAA